>ENA-OYZN01000114-OYZN01000114.1-human-gut-metagenome-genome-assembly--contig:-NODE-114-length-57909-cov-12.059149_pt1 | contig 57909 bp, 52 predicted proteins | sample MGYA00243294_ERZ653483 | MGnify/ENA primary metagenome ERZ653483 (study PRJEB26926, sample SAMN06165155) | human gut metagenome | biome: ENVO:00009003; feature: ENVO:2100002; material: ENVO:00002003... | reverse complement strand
TACACAAGGCTATTCGTCGGCAGCGTCAGATGTGTATAAGAGACAGCAATATGATTGCTAATAAAGCAGGAATTATGTCTGCTATATCTATGCCAAAAATAAAGAAAGTGCAAGCTTTTAAGGAAAATGATATTCTTGTTTCAAATATTAGACCATATTTTAAGAAAATATGGCAAGCAACAGCAGAAGGTGGATGTTCGAATGATGTATTGGTTTTTAGGGCAAAGAAAAAAATAGAAAGTAAATATTTATATTACATACTCTCTGATGATCGTTTTTTTGAGTATGCCATGTTAACATCTAAAGGAACTAAAATGCCAAGAGGAGATAAAAAAGCATTAATGGAATATAAAGTTCCTGATTTTGAATACAGTATCCAAAGAAAGATTTCATTGTTATTAAGTAATATTGATAGAAAAATTGAAGTTAATAATGCGATAAACAATAATTTAGAGCAGCAAGCTCAGGCACTTTTCAAATCGTGGTTCATTGACTATGAACCATTTAACAGACAAGTTCCAATTACTTGGAAAAATGGCGTTCTTGGCGATTTTGTTGAAATAAAACGTGGCGGCTCACCTCGTCCCATTCAAAATTTCTTGTCCGATAGTGGGTTGCATTGGTTGAAAATATCCGATGCAACTGGTATTAGCTCCCCATTTATCAATGAAATCAAGGAATACATCATTGAAGAAGGATTGAAAAAAACTATTTTCCTCAAAGCAGGAAGTTTGGTTTTATCAAATAGTGCTACACCCGGTTTACCCAAAATTCTTGACATAGATACTTGCATACACGATGGGTGGCTATATTTTCCGATGTCCAAGTTTTCAAACGAATACTTATATCTGTATTTCAAACACATTCGAGATAATTTGATTGCACTTGGCAATGGCAGTGTGTTTACAAACCTGAAAACGGATATTCTAAAGAATTATCCAACTCACTTACCGACAGATAAAGTACTGAATGAGTTTGATGGAATTATAAAGCCTATATTTTCTATGATTCTTTCAAAAACAAGAGAATCAAAGAGATTAACGGAAATTAGAGATACCCTGTTGCCTCGTCTAATGTCCGGCGAGGTCGATGTCTCCGACATTGACCTCTAAGCCGCTCGTAGACTCGAAAACTGCTCCGCAGCTATCCGCGCTATGCACGAATGAGCCGCTAAATTATTGTTTAGAATAATATGAAGGAAGGTGAATCAAATGGCGTACATGCCATTAAATACTGAAAATGGTATTGAAATAAAGTCAGTGGGAGATTTTCTAAAAACAATATCAGAAATTAAATCAAAATCAGAGAATCAATATTCCACCTTCTTTTTTAGAGGACAAGAAGCGGATTTTTGGAAGGTTGTACCTAGTGTCTTTAGGGATAATATGCTTAGTGTGGAACATAATTTACTTTCCGAACCTCGCAGAAGAGCTCCCAATGAATTTAGTGGTATGTTAGATGAGTTTGAAATTATGGAAAAGTACCAACACTATGGAATGTGTACACGTTTGCTTGATATAACAACAAATCCATTGGTGGCTTTATATTTTGCCTGCTTGCCACACGGAGAAGAAGAATATATGATATTAAATGAAGATAATTCTAGTGGAGAGGAATTAGAGAAGATAAAACAGGAACCATATGGAGTTGTTTATTTTAGAGAGGAGCTATCTCCAATTCCATCGGATGATATAAAGATTAAAATTATAATAAGTTTGGCAAAAATGGATTTAGATGAGAAGAATATAGAATCTGTGTTAGAAAGTTTATTTTTGAAGCAGATTATATTTGAAGACCAAAAGAAAAAATGGCAATCAGAAGATGGTTTTAAAGAATTTGTAAAAATTGTTCAATCTACATATACAGTCATGCCAATACTAAGTAATCAGCGATTGTTAAGGCAAAGTGGAGCCTTCTTACTTCCAGGAAAATTTAATTTTACTGTTGAAAAAGGTCACATAAAAGAGGGAAAAATCAATAAAAGTGAATGCAATATGAGAAATGAATTTGAAAAGAATTTTTTTTACATTGCAGGCGAAAATAAAGAGAGGATACTTTGGGAATTAGATGATTGTAATATCAATCAACCGTATTTATTTCCAGAGTTAGAATATCAACTTAGGTATATAAAAGAAAATAATATGGCTAAGACACATTTAATTTCATACTTTGAAGAATTTACAGAATATATTGATTGCAAGTCTACTGGAAAAGAAATTAAAGATGGTTTCAAAAAAGAGGAACTAGAAAATATTATTTTATCTGTAACAGGAGAAACCAATTCTTTAGAAGAAATAGTGAATGTTATAGATGAAATCAGGAAACAGACAGATTGGTATAAAAAGGAAAGCATTATAAGTCGAATGAAAGTGAAAATAACTAAAATTCTACTTAAAAGTGTAAGAAAGGAAGTAGCTTTAAAAATGGCTACTGATATTGTGAAAAGTGTGTTACAGTAAAACGAAAAGTGAGGAGTTGATTTGTAATGGCAGATTCTTACACAGAAGCAAATTACGAAAATTCAATTATTGAACTCTTTCAAAATATGGGGTATCAGCATTTGTATGCTCCTAATCTTGAAAGAGATTTTCGTGACCCTTTATATGAAGAAGAACTGCAGGATGCGTTATACCGTATTAATCCGGGTATGCCGGAGGATGCAATTCAGGATGCATTATTCAAGATAAGGAATTATGAGAATGGCGAACTTGTACAGAAAAATGCTGTATTTATGGACTATTTACAGTGCGGTGTGCCTGTTCGTTATTTTGTAAAAGGGGAGGAGTGTTCGGGACTAGTCTATTTAGTAGATTATCAGAATGTAAATAATAATTCATTTATTGTAGCAAACCAGTGGACATTCATTGAAAATAGTAATAAGAGACCGGATATACTATTATTTATCAATGGATTGCCATTAGTTCTTGTAGAATTAAAATCTCCATCCAGAGAAGAGACAAATGCATCAGAGGCATATCTTCAAATCAGAAATTATATGCAGGAAATTCCATCAATGTTCATTTATAATTGTATTTGTGTAATAAGTGACCAGTTGACATCTAAAGCAGGAACAATCACTTCCGGAGAAGACCGCTTTATGAAGTGGAAGACGAAAGATGGAAGTTATGAGGATACTCAGTATGCACAGTTTGATACTTTTTTTGAAGGAATGTTTGAAAGAGAACGATTTCTTGATATCATAAAGAATTTTATTTGTTTTTCTAATGAGGGATTAAAGAAAGTTAAAATATTGGCAGGATATCATCAATATTTTGCTGTGCGTAAAGCAATTGAATCAACTCAACATGCAACAGTTACAGATGGAAAAGGTGGCGTGTTCTGGCATACACAAGGTTCAGGAAAGTCATTGTCCATGGTGTTCTATGCACATTTATTGCAGGAGGCATTGGACAGTCCTACAATCGTTGTGATTACGGATAGAAATGATCTGGATAATCAGCTTTATGGACAATTTGCAAAATGTAAAGATTTTTTGCGACAGGAACCGGTTCATGCAACTTGTAGAAAATTGGGAGAAAATGCATCTTCAAATGAAATCGGTTTAAAAGATTGGCTAAATGGACGCCAGGCAAATGGTATCATTTTTACTACAATGCAAAAATTTGAAGAATCAGACGAACCATTGTCTGAAAGACGGAATATCATCGTTATGGCTGATGAAGCACATCGTAGTCAATATGGATTGAGTGAAACTGTTGATGCAAAGACAGGTAAGATAAAGGTTGGTACCGCTAGAATTATTCGTAATAGTCTTCCGAATGCAACTTACATAGGATTTACCGGAACACCTATTTCAATGAAAGACCGAAGTACAAGAGAAGTGTTTGGTGATTATATTGATATTTATGATATGACGCAGGCTGTTGAAGATGGTGCTACTCGTCCGGTGTATTATGAAAGTCGTGTTATCAAGCTAAAACTAGATGAAGAAACCTTGAAACTAATTGATTCGGAATATGATATTATGGCGAATAATGCAGACCCTGAAGTAATTCAAAAGAGTAAGAAAGAATTGGGACAGATGGAGGCTGTGCTTGGCAATGATAAAACTATAGCTTCTCTTGTAGATGATATTTTAGACCATTATGAAAATAATAGAGAACATTTGTTGACTGGTAAGGCGATGATTGTTGCTTATTCCAGAACTATTGCACTTAAAATTTATCATCGTATTTTAAAGCTTCGTCCAGAATGGACGGAAAAAGTTGCTGTTGTAATGACGGAAAGTAATAAAGACCCGGAAGAGTGGAGAAAGATTATAGGAAACAAGCGTCATAGAGATGAACTTGCAAAGAAGTTCAAGGATAATGATAGTCCGTTAAAAATTGCAATCGTTGTAGATATGTGGCTGACGGGATTTGATGTGCCATCTATGGCAACAATGTATGTGTACAAACCAATGAAAGGATATAATCTGATGCAGGCCATTGCACGAGTGAATCGTGTGTTTCAGGATAAAGTAGGTGGGTTAGTAGTAGATTATGTCGGGATTGCTTCTGCATTGAAGGAAGCAATGAATGATTATACTTCTAGAGATAAGAAAAACTATGGTAATACGGATGTGGCAAAGGTTGCTTATCCGAAATTTATAGAGAAACTATCCGTATGTCGTGATTTGTTCCATGGTTATGACTATTCAAAGTTTGTAGCAGGTACAGATTTGGAACGTTCAAGGACAATTAGCGGTGCCGTAAACTTTATTGTTTCACCTTTTAAAGAAAAGGAAAAAGAAAATTTCATAAAAGAGGCGTTGCTTTTAAAACAGGCACTTTCCCTTTGTTCATCGCTGGTGGAAGAAGAGTTACGTATTGAAGCCGCCTTTTTTGAATCAGTTCGGGTATTGATAATGCGCCTTATGAATAAAGGTGAAGATTATAAGATTTCATTGCCGGAAATGAATGCCAGAGTAAATGAACTTTTAAAACAAAGTATTAAGAGTGATGGTGTAATTAATTTGTTCTCCGATGTAAAAGAAGAGTTTTCACTGTTTGACTCAAAGTTTTTGGAAGAAATCTCTAAGATGAAAGAGAAGAACCTTGCAGTGGAACTCTTAAAGAAGTTAATTGCAGAGCAGGTTATTGTATATAAGCATACCAATGTTGTTAAGTCTGAAAAGTTCAGCGAGATTATTCTAGGTGTTATGAATCGATACTTAAATGGTATGCTGACAAATGAACAAGTAATAGAAGAACTTTTAAATCTGGCTAAGCAGATTCAGATGGCACAAAAGGAAGGTGAGCAGCTCGGACTCACAGCGGATGAGTTGGCATTTTATGATGCACTTACAAAGCCACAGGCAATCAAGGACTTTTATGAGAATGAAGAGCTTATTGCTATCACAAAAGAACTTGCAGATACACTTAGAAAGAACCGTACCATTGACTGGCAGAAGCGCGATTCGGCCAGAGCTAAGATGCGTATGATGATTAAGAAACTTTTGAAGAAGCACAAATATCCACCAGAAGGTATGGATGATGCTGTACAGACGGTCATGACACAGTGTGAACTTTGGACGGATAATAGTGATATGGGATAATTTTATATTGTATATGTTAGTATATAAGTAGTAATCGATTGATTAGAATATAAGATAAGAGAGGTGTTTCTTTGGATAAGCATAAAATGTTGGATTTATTTCATGCATCTAATGAAGAAGCAGGAAATGTGGTTTTAGCGGAACTTTTACCGACCGTTGTAAAGGAATATGGCGAATGTGTTGTTGGAGAGGGAGTTGCAACATTGGCAGGTGAGGTTATTGGAGCAGTGTGTCCAAGAATTAATAGTATTCGTCTTGCGTATAAGCAAAATAGATTAGAACGGAATATTAATAGAACATTTTTTCAACTTAAAGAAAAACAGAATGAAATAGAAGCCCGCTTATTACAATTAGAGAATAATGAAGAAACACATCGTTATCTGACTAATATTTCAGAAATGCTATTGGACCAGATTGTAGATGAAATTCAGGAAAAGAAAGTGGATTATAATGTAAATGGGTATATTAATTTGATTAAAAGTGATAATACTAATGAAGATTTGGCATTGATGTTTTTTAAAACATTGGCGCAGTTAAGTGATTTGGATATAAGGGTACTTAGGATGTATTCGATTGCTTCAGATGAGACTGCTCATGGTATTATAGCTGATTTAGCTATTACTTATGAACAGTTAAGATTTGTTAGGGAAAAGCTGGAGAGATTTGGTTTGTTGCAAAGTAAAAATGAGGAAATTCATGATGACAATCTAGAGAAAATAGTAAAGTATTTACAGGATGTTGAAAAAGAAAAGAAAAAAAGCAGACCCAAAGACATTAAATTACCCAGGTTGAAAAAGATATATACTTCGGATACATATAAAATAACTTCCTTGGGACGGGAATATCTTCAATTATTAACTGCTTAGTTGTTTAAGAAAACGGTCTGACCAGTTTGTTATGAACCATGAATGTATGAAGAATTTTGTTATTGTTGTTAGCGCAGATAATATTGCCATATGCATTTTTAAGAAACTCAAGAATTGAAGAGTTTTCAGAAAACCTAAAAACTTATGGTAAAGTATGGGATTGATGATTGGAAAAGTGAGAAACAGAAAGTAGGTGGCGGTCGATGGATATGCAGGAATTAAAGCAGATTATTTATAAAGGTGAAAAAGTAGATGTGGAATGTAAAAAAGCAGAAAATAATGTGCCAAAGTCTGTATATGAGTCATATTCTGCCTTCGCAAATACAATGGGTGGTTATATTTTTCTTGGAGTGGATGAAGATAAGAAAAAGAAACTTCCGGAAGAAAGATTTATTATACAGGGAATTGAGAATCCCAAGAAACAGATAGAAGACTTTTGGAATACTATCAATGGCAGTAAGGTAAATGTCAATATTCTGAAAGATGAAGATGTATTTATTGTCGAAGAAAATGGAATCAGTCTGATAGTCATCAGGGTTCCTCGGGCTGATTATAAAATGCGTCCCGTATATGTTGGGGAAAATCCATACAAAGGTACTTATAAGAGAAATCATGAAGGTGACTATCATGCGACAGGGCATGAGGTTCGTGGCATGATTCGTGACCAGAATCCGGATGGCAATGATGGTATGATTTTAGAGTATTACACCATGGATGATATTGACAAGGAAACGTTAAGGAAATATCGGAACGTTTTTGAAATCAGAAATATGGAACATGTGTGGAATTCTCTTGATGATAAATCATTTCTTGAAAAGCTTGGTGGATACAGAAAAGACCGGAGAGAAGGTAAAGAGGGACTAACGCTTGCAGGTCTTATGATGTTTGGAGATGGGCTTGCCATACGTGATGAGTTTGATAATGTCTTTATGGATTATCGTGATGAAAGTGAGGTTACATCGGAAATCAGGTGGAATGACCGTATTACTTATGACGGAACATGGGAAAATAACCTTTTTAATTTTTTTACCAAGGTGACACCAAAACTTACTGCTGATTTGAAGAAACCGTTTAAGCTGGAAGGAATGCAACGGATTGATGAGACACCTGTTCATAAAGCGGTCAGGGAAGCTTTTGTTAATTTAATTATACATGCGGACTATTTGTTAGATGCTGGAACATTAAAAATAATAAAACGTTCAGACGGATTTGAATTTACAAATCCTGGCATACTAAAACTTCCAATTGAAGATATTTTCCGTGGAGGCAATTCCAAACCAAGAAATCCACGTATGCAGACGATGCTTAGAATGATTGGATTTGGTGACAATGCTGGTTCTGGATTTCCTGCTATTCTTAAAGCATGGGAAAACGAGGGTTGGATAAGGCCGGAATTAATAGAGAATACAATGTTGAATCAGGTGACTTTAATGTTAAAAACAGTAGCAGAAATGAGCGAGACTCCGAACTTTAATCAAAAAAGTGAGCGAAGTTTGAGCGAAGTTATGAGCGAAGTTTTGTCTAAAAAAGAGTTTGTTAAGGTGCAGGATATAATTAAATATATTGAAGAAAATGGAGAAATTACACCAGAGATAGCAAGACAAATAAGTGGTAAATCTGTAGCTACTACCAGAAGGTACATGAAATTATTAATGGACACCGGGTACATTAAAAGTCAGGGAAGTACAAATAATTTGGTTTATATAGTATCTAATGAATGATTTAAGCGTAGAAATTTGAAACTTGTGCATTCATAATACGGAGAAGCATACAAGGAGACAAAACATAATTTTTGTATAAGGAGCATTACCAACATGAACAACAAAAAATCATACGAACAATCAATAGAAGAATTATCCCTGATGCTAATGTATCTGACAAGAACGCAGGACAATAATGAATTCTGCCGCTATCGGGAATTAAGCTGGAAAGGCTACGATTTTGATACCCTCAACAAACTTGCAAATGATGAACTGATATATCAGCCAAGAAATCGCAGAGGTTATGAAAAATATTTTTATCTGACAGAGGAAGGGCGTATAAGGGCACAGGAACTTTTGAAAGAATATGGTCTTTCGGATAAAGCTTTGAACGAGCGGTTTGAATTTAGAGATATTCTTCCGGAAGAAGCGGCTCAGGCAGCATCAATTGAGAAAATATGTTTTCCTCCAAATGAAGCATGCTCCGAGACTGCGATGAAGGAAAGGGCGGTCATGGTGCCTGACTTATTTTTGGTTGCCGTTGATAGGGAGACGGGAAAAATTGCAGGATTTTTGAACGGAATTTCAACTGATGAGCATTCCTTTAGAGATGAGTTTTTCACAGATGTCAAGCTGCATGACCCGGCAGGAAGTAATGTAATGCTGCTTGGACTTGATGTGCTTCCGGAATACCGTGGACAGGGACTGGCAAAGGAAATCATGTTTCAATACCTTCGCAGAGAATGCGAAAGAGATAGGAAAACGGTTATTTTGACCTGTTTAAAGTCCAAGGTTAAGATGTATGAGAAGATGGGATTTCGTAATAATGGAATTGCTAAATCTTCCTGGGGTGGAGAACAATGGTATGAAATGAGCTATGTGTTGAACATTTAAGGTAGTAAAATAGATATATAGATTACGATAAAAGAATGGTTTTGATATAAGCAAATTCGTAATCCTGTAGTAAAGGCTCACAGAAAAGGCATGGCAAGAATTGTCATGCCTTTTCTGCGTTAAAACAGTTGCCATTTTAGAAAAGTATTAGTATAATACACAAATGGTTAGTTGTAACTAATTATCGCATGGAGGATATCAACATGAAAAATAACCCCTTTAAAATATTATGGATTGCCCTTGGATTTATCAGTTTAGCCCTTGGTACGGTGGGAATCGTCCTTCCAATTCTGCCTACGGTGCCGCTTTATATGCTGACGGTTTTTTGCTTTACAAAGAGCTCAAAGCGGCTGCATGACTGGTTTGTGGGAACAGGTCTTTATAAGAAGCATCTGGAAAGCTTTGTACAGAGTAAGTCTATGACCTTAAAAAGCAAGCTGACCGTCATGGGTACGGTTACACTGGTTATGGCGCTTGGATTTATGATGATGAGCAGAGTGCCGGTGGGAAGAATCTGTCTGGTAGTGGTCTGGGTTTGTCATATACTGTATTTTGTATTTCGGATTAAGACAGTTCCAGAGAATTTGGAAGCAGAGCAGCAATAAAGGAGAGAACCTGCAAAGAGGAGACGATAGTCTGGAAAGCGAATTTAGTGAGAATATATATCTGGCACTTTAGCGAACAGAAAGTGAGCTTAGTTGACATGATGTTATAAAGAAACAGATAGTATATGAATAAAAATTTAGAAAAGAAACGAAAAAAAGAACAATACGTTGTCCGGCAGATGATATTGTTATACTGCCGGAAAAACCATAAGACGCAGTCCGGTGAATTGTGTGAGGATTGTCAGAAGCTTGCAGACTATGCGGCTCTTAGAAGCGAAAAATGCCCCTTTATGGAGCATAAGACCTTCTGCTCCAATTGTAAGGTACATTGCTATAAGCCGGAAATGCGGGAGCAGATACGGAAGGTTATGCGGTTTTCCGGTCCCCGGATGCTTCTGTACCATCCGGTACTTGCCATGTGGCATCTGATATCCGGAAAGCTGGAGAAAAGGGCTCAAAAACGGAAATAAACAGACAGGAGTAGAGGATATGATTAAAATGCGGTTGGTGAGGCTGTTGTCTCATGCAAAAAAATATATTGTGTATAACGTGTTGTGGCAGTGGGTCGCACTGCTGACACAGGTAGTAATCGTATTTACAATTACGGGTTTAATAGAAAAGGTAGTCACAGGCTCCTTTCGTATGGATGCAGTCTGGTTGGAGACCTTGGTGCTGCTGGCAGTGGCAGTCATCCGTTTTCTATGTGAAAAAATGGCTGCAAAAGCATCCTATGCCGCCAGTGTGGATGTAAAAAGAATCCTGCGGAGCAAAATATACGACAAGCTGTTACGTCTTGGTATATCCTACCGGGAGCAGACCTCTACCTCGGAGGTGGTTCAGGTTTGTTCCGAGGGAGTAGAGCAGTTAGAGACCTATTTTGGACGGTATCTGCCACAGTTATTTTATAGCCTGCTGGCACCGGTTACCCTCTTTGCCATTCTGGCATTTGAGAGTTTTAAGGCAAGTATTGTTTTGCTAATCTGCGTCCCTCTGATTCCGGTATCTATCGTTTTGGTGCAAAAGCTTGCAAAGCGGTTGTTGAATAAATACTGGGGGCTTTATACCCAGCTTGGAGATTCCTTTTTGGAAAACCTTCAGGGACTGACCACATTGAAAATCTATCAGGCAGATGCGAAAAAGGCAGAGGAAATGGATGAGGAAGCACAAAACTTCCGGCGTATTACCATGAAGGTTTTGACGATGCAGTTAAATTCCACCAGTGTGATGGATATTATTGCATATGGCGGTGCGGCGGTCGGAATGATAGCAGCGGTCAGTGAATTTTTAAGCGGCAGCTTAGACCTTTCCGGCACCCTGCGGATTATCCTGCTGGCATCGGAATTCTTTATTCCTTTAAGGCTGCTGGGCTCCTATTTCCATATTGCAATGAATGGTATGGCAGCCAGTGATAAGATATTCGGTTTGCTGGATTTAGAGGAGCCGGAGGAAGGAAATGCCCGCCTTTTAGGAGAAAAGGCAGACCTCTCATTAACAGATGTTTCCTTCTCCTATGAAACAGACCGGGAAATCTTAAAAGGGGTTTCCATGGATATTCCTGCAGGCAGTTTCGTTTCGCTTGTGGGAGAATCCGGCTGTGGTAAGAGTACCATCGCCGGTCTGCTGGCAGGAAGAAATAAGGGATATCAGGGAGAAATTATGGTTGGCGGAAAGCCGGTTTTTGATATTCCGGAATCAGAGCTGATGCAGTATGTGACAGTGGTTCGTCATAACAGCTATCTCTTTAAGGGAACAGTGGAGGAAAATCTTAGGATGGCAAAGGCGGATGCCACCACAGAGGAAATGAAGGCTGTACTTTCCCGGGTAAATTTACTGGCATTCTTGGAAAATCAGGAAGGACTTGAGACAAAGCTTTTAGAAAAAGCCGGGAACCTTTCCGGCGGACAGTGCCAGCGGTTAGCCCTAGCCAGAGCACTTTTACACGACACACCGGTTTACATTTTTGATGAGGCTACTTCAAATATTGATGCAGAGAGTGAAGAACAGATTATGAAAGTTATCCATGAACTGGCAAAGTCAAAGACAATTTTGCTGATTTCCCATCGCTTGTCAAATGTGACGGAATCGGACTGTATCTATATGTTAAAGAGCGGCATGATTGTGGAAAAGGGAACCCATGCAGAGCTGATGGAAAAGGGTGGAGCTTATTGGAAGCTGTTTGAGAGTCAGAGACAGCTGGAGCAGTTTAAGAAGGTGGTGGAAGCATGAAGGATTCAGGGAAAAAGAGACGCAGTGGAATAAAGATTATGATGAAACTAATCGGTCTGGTAAAACCGCTGCTTCATATTATGGCAGCTGCCATTTTACTGGGTGTTGCAGGATATCTCTGTGCCATCTTTTTAACAATACTGGCAGGACAGGTGGTATTAGGGGGACTTTCGCTGAATGAGGCAGATATGGGAATTGCCATAAAATCCGTTTTGCCGGAATCATTTCCGGTAAAAATGATATTTGTGCTTATGGGTTTCATTGCGGTATTGCGGGGACTGCTGCACTATGCAGAGCAGTATTGTAATCATTTTATCGCATTTAAGCTGCTGGCAATCATAAGGCATAAGGTATTTGCAGCCTTGCGTAAGCTGTGCCCTGCAAAATTGGAGGGACGGGATAAGGGAAACCTGATTTCGATTATTACAACAGATATTGAACTTTTGGAGGTATTTTATGCCCATACCATTTCGCCGATTGCAATTGCTACATTGACTTCGCTGATTATGGTCATATTTATTGGAAGCTATCATGTGCTGGCAGGCCTGCTTGCGTTACTTGCCTATGTTGTGGTGGGAGCAGTGATTCCTCTCTGGAACGGAAAAAGGGGAGCATCCCAGGGAATGGAATTCCGGACGGAATTTGGACATCTCAACAGCTTTGTGCTGGATTCCCTTAGAGGCTTGGAGGAAACCATTCAGTATGGACAGGGAGAAGTCCGTAAGGCACAGATGGAGGAACGTTCCAAAAAGCTTGGAGAAATGCAGAAGGGATTAAGCCGTCTGGAGGGAACACAGCGTGCCTTTACCAATCTTGTCATTTTGCTTTCCTCCTTTGGAATGCTGTTTTTGACGTTATATCTCTATCAGGAGGGCAGCCTGGGAATTGATGGTGTACTTACCTGTACCATTGCCATGATGGGTTCCTTTGGTCCGGTGGTGGCACTATCCAGTCTGTCCAACAATCTTAACCAGACTCTGGCAAGCGGCGAGCGGGTATTGTCGATTCTGGAGGAAAAACCGCTGGTGGAAGAGATAGAGGAATGTGAACAGGGTAAGGGAGTAAATGAGATTTCGTTGCCAGATTGGAATGTGGCAGAAAACGCATTCGGTAGCGTAGAAGTATCCAGCGAAGAAAAAACGTCCGGTAGCAGAAGGACAGCCGGCAATGATAAGACTGCCGGTGAAGGAGAGACAGCCGGTAATCAGGCGGAAAACCGGCGGTTTACCGGAGCAGAGGTAGAACATGTCACATTCTCTTACGAGGATGAAGTGATTTTAAAGGATTATTCTCTTTCCATTGCACCGGGAAAAATTGTGGGAATCCATGGTGTCAGCGGTTCCGGAAAGTCTACCTTGTTAAAGCTTTTGATGCGTTTCTGGGATGCAGACCAGGGAAGGGTTGCAGTGGACGGAACGGATATCAGGAAGCTTCCGACGAAGCGGCTTAGGGATATGGAAAGCTATGTGACACAGGAAACCCATCTGTTTCACGATTCCATTGCCAATAACATTGCCATTGGAAAGCCTGGGGCGACAAGAGAAGAAATTATGGAGGCGGCAAAGAAAGCGTCCATCCATGATTTTATCATGACGCTTCCTAAGGGATATGAGACGGAGGTAGGAGAGTTGGGGAATACCCTGTCCGGTGGAGAACGCCAACGAATCGGTATTGCCAGGGCATTTTTACATGATGCACCATTTCTTCTGCTGGATGAACCCACCAGTAATCTGGATTCCCTAAACGAGGGGGTTATTCTGAAATCATTGCAGGAATCCTGTGAGGACCGGACAGTAGTGCTGGTGTCCCATCGAAAGTCTACTATGAGCTTGGCAGATGTGGTCTATGAGATGGAAAATGGCAGGCTGTCGTAAAATATTGGTTGCATAATGTGAAGGTTAACGGAAGGCAAAAAAAGCAGTTCTGGGATATGTTCCCAAAACTGTTTTTTGCCAAGCATACTAAAAAATGGTCCGGTGAACCATTTTTGAGTATATAGTAGCTTATGCCAGCTTTTGTAACTTTTCACTATGTTCCGATATAACTTTTTTCATGACTTCAACATCCGATTGAATCGTATCAAGCTGTTCTATTCCATTTGAATATCTTATATAAGTCGATGTATAACAGGATTCGATGGTTTGTAATCGTGGGAAAATTATATTTTCCTGATTCAGCTCTAATCTTTGAAGTCTGGGCAAGATATCCTCATCAAGAGTGGATTCTAACCTTTGAAGTTTGGGTAGGACATCCTCATCAAGAGTGGATTCTAATCTTTGAAGTCTGGGCAAGACATCCTCATCAAGAGTAGATTCTAACCTTTGAAGTCTGGGTAGGACGTCCTCATTTAAGGTACATTCTATATTTTCAAGCTGGTTATTAATAGGTTCTAATTTTCTATCCATTATATTAGATATTTCAAGTAATAATAGATTATCTGTCAATATAAATACCTCCTTTTATAAATCTATAAGCAGCACAGTGTATTAGCAGCATAAAGATTCTATTTACATAAAATGCCACAGTCTGAAAATTTAGAGTAATAATGGAATAAAATATTATATCCAGAAGTATAATAACATGAAAGAAAACCATTTGCAAGTTATTTTTGATTCAGTGGTTATTTATTGTCAGACATTAGTTTTGTAGCGGTCTGCGCCGCTTTTACAAATTTTAATACATCCTCCGGTGCGTTGAGGCTGTACAGTAAACCATAGGGTATACTGTAGCTCCAGGTTACGGGGATGGAAACCAGCCCGGGATGGACATTCTGCCAGCACTCAATTGTCAGCAGAACATTTCCTGTTTCCGCACAGCGGTTAAATACCGATAAGTCATAAAATGGCTGTGTGTCCTCAATGTGAATCTGAGGATGGTTTGTTTCCAAATCATTGCGGAGAAAATCATTTACCCCGGAATCTCCCCGCTTTACCATCATAAGTGTTTCACCGTACAAATCTTCTATATTTATTATTTTTTTATCAGCAAGCCGGTGCTCTCTTGATACGGCGACCATCTTTTTATATCTGCCAAGGGGCAGGAAGTTACAACGGGAAAGCCATAATTTTGAATCACATACTCCTATGAGAAAATCAAATTTTTCTCCCAGTTTCTCGATTTCACTAAGGATTCCTTCACAGTTATCCTCAAAGGGAACAAGATGCAGTTTGTAGTCTGGGAAATCCTGGTTTATATGGTACCACAAATCCATAAATGGCTTAGCGGGGTTTAAAAGTGAGGTACCGACACAAAAGGTAGTGGACTGGGCATGCAGAGCAGTCTTTGCAGCTGCGATGGACTTTTTCGAGTAGTCTATCATAAATTTTGCATCCTGATATATAACAGCTCCAGCCTCTGTCAGAGCAATACCGGAAGGGGTACGGTCAATCAGCTTTAATTCCAGATGGCTTTCCAGCATATTCATCTGTTTCATAACCGCTGTAGGGGAAATGTACAGGCGCTTTGCCGCCTTTGTAAAACTGCCGCAGTCGCAGACCGCAATAAATGTCTCAAGAAGAGGATTATACATAACACAACCTCCTATTAGTATAAACTTATAGTTAATACGATGATAACATATCGGAAATTCCCAGTCAAGAAAAGGGATGATACAATAGACTTAACCTAAGAAAGGAGAAAAAGAAAAATGTCAGACAAATTAATTGCCTTTTATTCAAGGGCAGATGAGAACTATGTAAATGGCACAATTAAGAAGCTGGATACAGGCAACACGGAAATAGCGGCAGGCATTATCCAGGAGTTAACTGGTGCAGATATGTTTAAAATTGACCAGGTGCAGGAATATGCAAAGGATTATAATACGTGCATTGAGCAGGCGCAGGCTGACCAGAAACGGAATGCCCGGCCGGAGCTTAAGGAATATCCGGAAAATCTGGAGCAGTATGATACGATTTACCTTGGATTTCCAAATTACTGGGGGACTATGCCGATGGCAGTATTTACTTTCTTAGAGCATTTTGATTTAACCGGGAAGACGATTAAGCCATTCTGCACCCATGAGGGCAGCGGGATGGGCAGAAGCGAGCAGGATATCAAAATGCTGTGCCCGGATTCAAAAACAGAGAAGGGGCTTGCGATATATGGCAGCCGTGTAAAAGAGTCAAAGAAAAATATGGAAGAATGGATATAAGGAGGATGTTTTAATGAATAAAGAAGAAATGAGTGTATTCCCTATGGGAGGGACAAATGATGCATTTGCACAATATTTTATTGGGCAGAGCTATCTGAATATGCTGTCAACGGAGCAGGTGGTTATTGGTAATGTGACCTTTGAGCCAAAATGCAGAAATAACTGGCATATCCATCATGCTGACAAGGGCGGCGGACAGATGCTGATTGTCACCGCCGGCGAGGGCTGGTATCAGGAATGGGGTCAGCCGGCAAGGAAGCTGCAGCCCGGAGATGTGGTTCATATTCCGGCAGGTGTCAAGCATTGGCACGGAGCGGCAGCAGGCTCATGGTTCCAGCATCTTGCAGTTGAGGTCCCGGGAGAAAACTGTAAGACAGAATGGTGTGAGCCGGTTTCTGACAGTGAATATGACAATTTATAAGAAAGAGGTGTGACATATGGCAAAGGTAACAGCAGGAAGAGATGAATTAGGAGAATTTGCCCCGGAATTTGCAAGATTAAATGATGACGTTCTGTTCGGGGAGGTCTGGCCAAGAGAGGATAAGCTTTCGGCAAGGGACAGAAGCATCGTAACCGTAACAACCCTGATGGCAAGCGGTATTTTGGACAGCTCATTAAAGTTCCATCTCCAAAACGCCAAAAACCATGGTGTGACAGAGGAAGAAATCGCAGAAATCCTTACCCACGCTGCCTTTTATGCAGGATGGCCAAAGGCATGGGCGGCTTTCCGCATGGCGAAAGAGGTATGGGCACAGGATATTGAAGAGAAGAACCAGTAAAAAATGGTTAAAAAAAGACACAAAGCCAGGTATTCCTATTGTTGGGATACCTGGTTTTGTGCTATTGTTCTGTCCGGCACTTCACCTGTATTGGATATGGTACGAATCCCGTTCAAAAAAACCATAAAATATTATCAATTTCCCTTGACAGCCATATAAATAGTGTTATAATACAATTAACATATGAATGAATGTTCATATGTTAAAATGTAAAAATAACAAAAAGAGAGGTATTCTATTATGAAAAAGACGTATAAGATTGATGTGGACTGCGCAAACTGTGCAAATAAGATGGAAGAGGCAGCAAAGAAGACGGCTGGTGTCAAGGATGCAACGGTTAATTTTATGCTGTTGAAAATGATTGTGGAGTTTGAAGAGGGCGCGGAGCCAAAGGCAGTTATGCAGGATGTACTCAAGAATTGCAAAAAGGTAGAAGAGGATTGTGAGATTTTCTTGTAAGTGCGTTTTTAGGGAAAGAGGGCGATTAGGATGAATAAAAAGCAGAAAAAGGTTTTGGTTCGTATTATTGTGGCAGCTCTGCTTATCATTATTCTGTCATTTCTTCCGGTAGAGGGATATCTGGAATTTGGATTATACATGATTCCCTATCTGGTAATCGGATATGACATTCTGAAGAAGGCGTTTAAGGGCATTCTGAACAGACAGGTATTTGACGAGAATTTTCTGATGGCAGTGGCAACCGTTGGAGCCATTGTACTTGGGGACTATAAGGAAGGTATTGCGGTTATGCTGTTTTACCAGATTGGTGAGCTGTTCCAGAGCTATGCAGTGGGAAAGAGCCGCCGCAATATCAGTGAGCTGATGGATATCCGTCCGGATTATGCCAACATTGAGAGGGATGGCAGACTGGAACGGGTTGACCCGGATGAGGTGGAGGTTGGAACCGTTATTGTAGTACAGCCTGGCGAAAAGATTCCTATTGATGGAATTATCACGGAGGGCAGAACAACATTGAACACCAGTGCCCTTACCGGTGAAAGCCTGCCCCGTGAGGCGGATGTGGGTGATTCCGTTATCAGCGGCTGTATCAATATGAGCGGCGTTTTGAAAATACAGACTACTAAGGAATTTGGAGAATCCACTGTTTCCAAAATTTTAGATTTGGTGGAGAATTCCAGCTCTAAAAAATCAAAATCTGAGAATTTTATCTCCAAGTTTGCAAAGTATTATACCCCTATTGTATGCTATAGTGCCCTGGCGCTGGCTGTCCTGCCGCCTCTGGCAAGGATGCTGTTTATGGGACTGTCACCGGAATGGGGCGACTGGATTTACCGTGCTCTGACCTTCCTGGTTATCAGCTGCCCTTGTGCACTGGTTATCAGTATTCCGTTAAGCTTCTTTGCCGGCATTGGCGGAGCCAGCAAAGAGGGGATTCTGGTAAAGGGCTCCAATTATTTAGAGACCCTTTCCCAGACAAAATATGTGGTGTTTGATAAAACCGGAACCATGACCCAGGGTGTATTTGAAGTGAGCGGAGTGCATCACAATGAAATGGAGGATGCAAAGCTTTTGGAATATGCGGCGCTGGCGGAGAGCTTTTCTTCCCATCCCATCAGCAAAAGCCTGCAGAGGGCTTATGGTAAGGAAATTGACAAGACCAGAGTAACGGATGTGCAGGAAATCAGTGGCAATGGTGTGATTGCAAAGGTGGATGGTATTACAGTTGCCGCCGGTAATGCCAAGCTTATGAAGAAGCTGGATATTCCATATCAGGACTGCCACCAGGTGGGAACCATTGTGCACATGGCGGTGGATAATAAATATGCCGGTCATATTCTGATTTCGGACATTATAAAGCCCCATGCAGAGGAAGCCATTCAGTCACTGAAGAAAGCCGGTATTTCAAGAACCGTTATGCTTACCGGGGATGCAGGAAATGTTGCGGAGCAGGTAGCCGGAAAGCTCGGTATCACAGAGGTATACAGTGAGCTGTTGCCGGCGGATAAGGTCACTAAGGTAGAGGAATTGCTGGAAGAAAAGACCGGCAAAGAAAAGCTTGCCTTTGTAGGGGATGGTATAAATGATGCACCGGTGCTGTCCAGGGCAGATATTGGTATTGCCATGGGAGCCCTGGGCTCTGATGCGGCAATAGAAGCGGCGGATATTGTCTTAATGGATGATGACCCGCTGAAGATTGCGAAGGCGATTCGGATTGCCAGAAAGTGTATCCGCATTGTGTATGAAAATATCTATTTTGCAATTGGAATTAAAATTCTCTGTCTGGTTTTAGGCGCTCTTGGTATTGCCAACATGTGGATGGCGATTTTTGCAGATGTGGGTGTTATGGTTATTGCAGTGTTGAATGCAATCCGCTGTCTGTACGGAAAACGCAGCTAGAGGGCAATCAGGGAGATAGAAGGCAGAGGATAGCATTGATGCGGGAATGAGATGTGATTCAGGAAAAAGCATACATTATTATAAACACAACAGCCAGAGCCAGCAGCAGGATGAAATGCTGTCCAAGTATGATGCTGGTTATCCATGCAATAAGCAGCAGGATAATTAAAAGCAGCATGATAACACGAAATGCAATGAGCATTCTGCTTTGCTTTGTCAGTAAAGCTATAAAATATACAGTTATCATAACAGCGGCAGCTGCCATAATTAAAATAAGTAAAATTTTCATACCCTCACCTCTTGTGTACAGTATACCACAAAACGTTTGTTCGCACTAGTGTTAGTTTGGGTCTGGCTGGATAAATTTCAGGAGAAATTTGGGGAAAATTTTACAAATTTGCTTTCTTGACTTTTTTTTCTGTAAAATGCTATACTTTATTTGTAGATAGTATAAGATACATAACGACACAAGTAGTGCTTTGCACGTAAATCTGATTACGGGAACATGTTCTTCATCTGATTTACCTGCAAGGCACTATTTATTTTTATGTTCAAATCAGGAAAGGGAAGGTAAAAGATATGAAACGAGTAAAGGCAGCATGTATCACACAGACCTTACATTTTACAGTGAAGGAAGACTTCGGACATGATTATAATGCAAAGGTAGTAAAAGCGGAGGTCGAAAAATATAAAGAGCAGCTAAAAAGGAGTGGGACACAATATAAGCTCTTGTCGGAGGAGGAGCAGAGTGACGGTACGGTTATCATTGAGATAAAGAAGCAGTATAACAGTTCTCCGGTAGGACAGTATTTAGATTAATACTAAAATGCGGCACAATAAAAATGAGCAATATTCTCAAATAGGGATAAATGAGAATATTGCTCATTTTTTGTATTGCATTTTGGAAAAAGATTTTATATGATAGACAGGAGGTTAGTCGAGACTAACTTAAAGGGATTCATAATTCATTTGCAAATGGGGATATTAAGTATGGGAGATAAAATGAAAGAAACTTCTCCTGTATAATGAAAGCTTATTACGTAATGAAAGCAAAAAGGTACAAGGAAAGCAAGAGGAAATAAGGAATGCCGATACAGGAAATTATGAAGCTTAAAACAGCTTTGGATGAAGAGACCAGAATATCATTGCTGTTGGCAATTCATTGTGCACCGATTCTATCGGGAATCAAGGCTGCCAATATTATGACAGTGACGGGAAGGGAATTTTTCCGGATTGGATATTTACTTCAGGGAACAGATATTTCCTATCGTTTTCTGAAGACAAAGGGTGACAAGGGAATTTTGTATCTCTATCGGGAAAGGGAGCTGGTAACGTATTTGCATTCGGAGGAAATCCGGGATTTTTTGAAGGAGTATGGCTATACCTCGGATAAGCTTGATGACATGCTGGAGCGGCTTTCAAACCGCATTTGCTTTTACAGCAATGGGGATGCAGCATTTCCACATGAAATCGGCATTTTTCTGGAATATCCGCTGATGGATGTAAAAGGATTTCTGGAAAATGACGGAAAGAATTTTATCTATTCCGGTTATTGGAAGGTATATCATGATGTGCAAAACACAATCCAAAAATTCCGGCAATATGACGAGGAACGGGAGCGAGCCGTTATGGCGGTGGTTTCCGGACGGAAAATAAAGGATATCACAGTATAAAAAGAAAAAGGAGGAAACGCCCCGGATTAGAGGGCGGATTACATAGGAATGAGTAAAGTAAATATTATATATTGGAGTGGAACCGGTAATACGGAGGCAATGGCAGCCTATATCGAAGAGGGCGTTAAGTCTGCGGGAAGTGATGCGGTATTACTGCCGGTGGGTGCGGCTTCTGTGGATGATTTAAAGGATGCAAAGGCATTTGCACTGGGTTGTCCTTCCATGGGTGCAGAGCAGTTGGAGGAAACAGAGATGGAACCATTTATGTGTGAGTTAGAGAGCCAGATTTCAGGAAAGCAGGTTGTTCTTTTTGGCTCCTATGGATGGGGAAACCAGGAATGGATGCGGGATTGGGAGGAACGCATTCAGATGGCAGGCGCCTCCGTGGTAAATGGTGAGGGAATCGCCGTAAATGGCGCACCGGGAGAGGATGTGGCAGACCAGTGCAGGGATGCGGGAAGAACATTAGCCGGTCTTGCTTAAAGGGCTGCGAATATTTTTAGCAGAATAGGATAGTATATAAGGAGTGGAAGATGAGAGTTTTTCGCTCCTGTTTTTTTAATGATAAAACCTATCAGTTTAGATTCTTGCAATTTAAACCGGGTTTTAGTATCATACATTTAGTTAGTTAAGGCTAACTGAATGTGAATAAATCATGGGGACTCCTCTCAAGGTGAATTGTGAAAAGCTGACATGATTCCGGGGAAGACTGCTGTTCTTCCGGAGAGGAGTACTGTCATGATATGGAAAGGAGAATGAATTTGATGAATTATTTGGAAATCGAAAAAGTAATTGGAAGAGAAATTATGGATTCCAGAGGCAATCCAACGGTTGAGGCAGAGGTTACGCTGGTTGATGGCACTGTTGCGAGAGGAACAGCTCCAAGCGGTGCATCTACAGGTGAATTTGAGGCGTTGGAATTAAGGGATGGAGATAAATCCAGATATCTGGGAAAAGGTGTGACGAAGGCGGTTGAAAATATCAACACGATTATAAATGATGCAGTTACCGGATTGGATGCATCGGACATCTATGCGGTGGATAAAGCCATGATAGAAGCGGATGGAACCAAGGACAAGTCAAAGCTTGGGGCAAATGCCATTCTGGCTGTTTCCATTGCAGCTTCCAGAGCGGCAGCAACCGCTTTAGATATGCCGTTGTACCGTTTTCTCGGTGGAATTTCCGGTAACCGTCTGCCGGTTCCTATGATGAATATTTTAAATGGCGGTGCCCATGCAGCCAATACAGTGGATGTACAGGAATTTATGATTATGCCGGTGGGAGCTTCTTCCTTTAAGGAGGCGCTTCGCTGGTGCGCAGAGGTATTCCATGCCCTGGCAGCGTTATTAAAATCAAAGGGTCTTGCAACCTCTGTCGGGGATGAAGGAGGCTTTGCTCCTGACCTTGCCAGTGATGAGGAAGCAATCCAGTATATTTTAGAAGCGGTGAAAAATGCAGGCTATGAGCCGGGCAGGGATTTTATGATAGCCATGGATGCCGCTTCCAGTGAGTGGAAGGGTTCTGTAAAGGGTGAGTATGTACTGCCGAAGGCAGGCACTAAATTTACATCTGCAGAGCTGATTGCCCATTGGAAACAGCTGGTGGATAAGTATCCGATTATTTCCATTGAGGATGCGCTGGATGAAGAGGACTGGGAAGGCTGGCAGCAGCTTACCAGAGAGCTTGGCGACAGGATTCAGCTGGTGGGAGACGATTTGTTTGTCACCAATACGGAGCGTCTTTCAAAGGGAATTGAACAGGGGGCAGGCAACTCCATTCTGATTAAGTTAAATCAGATTGGCTCCGTATCAGAGACCTTAGAAGCCATTAAGATGGCCCATAAAGCGGGTTATACCGCCATTTCCTCCCATCGTTCCGGTGAGACAGAGGATACCACAATTGCGGATTTGGCAGTGGCGCTGAATACCTGCCAGATTAAGACCGGTGCACCGAGCAGAACAGAGCGTGTTGCAAAATATAACCAGCTGCTCCGCATTGAGGAGGACCTTGGCGCAAGTGCAATCTATCCGGGTATGCAGGCATTTAACGTCAAGAGATAACTATATAATTTTATAATGTTTTGATAACATACTATTTAAAATAGATGTTAGTATAAGGCGTCTCCTGTTTGATTTAGCCCTGTCTGCAGGAGGCGTCTTTCTCTGTTGCCAGGCATATGAGAAAAAGGTCTGGTGGACCATTTTTGAATGCTTGTAGAGCCTGGCTGGAAATGTTATACTTTACATGATTTTCAGGAATATTGGAGGATATTATGAGTACGAAGGAAATCTATGACAGAAGAAGTATTAGAAAATATAAGCAGGATGAAGTGCCGGTGGATGTGCTGAATCAGATATTGGATGCGGCGAGAATGGCACCTTCCGGCAAGAACAAACAGCCGTGGCGGTTTGCTGTGTATGGCGGGGACAAAAAGACCAAACTGCTTTCCGCCATGAAAAGCGGTATCCGGCGGGAGCGCAGAGGGGATTCGCTGCTGCCGGAATCTGCATATGGACTTCCGGATGCGGTAAATACCCTGCGGATTATGCAGGAGGCACCGGTGGTGGTGATGGTAGTTAACCCTTATGGAAAAAGTCCGTTTAATGGCATTACAACAGATGAGAGAGTGACGGAAATCATAGATTCTTTGTCTATCGGTGCCGCCATTCAGAATATGCTTCTAAAGGCAGAGGAGCTGGGCGTCGGAACCCTGTGGATTGGAAATACCTGCTTTGCGTATCCGGAGCTTGTGGATTATATGCAGGTGAAGGGCCAGCTGATAGGGGGCGTGGCACTGGGGTATGCCAACGAAATGCCGGAGGCAAGACCGAGAAAAAATCTTTCTGACCTTGTGGAATATTGTCTGTAGTGGTATTCTGTAAGGTGGCAGAAAAAAAGAAAACACAGAGGGAATGGTGATAAAAATGAGGTATGAGCTTGCAATATTTGACATGGACGGCACGATTTTAAATACCCTGGAGGATTTGACGGATACATTGAATTATGCGCTGCGCAAAAACAATTATCCAGAGCATTCCATTGAGGATGTGAGGCGGTTTGTGGGAAATGGGATTCCCAAGCTGATAGAGCGGGGTGTTCCGGCAGGAACAGACACAGAAGCAGCCGGCAGGGTGCACAGGGATTTTATGGAATATTATAAAATACATTGTGCAGATAAGACGAAGCCCTATGATGGAATCTTAGAGCTGATACGGAGCCTGCGCCAGGCGGGCTGCAGGACGGCTGTGGTTTCCAACAAAGCAGATGTGGCGGTACAGGAGCTTTGCACCCGGTATTTTGACGGTCTTTTTGACTATGCGGTGGGAGACAGGAAGGGAATCTTAAAAAAACCGGCGCCGGATTCTGTCAATGAGGTTCTGAAGTATCTGCAGATAGAAAGAAAAAGGGCGGTGTACATAGGGGATTCCGAGGTGGATATTGCCACCGCGCAAAATGCAGGCATGAACAGTATTATTGTGAGCTGGGGCTTCCGGGAAACAGGCTTTTTAAAGGAGCAGGGCGCAGAAGTCATTGTAAACCAGCCCAAAGAGGTGGCAAAGCTTATTCTGGATGGACAGACGGTTACAGAGGATATGGGTTTGGAGGTAGAAAAGGATGAATAAGGATTTAACGGTGGGCAGGCCGGAACCGGTTTTATGGAAATTCTGTCTGCCCCTGTTTGGCAGTGTGATTTTCCAGCAGCTTTACAATATTGCGGACAGTCTGGTGGCAGGTAAATTTATCGGGGAGAATGCACTGGCAGCGGTGGGTAACAGCTATGAAATTACCCTTATTTTTATTGCCTTTGCCTTTGGCTGCAACATTGGCTGTTCTGTTATCGTGTCCCGGTTCTTTGGTGCCAAGCAGCTAAAGGACATGAAAACGGCGGTATACACAACCCTGATTGCCAGTGCGGTTTTATGTATGGTGCTGATGATTTTTGGCATTACGCTGGGCGGCAGGCTGCTTTCCCTGATACATACACCGGAAAATATTTTTGCAGATTCCAGGCTGTATCTGGATATATATATCTGGGGACTGCCGTTTTTGATGTTTTATAATATTGCAACCGGTATTTTTTCTGCGCTGGGAGATTCCAGAACACCATTTATTTTTCTGGCAGTTTCCTCCGTCTCCAATATTGCGGTGGATATTCTGTTTGTTGCGGTGTTCCGTATGGGAGTTGCAGGCGTGGCATGGGCAACCTTCCTGTGCCAGGGAATAAGCTGTATTCTGGCAATGATAGTGGTATTCCGGCGGTTTTATAAGATTAAGGTGGAGGGTAAGACCCCTTTGTTCTCATGGGAGCTGCTGGGAAAGATAGCAGTGATTGCGGTTCCGAGTATTCTCCAGCAGAGCTTCATTTCCGTGGGAAATATCATTATACAGGGGGTAATCAACGGATTTGGTGCCGGTGTCATTGCCGGATATTCAGCGGCGGTAAAGCTCAATAATCTGGTGATTACCTCTTTTACCACATTGGGAAATGGTATATCCAATTTTACTGCCCAGAATATGGGGGCAAAGAAATTGTCCCGGATACGGGCTGGTTTTAAGGCGGGCGTAAAAATGGTGTGGTCCTTAAGCGTTCCCTTTGTGATATTATATATCACCGTGGGTAAATGGCTGATTGCGTTCTTTATGGATAATCCATCCGACACCGCTTTAAATACCGGTATTCTGTTTTTACGGATACTTTCACCCTTTTATTTTGTGATATCTATAAAGCTGGTGGCAGATGGAATCCTGCGGGGAGCCGGTCTGATGAAGCAGTTCATGATAGGAACCTTTACCGACCTGATTCTCCGTGTAGTGCTGGCGGTTGTTCTTGCCGCACAATTTGGAGCGGTGGGTATCTGGTGTGCATGGCCCATTGGATGGACTATTGCAATGTGCCTGTCTGTATTTTTTTATACCCGTGGTCCATGGAGGGCTACAGATAATTTACAATCATGATGGCTGCCCCTAATACCACTAAAACAGCGCCGGTGGCACGGTTTAAGGTAATTGCGCTTGCCTTGTTGGCAAAGCGGGCGGCAATTCTTGCCCAGAGCAGAGTGGACAAAACGCAGAATACCAGACAGGTGATATCCGGCAGTCCGCCGATAGCAAAGTGGCTGGCAGCTCCGGTAAAAGCGGTAAATGCCATGATAAATACGCTGGTTCCCACAGCGGTCTTTAATTCGTAGCCCAGAATGGTGGTGAGAATCAGGAGCATCATCATTCCGCCACCTGCTCCGATGAAACCACAGATAAAGCCGATTATAACTCCGCAGACAACTGACTGGAGAAAGCGCTTCTTTGCACTGACTGCTGCCATGGTTTCCTTGGTGGTCATAACGGGCTTCACAATGAATTTGATTCCTAACAGGAAGGTCATGAAGACAGAGAAGTTACCCATGGTGCGGTTTGGAACCCTGCTTGCGGCAAAGCTTCCCACCATTGTAAATATCAGAACACTGACCATCATGACAATTCCGTTTTTAATGTCAAGGTTTTTGTTTTTTCCATAGGTATAGGCACTGACAGCACTGGCCAGTACATCGCTGGCGAGGGCGATTCCCACTGCCTCATAGGCGGGCATGTCCAAAAAGGTTATCAGCATGGGACTGATGACGGCAGCAGCGCTCATTCCTGCAAATCCGGTTCCGAGTCCGGCGCCGATTCCTGCGAGAAAACAGATGATAAATTTAAACAGCATAATAATTACCTCACTTTTGTTTTTTTTGAGAAAATTGCAGGATATCCTCACAGAGCTTAGCAATTTCCTCCGGACTTTCTTTCATTCCGTTTTGAAACCAGCCCAGAAGGATTTTTGTAAAGGCTCCTTCAAAGGCAAGATTTTTGTAGTACTCCTCTGTTGTGTGTGCCGGCTCTATTTTTTCAATAAAGGATGCGGCGGTATCACTCATGCTGGCAGGCATGTCTGCCTGTATCAGCAGCTTAAAAATATCCGCATGCGCCTGTATGCAGGAAAAGAAATCCAGATACCACAGATAGGGCTGTTTCCTGTAGCGCTCATCCTTAGAGGAGTCTGTAAGCTCCTTGAGAAACCATTGGCAGAATTCAGTCAGGATATCTTCCTTGGAATGGTAATTCCGGTAAAAGGCAGTTCTGGATACACCGGAACGCTTTACCAGTTCGGTGATTGTTATTTTTTCAAAGGGTTTCTCATTCATCAGATAGATAAGCGCAGTCTGAAGGCATTCCCGTGTTAATTTATTGGATTCTTCATTAGACATGCGAAGAATTTCTCTTTTTTCCAATTCTGATTTTGAAGTGTTCATTATAAAACGTCTCCTTTTGTTACGCAGTTACAAAATATGTCTGTTTGTAAAGTCTGGATGTCCGAAGGTTGACCATTCTTAAAGTTGATGTTACACTTGTAAAGCCTTAACGAATGTATCATATTTAGGAATGCTTGTCAAATATTCTACATGGACAGGACGTTTTGTGTTATAATAAGAACTTAAAAATTTATTACTTACACAGTCTTAAAAAGAAGTTTTCATGACATATTATACAGTAAGGGGAAATTGGAGAATACGAAAATGATAGATAAAATTGCATTTATTATAATTGGATATTTATCCGGCAGTATTTTATATGCAAGAATATTTGGTTCCATGATAAAGGGGAAGGATATTATAAAGGAGAGCAGGGACCAGAATCCCGGTACGGCGAATGCTTTTATGCAGGGTGGTTTCTGGTGTGGAGCGCTGACACTGGTATTTGATATGCTGAAGGGATTTTTACCGGTATATTTGTATTTCCATTTTTCTTTCCCAAGGCAGTCTGAATGGCTCTGGCAGGCGCTTATTCTGGCAGCTCCGGTATATGGGCACATTTATCCGGTGTTTTACCATTTCCGGGGAGGAAAGGGAATTGCCACCACCTTCGGTTGCCTGCTGGGCTTGTTTCCCGATATAAAGGCGGCGGTTATTCTGGCATTTTTCTTTCTGTTCTTTTCGCTGGTACTGCGTGTAACACCGCATTTTTCCCGGACGATATGGACGTATGTGGCGGCGCTTTTAACCATGCGAATCCTGGGAATGGATTTATTTATGGTAATTGGCTTCTTATTTATTGTAATCGGAGTTTTTATCCGTTTATATACCAGTAAGGAAGAAAGGGAAAAATGCAGGGTGAGACTGTTATGGAAGCATTAATTTTATCATGTAGTACCGGAGGCGGACACAATGCAGCGGGAAATGCCATACGGGAAGAATTAGTAAGACGGGGGCACCAGGTGAGGGTGTTAGACCCGTATGCTTTGGTGAGTAAGGGGCTGGCGAAGCGCATTGGCGGTATTTATATCGGTATTGCCCAGAGAGCACCCCGTTTATTTGGATTCATCTATCTGTTAGGGGAGGGCTACAGAAGGCTGCCTTTTCAATCTCCTGTATATTTTGCCAACCGGAAAATTGCACTGCTGCTGGGACAGTATCTGAAGGAGCATCCGGTTGACGTTATAGTTATGCCTCATCTGTTTCCGGCAGAGGTGATAACCTATATGAAAAGGAGCGGTATGCCGGTGCCGAAGACGGTTTTTATTGCCACGGATTATGCCTGTATTCCTTTTACAGAGGAAACGGATTGTGATTACTATGTTATTCCCGGTAAAGAGCTGATACCGGAATTTTGCGGCAGGGGGATACCGGAGCATAAGCTGCTGCCGGCTGGAATACCGGTGAACGCTTCTTTTCTGGAGGATATACCGAAGGAGCAGGCAAAGCTTTTGCTGGGTCTGTCACCGGAAAAGCATTATATTCTGGTATCCGGTGGAAGCATTGGAGCGGGAAATTTAGAGCAGACAATCCGGCTTCTCTGTGAATATACGGAACATCAGGAGAAAGCGGAATGCATTGTAATCTGTGGGAACAATAAAAGACTTTACCGTAAGCTGGAGAGAAAAGCAAAAAAGGTAAGGGGGCTTCATATATTAAAGAGTACCAAAAAGATGCATCTTTATATGAAAGCCTGCGATGTTTTCCTCTCGAAGCCGGGAGGATTGTCATCCACAGAGGCGGCAGCAGCAGGTGTTTCCCTGATACACATATCGCCAATTCCGGGGTGCGAAACTGCAAACCGGCGTTTTTTTGAAAAACATCATATGTGTATTGCAGTGAGGGATGAACGCAGGCAGCTGATTCCGGCAATACGGGATATAAAGAAAACCGCTGTAAAAAATGAAATGAGAAAGGCACAAAAAACCTATGTAAATGGTCGTGCCGGTATGGATATATGCGACTGGCTGGAAAAATGGGTATCTGGACAATAGTATGGTATACAGCAGGAGGAAGCGTTGATGGAAAAAGAAGAAAGCATGGGAATGCATCTTTTGAGAAAGGGTAAGAAGGGATTAATCAATATACTGGTCAATATTGTGTTTAGTCGTCTGGGACTGATTCTGGTGCTGTTTCTGATACAGGCATTTATCCTGCTCAGTGCCTTTTTATGGTTCAGTGAATTTATGCCGGAATATATGGGAATTTCTGTTGTATTTATAGTGATAATGGTACTGTATCTGTTTAACTGTGATTTTGATGCGGAAGTAAAGCTTACCTGGCTGATGGTAATTATGCTGTTACCGGTATTCGGGACAATGCTTCTGCTCTATACACAGATTGAAATTGGACACCGTGCCATTAAGGTAAGACTGCAGCAGCTGATAGAGGAGACAAGGGAGAGCATTCCACAGTCAGAGGAAGCCTTAAGGGGGCTGGCGGAGAAAAGTCCTGAGAGCGCAGAGCTGGCGCATTATATTGGGAGGACGGGCTGTTATCCGGTGTACCGCAATACAGAGGTGACTTATTTCCCACTGGGAGAGGACAAATTCCAGGAGCTTTTAAAGCAGCTGAAAAAGGCGGAGCACTTCATTTTTCTGGAATACTTCATTGTGGAGGAGGGGGTGATGTGGGGGAAGGTTCTGGAAATACTGGCAGAGAAGGCTGCGGAGGGAGTGGAAGTCAGAATGCTCTATGACGGCACCTGTGAGTTTTCCACCCTGCCCCATGATTATCCAAAACGGCTGCAGAAGCTGGGAATACAGTGTAAGATGTTTGCGCCGTTAAAACCCTTTGTATCGACATATTATAATTACCGGGACCATCGGAAAATACTGGTTATTGACGGGCATACTGCATTTAACGGCGGGATAAATCTGGCAGACCAGTATATTAACCGTGTGGAAAAACACGGACACTGGAAGGATACAGCGGTTATGCTGCAGGGAGAAGCGGCAGCCAGCTTTACACTGATGTTTTTGCAGATGTGGAACCTGGATGAGAAGAAGACGGAATTTCAGAAATATTTGGACTGTTCAGCGGAGATGCAGCGGGATGCGAAGGGCTATATACTTCCCTTTGGGGATTATCCCCTTGACCGGGATAAGGTGGGGGAACGGGTATACATGGATATTCTGAACCAGTCCCACAGATATGTTCATATAATGTCCCCATATCTGATTTTAGACGGAGAAATGAAAGCGGCACTCCAGTTTGCGGCAGAGCGGGGAATTGATGTGAAGATTATTCTGCCGGGCATTCCAGACAAAAAGATTCCGTATGCTCTGGCAAAGACGCATTATGCGTCCCTTCTGAAATCGGGAGTGCAGATTTATGAGTATACGCCGGGGTTTGTCCATGCAAAGGTGTTTGTGAGTGATGACTGTAAGGCGGTGGTGGGTACGATTAATCTGGACTACCGGAGCTTTTATCACCATTTTGAATGTGCAACCTATATGTGCCATACACAGTGTATTTCGGATATTGAGAAGGACTTCCAGGATACGCTGGCAAAGTGCCGTAAGGTGACGAAGGAGACCATCCGCCGGGAAAAATGGACGATGAAGGTGACGGGCTGTATCGCAAAGACCATAGCGCCGCTGCTGTAAGCTTATTGAGAAAATATAATAAAAAAGCACCTTGTAACATTTTGAGCCAGGCATTATACTGTAACTGGTTAAAACATACTTATGTAATAGGTTTGGAGGAAAAGGTGAAAATATGAATTATAAAAAGCTGGAGCAAAATATTATAGATGCCATCGAGGAACAGCAGTTAAAGCTGGGCTATTTAAAAGAAACGGTGAGACTGTATTATCCCCTGTCATCCTTAAACCGTTTTCTTGGAACAGACTGCGGAGCAGAGGAAATGAAGCAGAGGCTGCAGGCTTTTGTGGAGGAAACAGGGGAACGTCTTGGAGAAGTAGAAATCACCAATAAGAGAGAACGGTTTTGTATAGCAGTACCCCCGGATGGGGCAGAATATATTCATAACCATATGGATGCAGAGGGCTTTCTTGCGGATTTGGTTGAGACAGTAAGAAGACACGGTGCTGCTCTGGAAGAGGTGCTTGACCAATTTTACAGGCATTCAGACCAGGTTCATGTGGAGAAAATGGATAACGGAGAATTTGATTATCTGGTCTATTTTGAAAATGGGGAACCGGACAGCTACCGGTACTGTATTTCGGTAGAAGCGGAGCATGTGATTTATCACCGGTATACAATAGAAGATTATGAAGAGTTTGGCTTTTAGAGATAAGGAGAATATATGAGGATAATATTGTTAACGGCGCTGGGGGTAGGCGGCGCCACCATAATCGGAGCTCTGATTGGTTTTTTCTTTCACAATGTATCCCACAGAGTAAATGATATCATTTTGAGCTTTGCGGCGGGAATTATGCTGGCGGCGGCGGTAATGGGACTGATTCTGCCTGCCGTAGATGCTGTGGGCAGTGGTAGAATATGGCTGCCGGTGGCAGGGATTTTTGCCGGCGCATTGTTTTTGAATGCCATGGACAGGGTGACGCCCCATTTACACAAGCTGTCGGGAGTGGATATCGAGACACATGAACACAATAAGAATCTGGACGGAGCGCTGCTCTTTATGCTGGCAGTTGCAATACACAACCTGCCAGAGGGCATGGCAGCGGGAGTTGGTTTTGCCGGGGAGGATATTCATGCCGCACTGACTGTGGCGGTGGGAATTGCCCTGCAGAACATTCCGGAGGGAATTATCACTGTGTCGCCGCTGGTGATGGCAGGTGTGAAGAGAAGCCGGGCATTTCTTCTGGCGGCAGTTACCGGTCTGATTGAAGTGGTGGGAACCTTTATCGGCTTCTATGTGGCGGCGGTATCGGAGCATATTCTTCCCTTTGCCCTTGCATTTGCAGGAGGGACAATGCTGTATATCATCAGCGATGAAATGATACCGGAAACCCATAGTCATGGTTATGAGAGGGCGGCAACTTATTCCCTGCTGACGGGCTTCGTGGTGATGCTGGTTATGGATGTGCTGATAGGCTGATGTATTTTAGGCTTGTATTATTCAAAAAAACTGTTATAATAGAACATATATTCGAGAACTGATGTTTGGATAACGGAAATGGAGAATGTTATGACAGTTGTGAATGATTTATCCATGGAGGAGAAGCTTACCATTTTATCAGATGCGGCAAAGTATGATGTTGCCTGTACCTCCAGCGGTGTGGAGCGCAAGGGAAAACCGGATGCAATGGGCAATACTGCAGCCTGCGGAATCTGTCACAGCTTTGCGGCGGATGGAAGGTGCATTTCCCTGCTGAAGATTTTATATACCAACGAATGTATCTATGACTGCAAATACTGTCTGAACCGGAGCTCCAATGATACTCTTAGGACTTCTTTTACTCCGGAGGAGGTATGTGAACTGACCATGCAGTTTTACCGGCGCAATTATATTGAAGGTCTGTTTTTGAGCTCCGGTATCCGGAAGAATCCTACCCAGACAATGGAGGAGATTTATATTGCCCTGCATCTTCTCCGGGAGGTTCACCATTTTAACGGTTATATCCATGTGAAGGCGATACCCGGGGCGGACCCCCGGATTATTGAGATGGTGGGCTTTTTGGCAGACCGTATGAGCACCAATTTAGAGCTTCCCACAGCGGCAGGGCTGAAGGAGCTGGCTCCTAACAAAACCAGACAGACAATACTGGCGCCTATGAGACAGATTCAGAAGGGGATTGGCTTTGGGAACAAGAGCGGAATACACAGAATTGGTACAGCTTCCGGTTCAGCAAATAAGGATGGCTGGGGAATTGCGCCGCTGGAAGCCCCGGATAATGGCAGTAAGAGGGATGTATTGCTGCGTCATGGTCAATCTGCTTTGCTGGAGAAGCAGATGGAAGACAGCCGGATAGCACTTTTACCCCGTAGCCGGAGTAATTTTGTCCCGGCGGGGCAGAGCACCCAGATGATAGTGGGGGCAACTCCGGAGAATGATTACCAGGTTCTCACGGTGGCACAGGCATTATACAGACAGTATGACTTAAAAAGAGTATTTTATTCTGCCTATGTAGCGTTGAATGAGGACAGTAATCTGCCGGCTTTGGGAACGAAGCCCCCGCTATTGCGGGAACACAGGTTGTATCAGGCTGACTGGCTGCTGCGCTTTTACGGCTTTGAAGCGGGAGAATTGTTGTCGGAAGACCGTCCCAACTTTAACGTGTATTTGGACCCCAAGTGTGAATGGGCATTGCGGCACCTGGAATATTTTCCTGTGGAAATCAATAGCGCATCCTATGAAATGCTGTTGCGGATTCCGGGAGTCGGGGTAAAATCGGCAAGGCGCATACTGATGGCAAGGAAGAGTACCAGGCTGGATTTTGACGGTCTGAAAAGAATCGGTGTGGTATTGAAACGAGCTCATTATTTTATCACCTGTAATGGCAGGATGATGTATCAGACAAAGATTGATGAGGACTATATTACAAGAAGAATACTGGAGCTGGACAGGAAAAAGAACTGGGAGCTGGAGTACAACACAACCTTTAAACAGCTGTCCTTATTTGATGACACCATGGCATCAGCCATCAGTCCTTGAGGGAGGGATAAGCTATGGAGAATCAGATTATTTATCTATGTGAGGATACGCCGGATGGAATTTTTACGGCGGTTTATGATGCCTGGGCGGCACACATACCGGATGACAGATTGTCTATACAGCAGGAGCGGTATCATGAAATGCAGCTCTTTGCAGATTATGTTTATGTACAGACAGATTTGGAGAAGGCGGTTAAGGTTGCGCGCTCCGTCAGAGCTAAAATCGGACAGGAGGCTTACGACATGATATACAAGGCGTCCCTGTCTTATGAAAAGGATAAAATTGACACAATCTACCGTTTTTTAAAGCTGGGCTTCCGTTACAGGAGCCGTGTGGTGGAGATGCATGGGAATGACACCGTGTGCAGGCTGTATGAGCTTGGAAGAAATGTAGGGAATGAAGCCCATTCCTTTCGTGAATTTGTGCGGTTCCATGAATCAGAGGAGGGGATTCTGATTTCCCGAATCCGCCCCAAAAACCAGGTGCTGCCCATACTGGCATATCATTTTTCAGACCGGTTTCCGGAAGAGCATTTTGTGATTTTGGATGAGGTTCATGAGATGGGGTTATTTCATGAAAAAGGGCGGCAGTGGTACCTGGCACCCCTTGATAAGACAGCACTTGACAGAATATGGGCATACAGGCATATCTCCGAATACGAGGAATTGTGGAAAACGTTTTTTCGGACAATTGCCATTGAGGAGAGGAGAAATTATAAGTGTCAAAGAAATATGTGCGCTCTGCGTTACCGGGATTATATGGTGGAATTTAATGGGTAAATTGCACAAAGCATATTGTGGTGTTTATATAAAAATAAGAAAAAGTTTTACAAAAAATCATAATATTGTTGAAAATTACCAAAATGTATAGTATAATATCTATAATTAAGGAATGCAAAGACAGATTGAATTGACATTCAGGAGAAGGAGGAGTGCATATGGGCTTGTTTGGGAAAAAGGAAGAAAAGAACTACATTGTATTTGACCCGTATTCCGGAGATGCAGTTGCGGCATGCAATACAAAGGAAATCAAGCAGATTCTGCAGGTTCAGCCCCGGGCTGAGTTCGTAGAATGCAGTTCATATGAATATTTCAAATACAAAGAACATAATGCACTTCCGGATGATGTGATGAGCCGCAGGCGGCTCAGTGGCAAGGACGTTAAATAATAGAATTGCAGATTTGCATAATGTGTGGTTTTGTCACACCTCCCCCTCTTTCAGGCAGGATATATTTCGGATATCCTGCCTGAATTTTTGCGCTTCTGTCTGTAGCTTTTTAAAGGGTAAGGATATGACAATTTGCCAGAATTTTGTATAAAATGTGTAAATATGTGGCAGAATAGAGTTAGAAAGTTACACCAATGAAGAATTTGTCAAATGTTGTAAAAATGCACAATTTCCAATTTCCGGAGTGTGAAAAACGCAGAAAAATAAGAAATTTGCAAAAAAAACTTACAAAAATAACTATAATTTGCTATGATAATATCAGTTGTAAGGTGTTGACTAAATTTTAGAAAGAGAGGAGTAAAATGTTTAAAATTGGTGAGTATGTCGTTTACGGTATGAATGGTGTATGCAGAGTAGAAGAAATTGGTCCGATGAGTTTGAGTGGGATTGATAGTAACAAGGTATACTATACACTTTTACCACTTTACACAAAAGGAAGCAGAGTATTTACACCTGTGGATAATCAGAAGGTTGTTATGAGACCGGTAATCAGTAAGCAGGATGCCTGTAATCTGATTGATGAAATGAAGAACGTGGAACAGATTGAAGTAGCGGATGACAAGCACAGGGAGCTGGCTTATAAAGAAGCCCTGAAATCCTGTGACTGCAGGGAATTGATTCGGATTATTAATACAGTGTTGAAAAGAAAAGAAGAACGTTTGGCGCAGGGCAAGAAAATGTCAGCCTGTGATGAAAGATATTTAAAGCAGGCGCAGGACAGTCTGTATGGAGAATTTGCAATCAGCTTAAAGATGGAAAAAGATGAAGTAGAGGATTATATTGAGCATCGGATAACGCTTAAGGAAATGGCTTCTGCCTCTTGATTTATTGAATTTATGATTTATGCACAGGCGGTTGGTTTTTTTGAAAAAAGAAACCAGCCGCTTTTGTGTTGTCATGCATATGAGGAAAAGCTCTGGTGAATCTTTTTTTGAGTTGCCAAGCATATGAGAAAAAGCTCCGGTGACCTTTTTGAGTTGCCAAGCATATGAGAAAATGGTCCGGTGGACCATTTTTGAGTATTGGAATAATATCTGTCATGTGTTATAATTAAAATACTTTTGCGCTGAGTATGAAAAGAGAAGAATTGTATAGACAGTAAAAAGGAAAGGCAAGATTAATTATGGGCAGACGTAGAAACAGGTACAGGAACAGAAGAGACAGATATGGAATTTATGAAATACCGGAGTACCGTCCCAAAAAAAGAAGAAAAAAGAAAAAGAAATTTACAATCCGTAATGTATGGAAACTGTTCGGTATGTTTTTGCTTCTTTTGGTTATTATATATGGAGTATCCTTTGGGGTGAAATACAGTATGCGGAATAAGGCGCTGTCACTATATGAAAAGAAGGATTATGAGGGCGCCATTGATTTGTTTGAGGAAGCGCTTAAGCCGCGGCTTCCGTTGCTGGAGACGCTTGACAACGATACCCGGTTCTATATGGCGGACTGCTATGTAAATACCGGCAAGTATGGTCTGGCGTGCTATGAATACAGCCAGATTAAGCTCTGGGCGAAGGATAACAAGGTAGAGGGACTTGCTGATTTGCAGGAGATTGCCTATGGGCTGCAACTGTATGACTGGCAGGATTACCGGGCAGCACTGCCGATTCTGCTCAGTGCATATGAGGCGGGGTATAGTGATTTGGTATTGTATGTGGGGAGCTGTTATGGACAGACGGGAGACCTTGAAAATATGCAGCTTTACTATGATGTATTTTTGCAGAAAAATGAGATGAACAGCTTTATGTATGCGCAGTATGCTGCCATAGCTTTAGATGAGGACAGGCTGGAGGATGCCCTTAACTATATAGAAACCGGAAAGCAGTTAGAGGACCAGTCCAATATCAGGGAGCTGCTCTTTGATGAGATTGTGTATTATGAGAAAATGAAGGATTATAACACTGCATACGAAAAGGCAAAAGCGTTTGTGGAGGCTTATCCAAATGATGCAGATGGCAAAAATGAATATGATTTGCTCTATACGAGACAGACGGTGACAGAACAATAACTGGAGGAATACATGACACGTTTTTTTGACAATGAAAAAGAAAAAGAGAGAGTAATCCTGGTGGCAGTTCATGAGCGGCATGAGCCGGATGGCAGTGCCTCCCTGGGCGAGCTGTCTGAACTGGTAAAGACTGCCGGGGCACTCAGCGTCGGAACCATGGAACAGAATCTGGAAACATGGAATCCCGTTACCTACCTTGGAAAAGGGAAAATAGAAGAGCTTAAAACAATGCTTGTGGCGTTAGATGCTACAGGCATTGTTTGCGATACGGAGCTGTCACCAGTCCAGATGAAAAATCTTTCGCAGCTTCTGGATACAAAAATCATGGACCGCACCATGGTGATTCTGGATATTTTTGCCGCAAGGGCCCGTACAAGAGAGGGTAAAATCCAGGTGGAACTTGCGCAGTTAAAGTACAATGCCACAATGCTGGTAGGTCTGCGTCCCTCCCTGTCCAGGCTGGGAGGGGGCATTGGAACAAGGGGTCCCGGTGAGAAAAAGCTGGAGATGGACAGGCGTTTAATCAGGGAACAGATATCCAGACTAAAAAAGGATTTGGAAGAGGTAAAAAAGCACAGGCAGACACAGCGGAAGCTGAGGGCTGGCAACAGCAGTCCTGTGGTGTGTATTGTGGGTTATACCAATGCCGGTAAATCCACACTGTTAAACCATCTGACAAAGGCGGATGTGCTGTCAGAGGATAAATTGTTTGCCACACTGGACCCCACCACCAGGGCATTGAAGCTTGCAAATGGTCAAAATATTATGTTAACTGATACGGTGGGATTTATCTCAAAGCTTCCCCACCATCTGATTCAGGCATTCCGCTCTACCCTTGAGGAAGCAAAGTACAGTGACATCATTCTTCATGTGGTGGATGCGTCCAATCCGGATATGGACAGGCAGATGCTGGCGGTATATGAAACCTTAAGGCAGTTAGAGATTGAGGACAAGCCGGTTATAACGGTTTTCAATAAGATTGACAGACTGCCGGAGATGCCGGTTTTAAAGGATTTACGGGCGGATGCTTCCGTTTTCATATCCGCAAAGGAGGAGAAAGGGCTGGATGTCTTACTGAAAACCATAGAGGATAAGATAAAGGAGAACCAGATATATGTGGAAACGGTGATTTCCTACAGGAATACTGCACTGCTCTCGGATATCCGCTCCTATGGACAGCTGTTAAAGGAGCAATATGAAGAGGATGGCATTCATATTGAAGCATATGTGAGAAAGCAGGAGGCGGTGAAGCTGGGCATCCTGTAAACCGGTATGCCGGATAGCATGTAAAGCGGAGAAAATCAAAGAATATGGGAGACGGAGATGAACATTTTAAATATTGAGAATGTGACAAAGGTATATGGCGATAAGCTGCTGTTTGACCAGGTGAGCCTGGGAATGAATGATGGGGACAAGCTTGGGATTATCGGGATAAATGGCTGCGGAAAAAGTACCCTTCTTAAAATGATAGCAGGTCTGGTGGAACCGGATTCGGGAGAGATTATAAAAAATAATCAGGCGGACCTTGCTTATCTTGCCCAGAATACGGAATTTGAAAAGGGAGACACCGTATTGTCCTATGTCTGCCGGGGAAAGGTAAGCTCCAATCCCAACTGGAATTTAGAAGCAGAGGCAAAAGCCATTTTGAAGAAATTATCGGTTACGGATACTGAGGCGGCTGTTGAAACGCTGTCCGGAGGAGAAAAGAAACGGATTGCCCTGGCAAAAACACTGCTGTCTCCGGCAAAAATACTGATACTGGATGAGCCCACAAATCATCTGGACAGCCGGATGGTGATGTGGCTGGAGGAATATCTGAAAAAATATAAGGGCGTTCTGGTTATGGTGACCCATGACCGGTATTTTCTTGACCGTGTGACAAATAAGATTGTGGAAATAGACCATGGGAAGCTCTATACATATGACGCCAATTATTCGGGTTTTCTGGAGCTGCGCCAACAGAGGATTGACAGCGAGGCTGCCAGCTACCGGAAGGTGCAGAGTATAATGCGGACGGAGCTTCAATGGGTAAGGCGTGGAGCCCAGGCACGTTCTACCAAGCAGAAGGCGAGACTGGAGCGGTTTCATGAAATGCAGGAAATGAAGGCCCCGGAGGAAGACAGACAGGTGGAAATGGATTCACTGGCATCCAGACTCGGGAAGAAAACCATTGAAATTAAGAATATTTCAAAGTCCTATGGCGGACGTACTCTGATAAAGGATTTTACCTATTACACAATCCGGAATGAACGGATAGGCATTGTGGGTGAAAATGGCTGTGGAAAAACAACCCTGCTTAAGATGATTACAGGACAGGAATTGCCCGACTGCGGAGAGGTTACCATTGGTGAGACCGTTAAAATCGGCTATTTCTCCCAGCTGGTGGAGGAGATGAATCCGGAGGAACGGGTAATTGATTATGTGAAAAATGTGGCGGAATATATAAAAACCAGCAGGGGCATGACCTCTGCGTCCCAGATGTGTGAACGTTTTTTATTTACACCGGAGCTTCAATACAATCCCATTGGCAAGCTGTCGGGAGGGGAGAGGAGAAGATTATACCTGTTAAAGGTTCTGATGACGGCTCCTAATGTTTTGATACTGGATGAGCCCACCAATGATTTGGATATTGCAACCCTTACGATTTTAGAGGATTATCTGGATTATTTTGAGGGAATTGTCATAGCCGTATCCCATGACCGGTATTTTTTGGACCGTATTGCAGACCGTATTCTTGCCTTTGAGGGAAACGGGGTACTTACACAGTACGAGGGAGACTATACAACCTATCTGGAAAAAGCCGGGGCGAGAGGGATTGGTCTGACAGAAAATCCGGAGAATCCCGGAAATCCGAATCTTAAAGAGAAAAAAAGCAGTAACAGCCGGAGTACATGGAAAAATAACCGGGAAAAGAAGTTGAAATTTACTTATCAGGAGCAAAAGGAATTTGAGACCATTGATGAGGAGATTGCTTCCATAGAGGAGAAAATCGCAGATATCGAAACAGAGATGGCTTCCGTTGCAAGCCAGTATTCCAGACTGCAGGAGTTGGCAGAGCAAAAGGAGGAATTGGAAAAACAGCTGGAGGTAAAAATGGAACGCTGGGTCTATCTGAATGATTTGGCGGAGCAGATTGCAGAACAGGGAAAATGATATAGAAGCATTTCACTTGCGTTTCACAGGAAAGGATTATTTTACTTTACATAAGTTGAAAAATGGGAAAGAGATACCGTAAAACCCGAAAAAGATAAAAATATAGGGAAATATAGGAAAAAGCGACTTTTTAGGTTGAAATTGCAGGGAAGATATAGTATTATGTAACTATATTATGTCAATTTATTATGTTTAATCTGTAAGATAGGGGAGTGCAAATGAGTAAAAATTTATGTAGGGAAAAGAAAAGAACGGGACTGAAAAAATATCTTTTTATCTTTCTGGCTGCACTGCTGCTGATACCGGCTGTGGGAATGAAGACGGAAGCGGCAACTACCTGTAAATCACTTATGTCTTATCCGGGAAAGACAACAGCAAAGGTGAATATGCGCAAAAAAGCAGGCACGAACTACAAGAGTTACGGAATGCTGGAGAAGAATGCGGAAATAACCATTCTTGGATATGTATCAAATAAAAATCAGACATGGTACAAATGTAAGGGAAAGATTAATGGGAAAACAAAAACCGGATATGTGAGTGCGGCGTACATAAAAAAAGACTCAAAGCCCACAGGTGTTGTAAATAAAAAGGTGACATCCTATCTGAATGTCCGGAAAAGTGCGAAAACCTCTTCCAAATCATTGATTAAAATTCCGAAAGACACAAAGCTTACCATTACCGGTATTAAGAAGGTGTCTGGTAAATACTGGTATAAGGTTAAGGTGACTTATAAGAAAAAGACAAAAAACGGTTATGTATTAAGCACTTATGTGGATGTGAAGCGGAATGCCGCTTCTGGAAGCAATCCTCAGAATCCGACAAACAATAATAAGCCAATCACAAATAATAACAATACGACAGGCACCATGAAGGGGTATGTAAACAGCAAGGTTACCACATCCTTAAATATCAGAAATTCTGCAAGTATAAAGAGTGCAATCCTGATGTCCATTCCACGGAACACTGAGGTCACGATTCTTGGCACAAGCGGAGACTGGTACAAGATTACGGTAACCTATAATAAAAAGACCGTTACCGGTTATGCATCAAAAGAGTATATCACTATAAAGACAACCAATACAAACACGAATACAAATACCAATACAAACACGAATACGAATACCAATACGAACACCAATACAGATGCATCCTTTGAAACGCTGCTCAAGAATTTCCCTGAGAGCTACAAGGCAAGCTTAAGGGCGTTACATAAGGAATATCCAAACTGGAGATTTGTTGCGGTAAATACAAATTTAGACTGGTCTACAGTTATTAAAAATGAGAGTGTGGTGGGAAGAAATGTAATCCAGAGCAATTATCCGAAGGGCTCAGGCTCCTTAGCGCCATTTTCTTATTTATCAACAGCCTCAGGCGCATATAACTGGGCGACAGATACTTATATTGTAAAGGATGGCAGCAACTGGTACAGTGCAGATTCCCAGGTGATTTCCTATTACATGGACCCAAGGAATTTCTTAAACAGTACGGATATTTTCCAGTTTGAGGCGCTGGCATATGACTCCTCCCACAGTGTGACGGTGGTGCAGAGCATTTTAAGTAATACCTTTATGAAGGGAAATTACAGTGTTGTGGATTCTTCCACAAAGAAGACGGTCAGCGGTTCCTATAAGCAGGCATTTATGGATGCAGGAAAAACGGCAAAGGCAAATCCGTATTTCCTGGCAACCAGAAGCAAGCAGGAGGTCGGTGTAAACGGCTCCAATGCCACAAGCGGAAAATATAAGGGATATGAGGGGATTTATAACTTCTATAATATTGGAGCCTTTGACGGTGGAGATGCAGTGGCAAAGGGTCTGCAGTGGGCAAGAACCGGTACTGCTTACGGAAAACCGTGGACAAATCCATATAAGTCTATTGTAGGCGGTGCCCAGTATATTGCCACCAATTATATTAACAGGGGACAGAACACATTATATTTCCAGAAGTTTAATGTAAAGCCAAACAATGCGTCAGACTTATACCTGCATCAGTATATGACAAATGTACAGGCTCCGTATTCGGAGGGCAGAACAACCCGTTCCGCATACAATACCATGGGAGTGTTAAAGGATGCGATGGTATTTTATATTCCAGTATACAATAATATGCCAGCCAGCGCATGTAAACTGCCGGCTTCATCGGGTAATCCAAATGCGTTTTTGTCAAGCATTAGTGTATATAATGGCAGCACAGAGCTTAAGGGACTGACACCAACCTTTATCAAGCCTTCCACAAGCGGTGTGCTTGCAGACAAGGATAAGGTATATACCCTTACAGTTCCAAAATCTGTGTCTAAGGTAACCTTGAAGGCAACTGCAATCAGTAAGCGTGCCACCGTGTCCGGCACAGGAAGCTATAACTTACAGGCGGCAGGAAAAACCACTACTTTGAAGCTGACCTGTAAAGCACAAAACGGGAAAACGCAGGTGTATACAGTAAAGATTGTGAGAAATACGAAATAGTGTTTATATTGATTGATTATATGGATACGATGACGAAAAGGAGAAAGGATTATGAGGAAAAAGCTTGCGGTTTTATTAACCCTGGTACTGGTTATCAGTCTTTCGGTGGGAACAGCCTCACATAAAAAGGCATATGCAAAAGAGGCACAGATGTATTTAGAGCTTCCGGAATCCGTAAAGAAGGAGCAGGAATTTACGGTTAAGGTTATTTTAAACAGTGATGTAAATCTATATTCCATTGATGCGTATTTATCCTATAGTACGGAAACCCTTGAGTTTGTTCCGGATAATGAGCTTGTCACCGGAACAGACGGAGTGTTGGAATTGAAAGATATCTATGGTGAAGAGACAAAGACGGCAGAGTATGAGTTGACCTTTAAGGCGCTGGAAACCGGTACGGCGGAAGTAGGACTGACAGATGTGTATCTGATTGATTATACGGATTTGGACTATATTACGGTTGCGCCATCAGTAAAGCATTTTGACATTGGAATTAATAAAATGGTGGAAGAGGATGCACGGTTAGAGGAGCTGATTGTGGCACCGGGCGAGCTTACGGAAGAATTTAACCCGGACCAGCTGGATTATGAAATGCATGTGGGACTGGATGTGGACTATGTGGGAATCAGTGCGGTTCCGATGGATGAGGAAAGCGTAGTTGGACTGGAAATGCCGGAAAAGCTGGTGGATGGAGAAAATCTCATTACGATTACCGTGACGGCGCTCTCCGGTAATGTGAATACCTATACAATAAAGGTTATCCGCAAGGACTGGCCGGAAGAGACTTCAGAGGAAGTAACGGAAGAACAGACAACGGAAGCTGGTCTGGAACAGACTACGGAGGCGGAAGAAACGGAGTCCGGCACAGAGCAGGAAAACAGTACACAGACTTTAACAACGGAAATGCCGGCAACGGAGGAGCAGACCACAGAGGTACCGGTAAATGGGGATGATACCGCACAGACGACAGAGAGTACAGCCCAGGATAATGCGGATAATCAGGGTATAGAAAATTAAAATAGATAACCAGCCGCTTTGGCGGAGAATGTATTGAAAGAATAAAAAAGGAGTATACGCCGATAGAAGGCAGTATACTCCTTTTTGCAGCTGGTGCTATTTTTCCTCAAGCATATGCTTTAAATCTTCTACATCGAAGGTGTAGCTCCGGTTACAGAAATGGCAGTTTACTTCAATTGGCTGGTTATCGGCAATCATTTCTTCAATATCCTTCCTGCCAATACTCATAACTGCCTTATAAACACGCTGCTTTGAACAGTCACAGTGATATTCCGGAGTGATGGAATCGGTTACGGAGATGTCATAGCCTTTAAACAGCTGCTGCATCATATCCTCCGGGGTCATGCCCTGTTCCATGAGGCTTGTGATGGAAGAAAAATCCTTTAACCGGTTTTCCAAATCGGAGATTAAGGCTTCTTCAGCAAAGGGCATCAGCTGGATAATGAATCCACCAGCATGCTTTACGGTGTTGTCCTTTTCCATTAAAACCCCCAGTGCAACGGAGGTGGGAATCTGCTCACTGGTTGCAAAATAGTAGGTGAGGTCTTCTGCAATTTCACCGGAAACCAGATTGGACTGGCCTACATAGGGCTCTTTTAAGCCGATGTCCTTGATTACGCTGAGAACCCCAAGGTCCAAGGCCTTTCCCACATCCAGCTTTCCCTTGGGACTGGGCGGCAGCATGATATCCGGATGATTGACAAAGCCCTTTACCTGTGCCCTTGCATTTGAGGTGACGGTTAACCCGCCTATCGGCCCGGAACATTGAATCTGCAGGGTGAGGACATCCGAATCGTTTTTGCACATGCCTCCCATGATGGCACCGGCAGTTAACAGACGTCCCAGGGCAGCGGTTGCCACCGGACTTGTGTTGTGGATGGAACGTGCAGTTTCCACTACATTCCTTGTATAAGCACTGAAAAAACGTACCTGGTTACCGGCTGCCATTCCCCGTAAAATAGTATCCTTCATATTATTTCTCTCCATTTCTTGCGATAATATAGATGCGTTCGCTTTGGGCGGATGGAGCCTCCGTGGTGAAGGCATCATATGCTGTAACATATTCTAAACCGGACTGTGTCAGCAAGTCAATGATTTCCTGAAGCCCATAAGCCCTTTGATGATGTGTCTCGGAAAAACGCCGGAATAAGTCCCCGCTGTCTTCCCTGGCAAAAATCGTTAAATCATACTGGTTAATACAGTCCTCTTCAAAATAGCTGTTTTCCCAGACATAGCTGCAATTTTCCTGATGGTCGCAGAAGACCTGGTCTCCAAGAATATTTTTATAAAAGTAGGGCGTTTTCAAATCAAAGATAAAAATGCCCTGCTTTTTTAAATAGCGGTGTACGCCGGAGAATGCAGCTTGGACTTCCCCGGCGGTGAGCAGATAATTGAGACTGTCACATACGCAGTAGAACCCGTCATAGCAGGTATCCCCCAAATCCAGCTCCGTCATATCCTGGTAAAGAAGTGTGACATTTCCGGCGTCTGCAAGCTTATCCGCCGCAATGGTAAGCATATCGGTGGAATTGTCAATGCCGATTACGGAGTAACCGGCGTCTGACAGGAGTTTGCAGAGCGTTCCGGTTCCGCAGCCCAGCTCAACCAGTGTACCGTTAAAGACGGAGTTGGCATGAAAAAGCTTTAGAATATACTGGGACCATTCCTGATAAGGGATGTTATCCATAAAAGTATCATAGACATAGGCAAAGCTCTGATAACAGGTTGACATAATGTAAATCTCTCCTCTGTTTTAAAATATAAATGAAAGAATACCGCAATAATAAGCAGAAGCCTATTATTACGGTATTATCAAGCTGTCAGACATATGAGAAAAAGGTCTGTTGGACCATTTTTGAGTGCCAAAAGCAGCAGTCAGGTCTAATAATCTAATTTGTCCTGTTCCTCTAATACATCCGGGTCTTCCGATACATCTGATAATCCTTCGTTTTCGTATGCGGTAACCGTGTCGTTTTCTTCGGAATCACCGGAAGCGTTAAGATTATCACCAAAAGTGATGGTAGGAATGGAATCATCTGAAAAGATTTCCTTTATGTCTTCTTTTGGCTCGGAAATGCTGTCAGAGGACTCTGCCGCATTTTCTTCTTCCTTCTGGTTGATGGTTATGGATGTATACTCTCTGTTCTTCTTGGCATCCTCGGAAAAGACATCATTGAATGCGGTATCCTCGTCCTCCTCGTCATCAAAGAAGAAGTCGTCTTCATCCTGACAGAATTTGTCAGATACTTTTCCAAAGAGTTTTGAAAAACATTCTGTGGATTTTTTATAAATTGCGCTTTGCTTAATCTGGTCGCGGAAAACATAACAGGCACCACCGATAGCGGCAGCCGTTGTAGTAAGGGCAAGGAACTTGCCAAGTGTATGATTTTTCTTTGCCATAATAATCTCCTTATTTTTCATTTTTATTGGGTCAATAGTTACTTTTATTTTAATACGATAGGAAAGAAAAAGCAATTCTTTCTTACACGAATTCTTAAATATAATATGTGAAAATCCCGTAAATATCATTCAGTAAACAGACAAGCTCCGGCTTTTTATTTCAGATTTCAGGATAAAAGCGGCTTTTGACAGATTTTGTACAAACTGTACAATTTCTATTTGTCATAATAGCTGAAAGAGATATAAAATTCAGTTGTAAAACTGGCAAAATTGTGATATTATTAGAAATAATTAGGTGAATTTTATTTATTTCACACAAAGCATAATGTAAGGAGGAGTTAAAATGCAGAATTTGCCAGCAAATGTTACACATAGTAACGATACGAATATTATTTCAATTGCAGCATCTTCAAATAAAGGTATGTTAATCCGGTTCCTGAATGAACAGGTTGAAGAGGGCTTTTATGCATTAGTTATTGATTATTTAAAGGACCACAATTTTGATTTATCCACTATGCTGGTTGATGATGATGTCAAGGCACAGTGTACAAAATTATATGAACTGGGCGAGTTTGTTGATGAGAATATTAAGAAACCAGGAAAATATGAGATTGAAGAGTGGATTGAACCGCTGTTTAAGTTTGTTTATGGAGATATCAATCCAACGGATACCGATGCGATAATTAATACAACAGGTATCTATCGATATAGTATCTGGCTGATTTATCTGTACCAGCTTGACCGTTTTGGGGAAGCAATGCGTCTGATTGGAGAGAGAGTGGCACCGCTGCTGATTAATACCTGCTATCAGATTGCGGATGCAGATGACAGACCGGCGACCTATGACAAGGCTGTTATGGGATATATGGATTTAATCAATGTGGTAATGGAGATGGATTTGCCGCCTTCTGCATCAAACTCTGAGGCATATATGACAAATTTGGAAGTATTGTATGATTACTTTGTAGAGGATACCCATGTCGGCAATGATTATAAGATTCAGTTCAGTATGGGAATGTTCAATTCCTATATCCGCAAGCAGGATTATAACAAGGCATTTGAATTTTATGGTCTGAATGCAGAATATATTCCGGTAGATAATATGATGGTATATGAGAATTTTAAGGAACTGATTCGCAACTGTACCAGTACCCAGTATACCAATGTATTGAGCAGAAATGTTATCTCTGCAATTTCCAAGCAGGATATTTACAATAAGCGGATAGATACGCTTTTGGTAGAGGTATCTGCCTTTGTAAAGAAGGTATGCCGGTATATTGAGGATGAACCTACCATGAAGAAAAATATGCAGATTCTTGGTACAGGAACCTCTTTAAGTGATAAGAGTAATGTGTTTGAAGGCTTGTATGAGTACAATCTGGTGTTCCATGAGTGCGGAATCAAGCAGCTGGTGAATCAGGATTTATCAACCCGTTCATGGGAGGAGAAGTATGAAATACTGGATTTGCTTTATACAACCCTGAATGTGGTGTTTGATGGCTATAATGTATATGAGATTTCCAATAAAATTGAACATCAGTATGTAGAATTGACATGGATTGGAAATTACGTCAATGCAAATCCTTCCATGCTGAAGTTATTCTTTGGTGTGAAGGAGAAGATTAAAGCCTTCAAGATTCGTAAAAATACTATTATTGAGAAGAGCAAGACCAATTATGAGATTAAGAAGCTGTTAGAGGACCGGCAGAAGCATCTTGTGTTCATGGCAGCAGATGATATGATTAAACATGGTCTGAATAATAAGGATGTAAGAATTTTAAGTAACACATATAATCCGGAACGTGCAAAGAAAATGTTTCAGGATACATATGCCAAGATTAATCTGCCGTCAAGATATGATGCCATAAAGCAGGAATCAGGCGGTGGAAAGTTTGGCTTTGGTAAATCCGCTGCTTCCTCTTCTAATTCTGAGTTAAGCAAAATGCTGGCAAATCCGCAGATTGAGGATATGATTTGTAAATCAGAGTGGTTATGGCATCAGTTTGAGGAAAAAGGCAATGATAAACCAACCGAGGAAGAGGTTACTTATAGTGTAGCCTGTCTCATTAAGGTGGTGGAAACATTGATTGTCCGCAAGGATAATATAGCAGCAGATACAGCGCCAAATAAGAATAAAAAGGTTATTATCACTAAGACCGGTAAGGTGATTGAGCTTTCCGATGAGTCGGATGATAAGCCGGTGAACAGCAAGGGGAATGAACCGTCTGTCATTGAACATATTCGCAATATTGACAATTTCCTGAGAGTACGCAGTAAAGAAAATGCAGAATATGTAAAGGCTTATATAGAGGACTGGGTTGCCCTGCTGATGCAGAATAAGTTTGACAAGGATTCTTTGTTATCTCTGTTTGATGCAGATGAGGTACGCACGAAGACCCTGCAGACAATTAAGAAGCTGAGTATGGATATGGTAACCTTATAAACCGGTTTAAAAGAATATAGAAGGGGAGCTTTTAAAGTTCCCCTTTTTGCAGTCATTTATTTTGCGGCAGAATATAAAGCAGTATGAGGTGGATTGGATGAGGAATAGAGGGTTTTCTTTAATTGAATTAATTGTTGTTGTTGCCATTATGGCGGTATTGGCAGGTTTTTTAGCGCCTGCGCTTATAAGATATATTAATAAATCCCGATTGAGTACAGACATTGATACAGGAAGGGAAATTGCAATGGCGATTGTTTCTGTTGTGGCAGATGATGCCATAAAGGATAATGCGGTGGAGCACGCCACTCCCCAGCCGGTGGAGGACATGGATGGCAGTGACTTTAAAAAGGCAGTTTATGAAATATTATCCGTGGATGAGGTGAAGGGAAAATCCAAAAAGGATGCAGACGGTAACCCTTTCAGTAATCCGGCTTTTTACTATACTCTGGATTCTGACAAGAATAAGGTGGAGGTATTTTATGGTGGGATTACCGAAGACTATGAGGTATATCCAGTTACAGGCAGTAAAATCGTAAAATAGCATACATGATGTTACCGACGGTGCAGTGAGGGCGAATTCTCTCCATTTAAAAAATTTAAAAAAATTTAAAATTAATAGTTGACAAATAATTGTGTGTTTGGTATATTAGTACCTGTCGTTAAGACATGCGCGAGTGGCTCAGCGGTGGAGCACCTCCTTGCCAAGGAGGGGGTCGCGGGTTCGATCCCCGTCTCGCGCTTATTATTTTGGAAAGCCTGGAACCTTGAATATCATAGGGGTTCCGGGCTTTTTGTGTTTTTGTGAATAATTAATTTTGTGGTCAAAAATCAGGAAATGAGGTGAAACAAATGGAAAGAATGGACAAGAATTATACGCAGAACCTGTATGGATTTATAAAACAGCGTCTGGAGCATTCCGAAGGGTTTATGGAGTATCTGCCGGTTACGGTGAAGGATATCGGGCAGGGATATGTGAAGGCGGCTCTCTCTGTGACAAAACAGCTCCGCAATCCTTTTGGAACCCTTCACGGGGGATGCATGTATGCAGTGGCGGATTCTGTGGCAGGGGCGGCTGCCATGACCTATGGGAGATATGTCACAACCATATCCGGTCATATCCACTATTTAAATTCCGTAGATGAGGAAGCGGAATTAAAGGTTCTGACAACGGAGATAAAAAGTGGAAGAACAATCCTGACCTATGACGTGGCATTTATTGACAGTTATGAGAATATAATCTGTAAGGCAACACTGGAATATTTTGCTTTAAATGAGATAAAATTGGAAGAAATGAACATATAATAGACACAAATATGGTATATAGTTGACAATTATTAAGTTAAAGGAGAGTCATGCTATGAATCAGAAAACAGGATTTCGCCAGAAGGTGTTACAGTTTATGCAGGGAAGGTATGGGGTAGACCAGCTGTCAAACTGCCTGATTTGGGCAGGTGTCTTTATTGCGTTGATTACTATGTTTATACGCTTCCCATTTTTGCTGGTATTGAGCTGGATATGTATTATTTATGCCTATGTCCGCATACTTTCAAAAAATACCCAGAAGCGTTATGCGCAAAATCAGAAGTTTTTAAATGCAACATTCAGAATCCGTAATGCTTTCGCCAAAATGAAATACCGTATTAAGTATGGTAAACAGACAGCAGAGCCATATCATATCTACAAATGCAGAAAATGCGGACAGAAAATCCGTATTCCCAAGGGAAAAGGGAAAATCATGGTTACCTGTCCAAAATGTAAGTACCAGTTTAAGAAGAGAAGCTGAAGAGGTTATAAAAAGCAGCGGATTTTGTAAAATCTTGAGGACAGACAGGAGAAAAAAGTGTTTGGTTATGTGGTGGTAAATAAACCGGAACTGAAAATAAGAGAATATTATGAATACCGGGCATATTACTGCGGTCTTTGCAAGGCGTTACAGGAAAAAAGCGGTGCGAGAGGGCAATTTTCATTAACCTATGATATGACGTTTCTTGCTCTTATGCTAAGCGCGCTTTATGAACTGGAGGAGAGTGAGGCTTCGTGCAGATGCATAGCCCATCCTCTGGAAAAACAGCGCGTCAAACGCAATGAAATGATTGGGTATGTGGCAGATATGAATTTACTGCTTACCTGGTATAAATGTAAGGATGACGTGCAGGATGAGAAAAAATATGGCAGGGCATTATACGGGAAAAGCATTGAAAAGAAGGTAAAGGATATCGGCAGCCGGTATCCGGGAAAGGAGCAGGCAGTCAGGGAAAATCTGGACAAGCTTGCCGCTCTGGAGCGGGAAGAAAGCAATGATATTGATGCCCTTTCGGGCTGCTTTGGACATTTGCTGGCAGAAATTTTTGCAGTAAGACAGGATGAATGGGAAAAGAGCCTTCGGAAGATTGGCTTTTTTATGGGCAGATATATTTATATCATGGATGCGTATGATGATATGGAAAAGGATAAGAAAAAAGGCAGCTTTAATCCGTTTTTAAATAAAGAGAAGGATGCAGGCTTTGATGAATGGGTAAAACAGCTGCTTCAAATGTCAGCAGCAGAATTTGCCGGAGAATTTGAGAAGCTGCCTATATTGGAAAATGTGGAAATACTGCGCAATATTATTTATTCCGGAGTGTGGACAAAATATGAGGAGACAAGGGAAAAAAGAAAACAGGTTGGAGGCATAGCATGAAAAGTCCATATGATATATTAGGTGTATCCCCGGATGCATCAGAAGAGGAAATAAAAAAAGCATATCGGAATCTAAGCCGTAAATATCATCCGGATGCCAATGTCAATAATCCAAATAAGGAGCAGGCAGAGGAAAAATTTAAAGAGGTTCAGCAGGCTTACCAGGCAATTATGGATGGAAAGGCAGGCGGCTATGGCGGAACCGGAAATTCCTACGGGAATACAGGCTATGGTGGCTTTGGTGATTTTGGCGGCTTCGGTGGCTTTGGGGGAGGTTATGCCGGACAGGGCAGCTCCTATGGAGAAGACAAAGAGGAAACCTATCTGAATGCGGCAATGAATTATATCAGAGGCGGTGATTATCAGTCTGCCCTGCGGGTGTTGTCGGATATTGAGAATAAAACCGGAAGATGGTATTATATTTCTGCGGTTGCAAATAACGGTATCGGTAATCAGGCAAAAGCGCTGGAGCATATTCAGACAGCCATGCAGATGGAGCCCGGAAATGCAGAATACCAGCAGTTTTATAACGTATTGCAGAATGGCGGAACCTGGTATGCCAGCCGTGGGGCAGGGTATGGAATGCCCACAGTGGATGACTCCGGCTTTTGCTTTAAGCTGTGTCTGGCAAATCTGCTCTGCAATCTGTGCTGTGGAGGAGGCTGCTGTCCGCGGATGTAGTAAACGATTGTAAGTCTTGGAAGAGGAGAGAAGATGGAGAGAGAAGAATATAAGGAATACAACAGTCCTTTTTTTGCAATGATGTCGAGGATGAAATATATAAACCGGTGGGCGCTGATGCGTAATTCCTATCCGGAAAATATCAGTGAACATTCCCTGGAGGTCTCCATGATTGCCCATGTACTGGCACTGATTAGCAATAAGCGGTTTGACGGTAAATTAAATGCCGAGCGGGCAGCTGTAATGGGAATGTACCATGATTGTACGGAAATCATAACCGGAGATATGCCCACTCCCATTAAGTACTATAATACGGACACAAAAGAGGCGTATAAAAATGTGGAAAAGCAGGCGACGAAGGAGCTGTTGTCCATGCTTCCGGAATATCTCCGGGAAGAGTATGAGTCCATTTTGTTTCCGCAGGAAGGGGAGGAATACCTGTGGAAGCTGGTAAAGGCGGCAGACCGGATATCCGCTTATATCAAATGCATTGAAGAGGAAAAAGCGGGGAACAGGGAATTTGCCAGCGCTAAGGCGTCCATTTATGCAAAACTCAAAGAGATGGACCTTCCGGAGGTGCGGGTTTTCTTCACAGATTTTGTGGAATCCTATAAGAAAACACTGGATGAATTGAAAAAATAGGCAAGATTGATAGACAGACCCTGAAAAAAAATGTATAATATATCCAGAATACAATGCATTTATGGGTTGAATGGGAGGGCGTTTTTATGAAGAATATTTTATTTGTAGCATCAGAGTGTGTTCCGTTTATTAAGACTGGCGGTCTGGCTGACGTTGTGGGGGCACTTCCGAAGATGTTTCCAAAGGATGAATATGATGTTCGTGTAGTGATTCCGAATTATACCTGTATTCCATGGGAGTACCGGGAAAAATTCCGGTACGTACACCATTTTTACATGGATTTGGGACAGCGCTTTGAAAATGTGCATGTTGGAATTATGACATATGAGCTGGACGGAATTACATATTATTTCATTGATAATGAATATTATTTTTCCGGTTGGGCACCATATGGTACAATTCGATTTGATATTGAGAAATTTACATTTTTCAGCAAAGCGGCTTTGGCAATTCTACCTGTGATTAATTTTAAACCGGATGTAATCCATTGCCATGACTGGCAGGCAGGACTGGTACCGGTTTATTTAAGAACCCTGTATAAGGATAATTCTTTCTTTGCCGGCACCAAAACCATTATGACCATACATAACCTGAAGTTTCAGGGAGTATGGGATGTTAAGACCTTTAAGTATATTTCCGGTCTTCCGGATTATGTGTTTACACCGGACCGTATGGAATTCTACAAAGATGGTAATATGTTGAAGGCGGGAATGGTATACGCAGACTATATTACCACTGTCAGCGATACTTATGCAGGAGAAATCCAGACGCCGGAGTATGGCGAGAATCTGGATGATTTACTCCGGTTCCACAACCGGAAGCTTTGTGGTATTGTAAATGGTATCGATTATGATGTGTATAATCCGAATACGGATGAGAAGATATTTAAAAAGTATAATGTCAGAAGCTATAAGAAGGGAAAAGCGGTTAATAAGATGGAGCTTCAGAAGGAGCTGGGGCTGCCGGTGGATGAAAACCGCTATATGATTGCCATTATTTCCCGTCTGACAGACCAGAAGGGACTTGATTTGGTAGACTGGGTAATGGAGCGGATTGTAGACCCATATGTACAGTTTGTGGTAATCGGAACCGGTGAGGCGAAATATGAGAATATGTTTAAGCATTATCAGTGGGTGTATTCTGACAGGGTATCTGCTAATATTTTCTATTCCGATGAGAGGGCGCATAAATTATATGCGGCGGCAGATGCCATGCTGATGCCGTCCAGGTTTGAGCCGTGCGGATTGACACAGTTAATTTCCCTGCGCTATGGAACTGTTCCGATTGTGAGGGAGACCGGTGGACTTAAGGATACCGTGATTCCTTATAATGAATATGAGGGGACTGGAACCGGATTTTCTTTCACCAATTATAATGCAGATGAGATGTTAAAGATTATCAATTATTCTAAGGAGATATACTATGACCACAGGGATGACTGGAATAAAATGGTGGTCAGAGGCATGAAGGAGGATTTCTCCTGGGACAAATCCGCTGTAAAATATATGGAATTATACAATAAAGTCTTAGGATATTAAGAAAGAGGAGAGAGAACATGATTGACATTAAGTTTTTACGCGAGAATCCTGACGTCGTAAAGCAGAACATCAAGAACAAATTTCAGGAGGAAAAGCTGCCTTTAGTGGACGAGGTGATTACGTTAGACGCAAAGAGCCGTGAGGCAAAGGGAAAAGCGGACGCACTTCGGGCTGAGCGCAATAAGATTTCCAAGCAGATTGGTGCTTTGATGGCGCAGGGTAAAAAGGAGGAGGCTGAGGCGACAAAGAAGCTTGTGACAGAGCGTTCCGCTGAGCTTGCTGCCTTAGAGGAGCAGGAGAAGGATTTACAGGAGAGAATTACAAAGATTATGATGGTAATTCCGAATATTATTGACCCTTCTGTTCCAATCGGTGAAGACGACAGTGAAAATGTTGAGATACAAAAATACGGTGAACCGGTTGTTCCGGATTTCGAGATTCCATATCACACAGAGATTATGGAGAAATTTAACGGCATTGATTTGGATGCTGCCGGTAAGGTGGCAGGCAACGGTTTTTATTACCTGATGGGTGATATTGCAAGATTACATTCTGCTGTTATCTCCTATGCGAGAGATTTCATGATTGACAGAGGCTTTACCTATTGTGTACCCCCATTTATGATTCGTTCCAATGTGGTTACCGGTGTTATGAGCTTTGCAGAGATGGATGCCATGATGTATAAGATTGAAGGCGAGGATTTATATCTGATTGGAACCAGTGAACATTCCATGATAGGTAAGTTTATTGATACCATTATCAAAGAGGAGGAGCTTCCGAAAACCCTTACCAGCTATTCGCCTTGCTTCCGTAAGGAAAAGGGAGCCCACGGTATTGAGGAGCGCGGTGTTTACAGAATCCATCAGTTTGAAAAGCAGGAAATGATTGTGGTGTGTAAGCCGGAAGACAGTAAAATGTGGTTTGATAAATTATGGCAGAATACAGTGGATTTATTCAGAAGCCTGGATATTCCGGTCCGTACCCTGGAATGCTGTTCCGGTGATTTGGCTGACCTTAAGGTCAAATCCATTGACGTAGAAGCATGGTCACCAAGACAAAAGAAATATTTTGAGGTGGGAAGCTGTTCCAACTTAGGAGATGCGCAGGCGAGACGTCTTAAAATCCGTGTGGATGGAGAGAATGGCAAATATTATGCACACACCCTGAATAATACGGTGGTGGCGCCTCCACGTATGTTAATTGCTTTTTTGGAGAACAATCTGAATGCAGATGGAACCGTAAATATTCCGAAGGCATTGCAGCCATATATGGGTGGTAAGGAAAAGATTGAATAAGGACATTTTCATATAGCAGAGCATAAAAACCATCCGGATAACCAGGAAAATCCGGATGGTTTTTATGTTGCCAAGCATATGAGAAAAAGATTCGGCGAACTTTTTTTGAGTTGCCAAGCATATGAGAAAATGGTCCGGTGGACCATTTTTGAGTCTGTATCATTTATGACGATAGATTTTCAAAATATTTTAAAATATGCTTCTGCATGGACTTTACCGCAGGAGCCATCAGCTCCGCATTCAGATAGCAAAGTCCGATGGTGCGGTGTTCTGCAGGTCTTAGCGGGTACATATCCACGTCATAGGGGATGTTCTGCATAACCAGCTTTGGCATAATACAGATTCCGAGACCGGCAGCCACCATGGCGATGGTACTCAAATCATCTACCACATGGCAGGAGGAGCGAATTTTAAGCTGATACTTTTGAAATAAGTTCTGGATGTCTGCATCGGTGCTCTCTCTTTGGGATACAAAATTCTCTTCCTTTAATTCTTCCAGTTCAATATAATTGCGGTGCTTTGTCCGGAACGCTTTTGGAACGATACAGAGCAGCTCATCCTGGTATAGCGGGGTGATTGGGATATCCTTGCAGCTGGATTCTGACAGAAATCCCAAATCAATGACACCGGTTTTTATCCAGCTGTATACATCATCATAAGTTCCCTGGTAAATTTTGATTTCAATGTTTGGATGCAGCTTGGAGAAGGAGGTAACCAAATCCGGAATAAAGCTGTTGCAGACGGAGGAAAAGGTTCCAATCTTAACGGAGCCGTGGGTCAGTCCGTTAAATTCCAGAATTGCCTGCTGCAGCTTGGCGTCGCTGTTTAACACAGTCAAAATATAAGGCTGCAGATTTTCTCCGTAGCTGGTCAGGGTTACTCCGTTTTTGTTGCGGTTAAACAGCGGAAATCCCAATTCTTTTTCTGCGGTGGAGATGGCATGGCTGATTGCAGAGGGAGTCAGGTTTAATACCTCTGCGGCGCGCTGGAAGCTGCCCTGTTCCACGACAGTTTGAAAAATCTGGTATGCAAGTAGTGTCATTTTGTATGAGCTCCCTCCTCGTTATCAAAGATTTTTGCAAGGTCAACGGGATATAATGTAACAAGTTCTTCCGGAGATGTGGCATTTTCCTCCAGCAGGCGGTTTGCCTGGGCAGAAATGGCAATATCTAAAAAGTTTCTTACATCTCTAGCGTTTCCAAAATATTTATCCGAATTTCTGACATATTCCTCTAAATGCTTCAGCAGGTAATCGGAGCTCTCCGGGCTTAGCTTATAATCGTTGTCTGCGCATAGCTTTAGGAAAATCTGGTACAAATCCTGTGCGGTGTAATCTGGGAAATAAATGGTTTTCTGGAACCTGGACTTCAGTCCCGGGTTCGTTTTGATGAATTTATCCATTAAGTCGGGATAGCCGGCAACAATTACAATCAGGTCTTCCCGGTTATCCTCCATTTCTTTGACAAGGGTGTCAATGGCTTCCTGTCCGAAGTCCCCGCCAGAGGTTTCGTTGGCGAGAGAGTAGGCCTCATCGATAAACAACACGCCGCCCTTTGCCTTTTCAATGACCTCTTTTACCTTAATGGCAGTCTGTCCCATATAGGCAGCCACCATTCCGGAACGGTCCACCTCCACCATATGTCCTTTGGAGAGGATGCCAAGGGAGCAGTAAATCTGGGATAAAAGCCGGGCAACGGTAGTTTTACCGGTTCCCGGATTGCCGGTAAAGACAAAATGCTTCGTGACAGAAGGCGCTTTCAGACCGTTCTTCTGCCGGATGTCTATAATTTTTAAGAGATTAATCAGGTTTTTAACCTCTGCCTTTACAGGAGCCAGTCCGATTAAGTCCTCTAATTCCTTTAAGAGAGAGTCCAAATCTTCAAGAGTTTTATCCCCCTGTGTAATTTTGCCGATGAAAGGAGTCTCTGCCTCCGCCTGTGGAACCTCTTCTGACTGCCTTGATTTTAATTTGAATGGAATACTGTCCGGTCTCAATGGAGCCACGCCGCCGCTTCTGGTATAGGCCTTTACCTTGCTTTCCAGCATAAAGCGGTAGCGGGTCAGCTGGTTAACCTCTGTTACATCCATGTGCTTGCAGCTTGACAGGAAATCCTCCCCCAGCGCTTGAAAGGTGAGGATGTAGAGCTTTTTGATATCATAGTATTTCGCTTCGTGTACAACAAAGTCGTCCTTACCGTATTCCAAAAAATAACGCATGGAGGCAGGAGGAGTGTTTAAAAAATCTTCCTGTACAATATTGCTTTCCATAGCAAACTTTTTCATGGTCATATCATCAAAATTATAGCCGAGGGATTTGTTGATATAGCGAATCTCGTCTTTGGCAACAACGTGGTCTGCAATAGTCAGAAAAATAAGAAAATCCCGTAAATCTATGCGCAACAGCTCTTTCACACTTTCGTGTGTAATATCTTTTTTCATTAAAACATTATCAATTTTTTCTGCAATGGACATAATAGTAGTGTAAATGCTCTGTGTTTCTGAATCCATAATGGCCTCCTCATGATTTTTGCTGTAAATGCAATGCCTGATATTACTTATTATCATATCAAAAATTGTGAAAGGTATCAATATATTGTAATTCTTGAGTTTCCGCAGTTTTATCCACACTCCCCTGATTTTGCCAGTATCATTATTAACAACTTTGAAAAAAAGTCCAAAAAAT
>ENA-OYZN01000109-OYZN01000109.1-human-gut-metagenome-genome-assembly--contig:-NODE-109-length-59107-cov-7.189477_pt1 | contig 59107 bp, 45 predicted proteins | sample MGYA00243294_ERZ653483 | MGnify/ENA primary metagenome ERZ653483 (study PRJEB26926, sample SAMN06165155) | human gut metagenome | biome: ENVO:00009003; feature: ENVO:2100002; material: ENVO:00002003... | reverse complement strand
CGTGGGCAAGCACCGTGTCGCGTCCGTCCTCAATTATCAGCTTGTCCGCAACAAGTGCAACAAATTCTCCGTTGGTGGGCTTATCGTTTTTTCCGTATACGTTAAATCCGAAGAGCTTGTTGATGTTTTCGATTTTGCCGCGTGTCCAGCTTACCTCAATTGCGTGACGAATTGCGCGTTCGACTTTGCTCGGGGTCGTGTTGAACCGCTTTGCAATGCCTGGGTAAAGCTCCTTGGTGATTTTGCTGATAAGCTCGGGTTTATAATAGACCATGCGAATAGCTTCGCGGAGAAAATGGTATCCCTTAATATGAGCGGGAATGCCGACGGAGAGGAAAACGGAGGTGATTTTTTCATCAAGGCTTTTGACTGCGGAAGGCGGTGCAAAACCGATGTCGCGTTCGTTGACACAGGTTTCAAGCAAATCGCGCATCCTGCGATACAGGAATTCAGGTTCCACCGGCTTAAGCATGACATAGCCGGCACCTTTGGCGAATGAACGCTGAAGCAGGTTGTCATTCCGCATGTACGAAACAACGATGATTACCGATGGTCGGTGCGCCGACTCGATACGAAGCTGATCCAAAAGATCCAGTCCGTCCAGTTTCGGCATTACCAATTCCGTGATAAGAACGTCAAAATGTTCTTCACGCATCTTTTCAAGAGCGGCCTGCCCGTCCGTCGCTTCTTCAACGCGGATAATTTCTTTGTCCGTTCGGAAGAATTCTGCGGTTGTGTGACGGAACTGAGCGTTCCCGTCCGCGATGATAACCCTGTATTCTGACATTGTCATGTCCTCCTCGGTGTTTTTTTGTTATGGTTGAATTATACCGCAGAAAAACGCACATTTCCACCAAAAAGTTTGTATTCTTTTGCGTTAAAAAAGAATATGACTTGTGCAATTTTGTATCCGTTCTGCTAAAGAAATTGAAATTGCGCACTTTTTTTAATTGTTTCAACCGTTTTGAAATCCAAAATGTATAAAAAAACGACTCTGCGCTGCAAAAAAAGCCGAGTATATATGGGGCTTTTGTGTCGATTCAATAAAAAGCAATGCGAAAACCAAAAAGGAAGAACGAAGCGGGAAGGTCGGGACAGTCGAAAAAGCGGATTTGAAATTAATATAAAAATCGCTCGCATTGTTCCAAACGGTGCGGTAAATGAGCTGTGTCGGATTTAGTCAAACAAAAAAATTTACAGACTTTGAAATGCTTATGCCTGAATTACAGCAAAAATAAACATTCAAACAGCAAAAATATTAAACAATATCAAAATAATTTTACAAATTCTTTACATTTACCCCGTTGACTCGGCGCAAATGCGGTTGTAACATGTTATTTGTCCCATTTTGCGCAAAAACGCGGGGCAGGATATAACGACGCAAATATTGCCGCCGATGCCGCGGGGAAACGGCACGGCGTGCTGATTCGGAGGAATGTATGACATTTTTTGACGTGCTGTCTTTGGTTGGCGGCATTGCTCTGTTCCTTTACGGAATGGATGTTTTGGGCAAATCCCTTGAAAAAGCAGCGGGAAGCCAGCTCAAAAGCATACTGTCGAAGCTTACCAACAGCACAATAAAGGGACTGCTGCTCGGCGTTGCCGTCACGGCAGTCATCCAATCATCTGCGGCAACAACGGTAATGGTTGTCGGCTTTGTAAACTCGGGACTTATGCAGCTTGGGCAGGCTGTCGGCGTTATTATGGGTGCAAACATCGGAACGACCGTCACGGCATGGATTCTCAGCCTTAACGGCATAAGCGGCAGCAGCTTTTTTGTTCAGCTTCTGAATCCGATGAGCTTCACGCCGATTCTTGCCATCATAGGCGTTGCACTTCAAATGTTTTCAAAGCGCGAACGCAGACGCAACATCGGTTCGGTCATGATCGGCTTTGCCGTGCTGATGTTCGGCATGAATATAATGAGCGAAAGCGTTGAACCGCTCAAAAATGTGCCCGAATTCACAAACCTATTTGTAATTTTCGGAAAAAATCCGATTCTTTCGATAATTGTCGGCTGCATTTTGACGGCAATAATTCAAAGCTCTTCCGCCTCGGTAGGCATTTTGCAGGCTCTTTCCGCAACCGGTGCGGTCACATTCGGCAGTGCGATACCGATAATCATGGGTCAGCATATCGGCACATGCATAACCGCAATGATTGCCGCGATCGGAACAACCAAAAACGCAAGAAGAGCATCGTTTATTCATCTGTACTTTAATGTAATCGGAACAATTATCTGCACGATTGTTTTCTACACGCTGAACGCATTCATGAAGTTCGATTTTATGGATAAAACAATCGACACGTTTCAGATTGCGATTGTGCACACGCTGTTCAGCGTGATTTACACGCTGATGCTGCTGCCGTTCGGAAAACAGCTTGAAAGGCTTGCGGTGCTGTCCATTCCCGATTCAAAGGATGATCCGCAGCCGGTCATGCTTGACGAAAGGCTGCTTGCAACACCCGCAATTGCGGTTGAACAAACGCGTGTACTTGCGGCGGATATGGCGAAGCTTGTGCGGAAAAGCGTTCAGGCTGCAATTGCGCTGCTCGGGAACTACAGCGAAAAAGGCTATAATGAGGTTGCAAAGCTTGAAAAAGAGGCCGATAATTACGAAGATGAAATCGGCACATACCTTGTAAAAGTTTCTATGCAGGAGCTTTCGGATGCGGACAGCCGCGATGTTACAAAAATTCTGCATTCAATAACGGATTTTGAACGCATAAGCGACCATGCGCTGAACATTGCTCAGAGTGCACGCGAAATGGCGGAAAAGAAATTAAGCTTTTCTCCCGCGGCGCAGGCGGAGCTTAAGGTTATGACGGGCGCAATCGATGAGATCGTCGGCATAGCAATCGGGGGGTTCGTTTCCGATTCCGTGGATGCCGCAAGGCATGTTGAGCCGCTTGAAGAGGTTGTTGACGAGCTTAACACAAACATTCGCGCCGCGCATATCAAACGGCTTAAGGACGGCGAATGCACCATTGAGCTGGGATTTGTTTTGAATGATATTCTTGCAAATTTCGAGCGAATAAGCGATCACTGTTCGAATATTGCTGTTTGCAAACTGGAGCTTGTTGAGGGCATGATGGATGCACATGCGTATCTGCATAATCTCAAAAACACAAACAATGAAGAGTTTGTGAAAAGCTATAACGAATACAGAGAAAAGTATGCTTTGAAAAATACGCCTTGAAGGAAACGGGAAACGGATTTCAAGGATTAGCATTTGACAACACCGCCCGCAGCGAAAACTCTGCGGGCGTGTTTGCGTTTAAGGGGAAGCTTGCTTCGGACGCCTTGCAAAAATGTTGTTAAAAGGCTATAATTTAACGTGAAACAGTGTTTCCGCAAAGTCGGACGGAAAGAGGAACGGATGATATATATCGTTGAAGATGATGAGAATATAGGGCAAATGGAATGCTATGCCTTGAAAAACAGCGGTTTCGGTACGGAGCTTTTTGAGGATTCCGAAAGCTTTTTTTCAGCTGTTGCAAGGCGTCTTCCCACGCTTGTGATATTGGATCTCATGCTGCCGGGCGAGGACGGATTGACAATTTTGCGCCGACTGAGGGATTCCGCCGAAACAAGAAAGATTCCGATAATAATTGTGAGTGCAAAGTCAGGCGAAGCAGATGCGGTACGCGGGCTGGACAGCGGAGCAGATGATTACATAACAAAACCTTTCGGGGTTTCGGAATTGATTTCAAGGGTCAAAGCCGTTTTACGCAGAACAGACGGAGCGGCTCCGAATAATTACAGTGTCGGCGGCATTTCGTTGGATGACGGGCGAAGGCTTGTGTGCGCTGAAGGACGGCAATGCGCACTGACATATACCGAATATGAGCTGCTTAAAGCTCTGGTTTCCAACTGCGGAATGGTGCTGAGCCGCGAAAAGCTGATGGTTCTTGTTTGGGGAACCGATTTTGCGGGTGAAAGCCGAACAGTGGATGTTCACGTCAAAACGCTTCGGCAAAAGCTCGGTTCATGCGGAGATCTGATAAAAACGGTTCGAAATGTCGGATACAAAATAGAAATGCAATGACAAAGAAAATCTACAATCAATGTATACCGTTTATTCTTATTGTGCTTTTGTCGGCGTTTGCAGCCGGAAGCATTTTCGGTGCTGCATCCGCATTATCGGAGCGGGAAGCAGGCGCGGAAACGCTTGCATGTTCCGCAAAGGAAATCTATGATTCAACCGGAGAAATTCATCGGTTAAGGGCATTTGCTCAAAAGGGCTGCATTGCGCTTGTTTCGGAAGATATGCAGCGGGTTAAAGCGGTGAATGCGGCGGGAAATGCGGAGAGCGTTTCGATTGACGATTTAAAAAGCGGCAGCAATTCTGCGCTTTGCTGTTTCGCAGGCAAAACCATCGAACGTTTGCGAATGAAGCTTGATGAGAAAAAGGGTCAGACAGCAGCCCTGCTTTGCAAACGGAACGGCTCTTTTTTAAATTTGAATTTCTGCACGATAACAAGGCTTAACAACGGTGACTATTTGCTTTTGTCCGTACACGGCGGCGATTCCGCAGCTGAAAACCTTCTTTTCGCGGGTGCTTCGCTGCTTGCGCTCGCCGTATGCGCAGCGTTGTTTGCAATAAATCTTTCAAAACGCATTACAAAAACGCTTATCACTCCGCTTCAGGGCATTGCGGAACATGCGGACGGCAGCGAGTTTGCGGTTCCGTTTGACGAGCTGAAGCCCTTTGTTGAAACCCTGAAGCAGCGTCAGGCAGCAAAAAACAATATGGAACAGATGCGGCAGGAATTCACGGCAAATGTTTCGCACGAGCTGAAAACCCCGCTCACAAGCATTTCCGGCTACGCCGAAATGATTGCCACCGGCATTGCAAAGGAAGAGGATGTTCAAAACTTTGCGCGGCGCATTCATTCGGAATCCTCCCGTCTGCTGTCGTTGATTGCGGACATAATTCAGCTCAGCGAACTGGATTACATTGAGGGACGTGATGATTTTGAAAACGTTGATTTGCTTGACTTGGCACATGCGACCGAAAACAGCCTTGCTCCCGGAGCGGAAAAATACGGAATTGTGATTTCTGTTGAGGGTGAGCATTTTCAAACGTTCGGATGCCGCAGCCAGCTTGAGGAATTAATTTACAACTTATGTGATAATGCAATTCGGTACAATAAACGGAACGGAAAGGTTTCGGTAACTGTTTTCGGCAGCGAGGGACGGCCCGCAATTTCCGTTGAGGACACGGGCATAGGCATACCGGAGGATAAGCTTGACCGCGTTTTTGAACGCTTTTTCCGCGTTGATAAGGGGCGCAGCAAGCGCACGGGCGGAACGGGACTCGGTCTTGCAATCGTCAAACATATTGCGCTGCGTCACGGAGCTCAAATCTCAATTTCGAGTGAATTGGGAAAGGGAACAAAGATTACCGTTGTTTTTGAGGAGAACAAAGGCGAAAATTCCGATTAAGACATAAATAATTTCAACAAAAAACAGGGCTTTGCCGTTTCATTCGCAGCTAAGCCCTGTTTTTGTTCGCTATAAAGATTTATTCTTTCGGAAAAAATCCGTTTTATGCTTTCAGCATAAAACTTTATTCTTTCAGAAAAAATCCGTTTTATGCCTTCAGCATAAAGATTTATCTCTTCGTGATAAATCCCTTTAAGCTTTCAGCATAAAGATTTATCTCTTCGTGATAAATCCCTTTAAGCCTTCAGCATAAAGATTTATCTCTTCGTGATAAATCCCTTTATGCCTTCAGCATAAAGATTTATCTCTTCGTGATAAATCCACTTTATGCTTTCAGCATAAAGGCATGGTAAGCCTTAACTGCTTCGTACAGGTCGGCCTTGGAGATGATTTCCCACGGAGCATGCATTGACAGCACTGCAACGCCGCTGTCGATGACTTCCATGCCGTAATTGGCGCAGATGTAAGCGATGGTGCCGCCGCCGCCCTGATCGACTTTGCCGAGTTCGGCAGTCTGGAAGTTGACGTTTGCGTCATCCATCAGCCTGCGAAGCTTGCCCATGTATTCGGCGTTGGCATCGTTGGAACCGCCCTTGCCGCCGGAACCGGTGTACTTATTGAAGCAAACGCCCCTGCCGAGGTATGCCGCATTCTTGCGTTCAAATACGCCTGCAAAATTGGGGTCATAGCCCGCGCTGACATCGCAGCTGAGCATACGGCAGGCGGTGAGTGCGCGGCGAACGAGCAGGTCGGAATATTCGCCTGTTGCGTTTACAAGCTCTGCAACAGCGTTTTCGAAATACTTGCCGTACATACCGGTTGCGCCGACGGAGCCGATTTCTTCCTTGTCGGCAAGCAGGCAGCAGCAGGTGTATTCGGGCGTTTCGTCAATGCTGAGGATCGCATTGACGGAAGCATATGCGCAAACGCGGTCATCGTGGCCGTAACCTATGATCATGCTGCGGTCAAGACCGAAATCGCGTGCTGCACCGGCGGGAACAACTTCCAGTTCGGCGGAGAGGAAGTCCTCTTCTTCAATATCGTATTTTTCTTTGAGCAGAGCAAGAACAGCAGCTTTGACGGGCTCTTTTTCTTCATCGTTGAGGGGTTTGCTGCCGATGATGATGTTCAGCTCTTCGCCTTCGATAACAACGGAACCCTTTTTGCTCATCTGATCGCGGCTGAGGTGAGGAAGCAGGTCGGAAATGCCGATGACGGGATCGGAGGGATCTTCACCGATAACGATGTTAACAAGCGTGCCGTCCTTCTTTGCAACAACGCCGTGCATTGCAAGGGGCATTGCAACCCACTGATACTTTTTGATGCCGCCGTAGTAATGCGTGTCGAGATATGCAAAATCGGTGTCCTCATAGAGGGGATTCTGCTTAAGGTCAATGCGGGGGGAGTCAATATGAGCACCGACGATGTTCAGACCCTTGAAAATGGGCTGTTTGCCGATTTTGAAAAGCATGAGCGCTTTGCCCATGAAGTCGGAATAGACGCAGTCGCCGGGGTTGAGCTTTTCGCCGTTTGCAATGACGGTGTTAAGGCTGCGATAACCCTTTGCTTTTGCCATTTCAACAGTCTGTGCAACGCATTCGCGCTCGGTTTTGCCGTTGTCAAGGAACTTGACGTATTCGGCAGAAATTGCGTTGAGCTTTGAAATATCTTCTTCGGAATAGGTTTTCCAAGCATTCTTTCTTTCCATAGAAACAATTTATCCTCCGTTTTTTGATTGGGTAAACGCCGGTTTAAGGGCTTTGCGCAAAACATTCGGAACATTTTGCACAAAGCGCGGTTTAATCACCGTTCACCTGAGAGCAACTTTGCGCCGCCCGTTCCCGTCAACGGGCAAAGGCGGCGGGGATGCCTCTGTTTTCAAGCAATATGGTAACATTTTTGAAGAAAATATTCAATACCCGAACAAGAAAAAATTGCATCATACCGATAAATTCGGGCAAAACACTCGAATGCACGGCCGAACAGCGGATTAAACCGATAAAAAACATTTAAAGAAAACTTGAAAATCCTTCATGATATATGTATAATATCACTTGCGGAATACATCAAAACACGATGTGATTCCGCAAAGACTTTCCTCGGCACGAAAGGAGAACCATATGAAAAGATTTATTGCGGCAATGACGGCGGTTATCATGCTGCTGGCACTTGCCTGCACACCTGCGCTTGCACTGAGCGTTCGCGATGCAGCATTGGACGCAGCACTGAACGTTCCCGACGGAAACATTCAGTTCGTTACGGAGGGCGAGTATCCTTGGACTGTTGACGGTGCGAACGGTTGGGCAAAAAGCACCAACTTCCAAGTCAGCAGTTCCGAATCCACCGTCACGGCAACAGTCACGGCGGAAGAGGGCGATATCGTTTCCTTTGACTACAAAGTCAGCAGCGAAGCACGCTATGACAAACTCGTTTTCGCTGTCGACGGCAACCCCGTTGCTTCAAGCCCCTGGACTTTCTTCTCCGGCGAAATTGACTGGACGAATGTAAGCTATGCACTCACCGCCGGCGAGCATGTTCTCAGCTGGAGTTATCAGAAGGACAGCAGTTCCAACAGCCATGACGACACCGCCTACCTTGACAATGTTTATGTCGGTGCTCCTGCTGCGCCCGAAAGCCTTGAACTGACTCCGAGTCTGACGGTGCAGACTCAGCGCCGCGCGCAGCTCAACTGGACGGTTCTTCCCGAGAATGCATACAACAAGGAAGTTACCTTTGCTTCTGCGGATGAAAGCATTGCGGTCGTTGATGCAAACGGACTCGTGACCGGTGTTTCCGTCGGACAGACCGTTATAACCGCAACCACCGTTGACGGCGGAATCACCGCCGAGTGTGCAGTCACCGTTGAACAGGGTCCTGCGGCTGTAACGCTGAACGGCTTCTTCTCCTCAAAATGGTACAGCTTCATCGATGCGGATCCCGCTGCCGCTTCCGAGCTGCCCTATACAATGACTGCAAATGTCACCGCTGCCGAGTTTGCGGGCGGCTATGTTTACGGCTATATGACAAAGGATTATTTCATCATTAACACCGAAACGGGTGAAGTTACCTACCCTGCGATGAACACCGGCGATGTTACGATTCGCGATATGGCATATGACCACAGCGCACAGAAAATGTACGCAATCGGCACGGGTGCCGCTTCCGGCAAATTCCTTTACACCGTTGATATTTCAACCGGTGCGGTCACGGAAATTGCACAGATTGTATGCGGCAGTGAAACACCCATGACGCTTGCGATTTCAACCGACGGCACGGCATATGTTCTTACCGAAAGCTACTCAAATGCAAGCAAACTGTACAGCATCGACCTGCAAACAGGTGTCGGCACGCTTATCGGCAGCACGGGTTTCGGTCACAAACGCTTCCAGTCCATGGCATATGATCACAACACGAACCAGCTCTTCTGGGCAAGGTTCTCCGATTACGGTAACGGCGGCCTTGCCGTTATTGACACGGCAACCGGCGCGGCAACGGACCTCGGCATGATAAACGGTTCGGCGGTGCTCGTTTGCGGTCTTTATATTGCAAATAACCTTCCCGTCGGTTCCGTTATCGGCGATGAATGCACCGTAACTTTTGTTGACGGATTGTCAGATGAAACGATTTCGACGGCAACCGTTGACAAGGGCAGCGTACTCACTGCGGCTGACTTCCCCACCGTTCCCGCACACGAGGGCTATGCCTTCACGGGTTGGGATTACAACGGCGCGGCAGTCAACGCAAACATCATTGTGACTGCAAATTATTTCGATATCACCAAAGCTTCCGTAACGCTCCGCGTTATTGACGAAGTTTATCTTGACGGTTCCGGCTTCCAGATGCTGCTTGATGCGGATGCTGTTGAATACGGCGTCGGAATTCCCGAAACGGGTGATGTCCTGGCTTACGGCGCAGAAGGCGCGGAAGAGCTTTATTCACGCTTTGAGTATAAGCTCCCCGAGAATGCGGACGGCAACTTCATGACCGAAACGGATATCGTTTTCAACGGCGAAAGCGTCACCGTAAACATTCCCGCAGGCACATACGACTGGTGCATTGCAAACCCGCGTTATTGGCATGATGACGGCCCTCAGATCGGCCTTGTCAGCGATATAGGCACGGCGCACGGCAGAAATGACGACTATGTTTTTGAAGCAGGCAAGAGCTATGTGTTCACGGTTTATCGTTACGGTGAACTCGGTGCGGTCGATGTTGAGATCACCGATTACAATTCCCAGCCGGGTACGGCAGGCGATGTTGACGGCAACGGCGTTGTCGAAACTGCGGATGCACTGCTTGCACTGCGCGGGGCAATGGGTATTGCCGCACTCACACCCGAACAGGCAGAGCGTGCGGATATGGACGGCAACGGTGTTGTTGACACGGTTGACGCGCTTGCAATTCTCCGCCGCGCAATACTTAACGGCTGAGTTCGGCAGATGAATTAATCGGCAGCTGAGATTCACGGCTTTGAAACTGTGTTCGGCGCACTCGGTTCGGGTGCGTCGAATTCTTTTAAACAAAACATATTGATGAGAACATCAATGTTTATAAAAAATTGATGAAACGATGAATAACAAAGGAGCCTGAAATGTCTGTTGAAGTTGAAAAAGAAATGCTGAATGCGATATTTGCCGCGCGCGATGAAGAATATGCGGATTTTACGGCAAAGCTGATTCCGAACGTTCCGCGGGAAAGCATTATCGGCGTGCGCACGCCGCAGCTCCGCAGCATTGCAAAACGGTTCGGGAAAAATGCGGGAATTAACGAATTTCTTTCCGCACTGCCGCATGAATATCACGAACAGAACCTTGTTCATGCATACATTGCGGAGAGCATAGGTGATTTTGATTCCGCCGTAAAAACGATTGAAGCGTTCCTTCCGTATGTAACAAACTGGGCTGTTTGCGACAGCATGACTCCGCGCGTTTTTGCAAAGCATACCGGGGAGCTTTTGCCGATAATCAAAAAATGGCTGCAATCGGCACATCCTTACACGGTGCGTTTCGGGCTGCGGATGCTGATGTGTTTTTACCTTGAAAAAGAGTTTGCTTCCGAAATCAATGCCCTTGCCGCCTCCGTATGTTCGGAAGAATACTATGTGAATATGATGCAGGCATGGTATTTTGCAACTGCGCTTGCAAAGCAATACGATTCGACCGTTCCCTTTGTTGAAGAACACAGGCTTTCCCCGTGGGTGCACAACAAAACGATTCAGAAGGCGGTTGAGAGTTTTCGCATAACGGCGGAACAGAAGGCGCATCTTAAAACGCTGCGGCTGAATTTGCGCCGCAAGGGTGCGAAGCACGAACCCGTTTCAACTTCAAAAAGCGATAGCAACGAATCAAAACGGATTGAAGTTGTTGCTGCAATCATTGAAAAGGATGGTAAAATTCTCATCTGTCGGCGTGCGGAAAACAAAACCCGTGCGCTGAAATGGGAATTTCCGGGCGGAAAAATCGAACCCGGGGAAACTTCGGAACAGGCCGTGCTGCGTGAATGCCGCGAAGAATTGGACGTCGATCTTTGCGTAAAGGGCGAATTTATGCGCGTTTTGCATTCATATCCGGATATTGAAATTCAGCTCACAGTGTTCCGAACAGCGATCATCGGCAGCGACCCGCGCTGCATTGAACATAAAGAAATTCGTTTTGTTTACCCGTCGGAACTTGCAGACTTCGAGCTTTGTCCCGCCGATATCACGGTTGCGGAAAAAATTATTTCGGAAGCGCATCTTTTTTGAACGAAAGCATGTATGCGGGGGGAAAAAACAGAAACGATGTTTAAAACCAACCGATAATAAACTGACGGAAATTGACCGTGAGCAGAAGTTAAAACAAGCAAACATGCCCCCGAAAGGATCGATCTTTCAGGGGCATGTTTGCGGATTATGCTGCGATAAACAGCAGAAAACATTTTGATTACAGACTGTTATCGAAATGTTTTATATTTTATCAAGCATCAGCAAACGGTAGTGCCTGCCTTGCCCTCAAGAGCTTCAACCGCCTTGTCGAGGGAAGTGATGATGGCCTTTCTGCCGGGCTTGCTTTCAACGAACTTGACGGCAGCTTCAACCTTGGGCAGCATGGAGCCGGGTGCGAAATGCCCTTCCGCCATATAGCGGCGAGCCTCTTCAACGGTCATGGTTGCGAGGGATTTTTGTTCGGGTTTGCCGAAATTGATGCAAACCTGTTCAACAGCGGTCAGGATAACGAGTGCATCGGCATCGATGTCCTCTGCGAGGCGTTCTGATGCAAGATCCTTGTCGATAACGGCTGCCGTGCCGATATAGTTGCCGTTTTCGTCTTTGATTACGGGAATTCCGCCGCCGCCGACGGTGATGGCGATGAAGCCGCCGTTCATAAGGCATTTAACGGCGTCAAGCTCAACGATTTCAACGGGCATGGGGGAAGCAACAACCCTGCGCCAACCCCTGCCGGCATCTTCCTTCATGGTGTAGCCTTTTTCGGCTTCAAGCTTGCGGGCTTCGTCTTCGGTATAGAAGGGGCCGATGGGCTTTGAGGGTGCTTTGAACTTCGGGTCATCCTTATCAACAACAACCTGCGTAACAACAGTCACAACGCGCTTTCCGTTTTTACGGGCGCGGAGGACTTTCTCAAGCCCTTGCTGCATGTGGTAGCCAATGTAGCCTTGGCTCATTGCACCGCAAACGTCAAAGGGCATTGCGGGGGTGACGGCGGAAGCATATTCGTTCTGAAGCACGATCCTGCCGACCTGCGGGCCGTTGCCGTGCGCAAGAACGACATCATAGCCGCTTTCGATGATGTCTGCGATGTATTCGGAAGTTTTTTCAACAACTTCAAGCTGGGATTCTGCGGTTGCGGGCTTGCCTGCTTCCTGCAATGCATTGCCGCCCAGTGCAATAACGATTCGTTTCATTTTTTGTTTCTCCAAAGAAAAATAATGCGGCGAACATTGCGCCAAAGTCAATTATGCCAAATATCTCGCAGAATGTCAACAACTTTTTGAATTTTCCTGCTGAAAAATCAAAAACTTATGTAAACAGGTATTCATTCGACCGCATTTTCGCCGAAAAGCGCCTTAACAGCGTTGAACGTTATTCCGATGTTTCTGCTGCCCGCGGAATAATCAACCCTCCGTTTTCCTGTCGGAGTTCAAGTGCAACTGCGCAATACAGGGAAAATCATCGCACGGGACTCCGGGCTGATTGCGGCTTTTTGATTTTCGACAGCAAAAAAGTCCAAGCGGAATCGCTCGGACTTTTCTTTGGCAGGGGTACTAAGGCTCGAACTCAGAAGAACGGTTTTGGAGACCGCTATGTTACCATTACATCATACCCCTAAGGCTTGATAAGTTTATCACACTTGGGGGCATTTGTCAACAGTTTTTTTTGAATTCTTAACGATTAATAAACGTAAAGCTTAGACCTTTATTCCCCAAACTCCTCTGCGCATTTTTTAAGCATGCTTCTTATCGGCAGTCCGTAGGGACAGCGGGGTTCGCATTTGCCGCAGCCGATACATGCGCTTGCTTTTACGGGGAGGGTTTTATAGCGTCCTTTTGCCCAATCGGCAAGCCCATAGCGTTCGAGATAGCCTGCAAAAAGGAACACATTCGGGATGCTGATGCCGACGGTGCAGGGGGCGCAATAGTTGCAGCGGCGGCAGAAATTGCCCGTCAGTTCGGAGCGGATTTTTGCTATCTCGGCATTTTCATCATCGGTAAGGGGCGAAGTGTCGGAACCGGCGGCGGAATTTGTTTGAACTTCCTCTGCGCAGTACATGCCGGGGATCGCGACGGTTACAAGCTCGTTTGCGGCAAGGTAACGCATTGCAATGCGTCCGTCTTCAATTGCACCGCCCGCCATGGGTTTCATTGCGATAAACCCGATGTTTTTGTCTCGGCATTTTTGCAGCAGGGGTTCGCACTGGCTTTCAACAATGTTATAAGGGAACATGATCGTTTCAACCCAGTCAAGCTCAAGCGCACGTTCGAAAACCGTCAGCGAGTGTGCGGTGATGCCGATATGCCCGATTTTGCCCGCATCGCGTGCCGCAAAAAGTGCCTCCAGTGCGCCGCCCGCACCGATTACGGTGTCAAGCTGTTCCATGCTTGGGTTGTGTACCTGATACAGGTCGATATAGCAGGTGCGGAGGTTGCGGAGGCTTGTTTCAATGTCTGCCTCCATTGCTTCGCGTGTGCGTGCCATGCTCTTTGTTGCAAGAACGAACTTGTCCCGCCGTCCGTCGATTGCGCCGCCGATGTATTCTTCGCTGACGGTGTAGCCGCGTGCCGTGTCGATATAGTTTATTCCGCATTCAATAAGGGCGTCGATAAGCGGCTTTGCCTTTTCCGCATCGATGCGCTGAATGGGGATGCCGCCGAAACCAACGCGGGAAATCTTAAGCCCGGTTTTGCCGAGTGTTACATACTGCATGAGTGTACCCTCCGAATTTGTATTAATTATTGCTTTTTAAAGTTAAATTCACTCCGCCGCATACCGTGCGGATGCGGATTCCGTTTACGATATTATAAGCTTTTTTTCGCAAAAAAGCAAATTAATAAGAGCGTTTTAAAAAAGAGAACGGACGGGCCGCGCACTTTGATGCCGCAGTGTGTCAATTTCGCAACATCGTTCCGTATTCGCTTGACATTATGTCCGGCGGGGGTATAATATAGATTAAAGACAACGCTCGAAAGGAGACAGTGTTTTTAATATGCAAAAAGTTACACACAGCGAATACATTGCGCAAAAGAAGCCGCTTGCGAAGCAGCTTCTTGCAAAGCTGAACGAAAAATACCAATATGCATCCGTGCTCATCACCGATAATTATGAAAAAGGTTATCGTGCATCGCGAAGCGGCGTTGCAATTTCCGCAACAAACGCATTCGGCGGCAAGGGCATGATCGTGAAGGTCTATGACGGCAAAGGCTATGCCGAATACAGCACAAACGAGATCACGGCAGAAAACCTGCCCGAAATTGAAAGAGAAATCGAGCAGCAGCTCATGAATCCCGCAAACTTCATTCCCGAAGGAACCGAAGAAGCGGAGTACAAATGCATCAGCGATGAGCCCTGCACGCTTTGCGAGGCAACGGATTACGAAATTCATCCCCGCGAGGTCGGCGACGAAAAGTTGATTGAAACCGTAACTGCGCTGCGCGAAAAGGCTGTTAAAGCCGATGAACGCATTCTTGACGCAATAACGGGCTTCAACTATCAGGAATATCACAAGCTCTTCCTTTCCGCAAACCGCGAGCTTGAACAGTCCGTGCTCTATTCAACGGGCATCATGGCTCTTATTGCGGCAAAGGGCGAGGAAATCAAGCAGAGCTTCCGCGGATTCTCCAACCTCGGCGGTGCGGAGCTGCTTGATAAAATGGAGTCTGCAATTCCGCAGTGCGTAAAGACCGTTACGGATCTTTTGAACGCCGAACCCATGGAACCCGGCACTTATGAATGCGTCTGCACACCCGAAGTCACGGGCATGATCGTTCATGAAGCGTTCGGTCACGGCGTTGAAATGGATATGTTCGTTAAGGACAGGGCTCTTGCACAGTCCTATATCGGCAAGCAGGTAGCATCCCCGCTCGTTACCATGCACGACGGCTGCGCTCAGCGCGAGGTTGCAACCTATTTCTTTGATGATGAAGGCACCCTGTCCCACGACACTGTTATCATTGACAAGGGCATTCTTAAAGCAGGCATCAGCGATGCACAGTCCGCAATGTTCCTTGGCACCGTACCCACCGGCAACGGCAGGCGCGAGAGCTATGAGCGCAAGGCGTATACGCGCATGACGAACACCTATTTTGAACCCGGCAGCGATAAAGTTGAAGACATGATCGCTTCCGTAAAATACGGAATGCTGCTTGAAGAACCCAGCTCCGGCATGGAAGACCCCAAAAACTGGGGCATTCAGTGCATGGTCAACTTTGCAAGGGAAATCAAGGACGGCAAGCTGACAGGCAGGATCTTTTCCCCTGTCGTGCTGACGGGCTATGTTCCCGACCTGCTCAAGTCCATCACGATGATGAGCGACAATATCGAACTCGGCGGCTGCGGAGCATGCGGCAAGGGCTACAAAGAATGGGTCAAAGTTTCGGACGGCGGTCCCTACATCAAGGCGACGATTCGTCTGGGCTGATGAAGTTCGGAAAGAATTTTGATTCGAAAGGATGCTTTTATTATGATAGATATTATTAAAAACGCATTAAAAGAAGCTGAAATCAAAACGTGGCGCATTAACGAAAAGAAAGAACACACTGCGGAAGTTTTCTTTATTCGCCGCAGGCAGGATATGCGCCGCATCAGGGATACCCATAAATACAACGTTGAAGTGTTTTGCGATTACGAAAAGGACGGCAAGCCGATGCGCGGCAGGTCACAGGTCACCATTGTGCCGTCCCAGTCGGAGCAGGAAGTTCTGACCCTCCTTAAGGAAGCGAAGCATGCGGCGTCTTTTGCGGGCAACCCGTATTATGAACTGCCTGAAAAACAGGCTTGTGAACCCATTGCGGCCGCAGGCAGCCTTGCGGAGGTTTCGGCTGAAGAGGCGGCAAAGCGTTTTGCTGCGGCATTGTTTGCGGCGGATAACGATCCGCGCGCATTCGTGAACTCGGCGGAGATTTTCTCAAAGCAGGTCAAAACCCGTATCCTCGGCGATAACGGAACGGACGTTTGCTATTATAAAAACGATGTTGACGGCGAATTCGTCGTTCAGTGCAAGGAACCCGAGGATGTTGAAGTTTATCATTCATTCGGCTACGACAATCTGAATTGCGATGCGCTGCGCGAAAAGGTCACAACCGCGCTCCGCGAGGTGGCGGACAGGGCAATTGCCCGTGCGGAACTGCCGAGCGGAACTTACAACCTGATTCTCTCGGGCGAAAATGCGGCGGAAGTGCTTTCCTATTACATTGCGCGCAGCAGTGCGGGAATGGTCTATCCCGGGTATTCAACATGGAAGGTCGGAACGGATGTCCAGCCCGAGATGAAAGACGGTGAAAGGCTCAACATGACCCTTCGCGCAAAGGTTCCCTTCAGCAGTGAAGCGATTCCCATGAAGGATCGCTCCGTGATTGCCGACGGCAAGGTTGAAACTTTGCACGGCGGCGCAAGAATGAGTTATTATCTCGGCATTGAGCCCACGGGCGATTATTCCGCATACAGCTGCGAAAACGGCAGTGTTTCGTTTGAAGAAATGAAAAAAGAACCTTATCTTTACGCCGTTACCTTCTCGGATTTCCAGATGGACACAATGTCCGGACATTTCGGCGGAGAAATTCGCCTTGCGTACCTTTTCGACGGCGAACGCGTTCGCATCGTGACCGGGGGTTCGGTAAACGGCAGCATCAATGCCTGCAGCGGCGGGATGAAGTTCACAACCGAACGCTATGACAGCAAGAACTACAGCGGACCGTTTGCGGTTATGCTTCCCGGCGTCCGCGTTGCGGGTTCGCTTGCAGAACAGGAATAAATAATTCGCCTGCGAAAGCACTTTATTAACTGAATAAAGCAGAAAAATGCGGCACTCGCTGTTGTTCGGCGGGTGCCGATATTTTAACGGGAGTACCAATTGTATGAGTATTAACATTGAAAAAAGCAGAAAGCTTGCTTTGGTGGTTGACATGTACGGATGTCCGAACCGATGCAGGCATTGCTGGCTCGGCCGATTGCCGAATATTCCGCCGGAAAACGGTGCGGACGAAATGCTTGTGAACAGCTTTCGCCCGCACTTTGAACAAATTGAATATTACAGCTGGCTTCGCGAACCGGATTTTTGCGGGGAATACAGAGCGCGCTGGGAACGCGACAAGGCGTTGAGCGTTAATTGCGAACCGCAAAGGTTTGAGCTTGCAAGTTTTTGGCGGCTCGTCAGAGACGGGGAGTATGCAAAGTTCCTCCGTGAAGTCGGCGTAAAAGTCGTTCAGCTCACATTCTTCGGCGGAGAGAAAACGACGGATAGGTACATCGGCCGAAAAGGTGCGTATTCGGAATTGCTGAAAGCGACGGAAATTCTGCTGCAAAACGGCATTGCACCGCGTTGGCAGGCGTTTATAAATGCAGAGAACAAGGATGAAGCTGCGGAACTTCCGAAACTTGCCGAAAAGCTGAAACTTGCCGAACGCTGCCGGCAGATCGGGCAGAATTTTAAATTCTTTGTTCATGCGGGAAGCTGCGACGGTGAAAATCGCAAGCTCTATCCGATTCGAATTATCAAGAGTGATATCCCGCAATGCCTTGTGCCGTACTATTGGCAGTATGAAGAATTGCGCACCGAAGCGGAATGCGTTGAAAGCCTGCTGAAGCGCAGCGAGAATCCGGATTATTCCAACGGAGATTTCATTGTTCTCAATATTACGAATAATTTTGACATTTGGTACAATTACACGCATATGTCTCCTGAATGGAGAATCGGAAACCTGAAAATTGACGGTATTGAGGAAATAATGCGCCGAATTAACGAAGAAGACACTTTTGCACAGCGCGAAGCAAGGAAAATCACGTTTGCGGAGCTTGCGGAACGGTACGGCGATGCAGCCTCGGAACGTGCATTTTCCATCGGTGACTATGAATCCTATCTGTTTAATAAACACCTCGAACAGAAATATTCGGATTAAGTCGAAATATTCAGCAAGGAACCGAAGAATTTTTGACTTTATTTCCCGGGAAATTGAGCCGATCGGGTCGGACGGAATAATTATTTCCCGGGAAATTGATTCCGTTTACGTCGGTTTATGAAATGATGAAGGGCATCTCCGACAGGTTAGGAGATGCCCTTTTGAAATAATTCGATATGAAGTTGAATAATAAATTTACAAACTCTCAAAAATATCGGTTCCGCTGCGCATTAGCCACGAACGCAGTACCGCGGAAAGAATAATGTTGAGTGCAAAGAACAACACAAGGTAAAGCTCCGCTCCGAGCGCATGTGCACCGAGAAACCAACCGGCCCCGAACAGCAATACGTACAGCCACCCGCCGAAAAGAGCGAACATCACGCTTGAACTCTGTTTTATGGGCGTGATTTCGGTCGTCCAATTCAAATTCGGCTTTTTGAGATCAAGGAACAATCCGAATTCAGCAAGAAGGACAACGAGGGAAAGACATGCAAGGATTACCGCAATCGTTGAACCTATCGGCACGGCAAATGCGATGCATATGCAGATCGCGGCGAAAAGCACCGAAATTCCGGACAGCAGGAGCTGCATTGCAAGCTTTGCACGAAAGATCTGCTGCGTAGTTACGGGCATTGAACGCAGAATCCAAAGCGTTTTTCCTTCCAAAGAGACGGACGGCGCAGTCATATCGTTCATTGTGGACACAAGACAGACGACGGCGGCAGCAAGTATCGCAATCGTTCCCGTGTTGCTGTCGAAAAGCTCAAACAGCATTGAACGAAGAGCTGCACCCCTGATGAGAAGCAGAATGCCTGCAATGGGCATGATTATAACGCCAAAACCGCAATTGAGCATATATGCAGGGCTTGCGGTGAATCGGCTAAACTCGCGTTTGAGCAAAGCGGAAAAAACGCCGCTTGCCTTTTGTCGTGCATTACGATTATACTTTGCGGTTACGGTGTCGGAAGAAGCGGTTGCAAGCTTTAAAAAACTCTTCGACATAACATAAAATGTAAGCAATGCAAGCGCGGCTGTGCCGAATACGGGCAGCGGAGCGGAAACAAGGTTTCCCGCCGACATCCGCCCGAAAAGGTAAACGGGATAAGCAAAGTTTTTGACGCCTGCCCCTATTGCGCCGGCATATTGCGTAAACTGCATTAAAAGGGTCGTGATATTGTTTACAACATAATAATACCCGCCGATAAACACAAGCGATATTATAACCGTGAGGAAGCTTTTCCGTTTCAGCTTGGAGGCGATTTTTGCAACCACCCAACCCAATGCGCAGGACAGAACAAAAACGAAGACGGAGATTGACAGCATTCCGAGAATGCAGCCCAAAAGCGTGCCGACGGAGAAATCAATGCAGAGGTAAACTATCGCTGCCGGAACGAACACAACCGCCGAGAACATCAGTCCCATAAGATAGACGCCCAACAGGCGAGAAAGCAGAATGCTTCCGACGGGCACGGGAAGGGAGAGCAAAAGGTCGTTGTCGTTTGCTTTGTAGAGCGCGGCATAGGTGTTGAACACACTGCCGAAAACGCCGAACATCAGCCCGATTATGCCGAACAATGCAAAATAGAGCCAGTCGAACCCGGCGGCACGGAGCGGATTTGCAAGCTGATAAGCACAAAATGCGAACATTCCGCCCAGCACGCAGACCATAAGAAGGGCATACAGCACGATGAACGCGGCGGATGCGAACTTTGAACGGCTTTTGCCCTTTTTGGGGTCATAGAAAAAGCTTCGGTTGAGTTCATAGAGCTGCCGTTTAAGAAGAATTTTAAGCATAAGTGCGCCTCCGAAGTTTATTCGGCTTCAAGCTCGAGAAAAACGGATTCAAGACTTTCATCGCCTTTGACCTCGTCCATGGTTCCGGAACGGATGAGCCTGCCGCCTTTGATGATCGCAACCTTATCACAAAGCTTTTCCGCAACTTCAAGCACATGGGTCGAAAAAAAGATTGCGCCGCCGTCATTGCAGACTTCCCGCATCAGTCCTTTCAAAGTATGCGCTGCTTTGGGATCGAGCCCGACAAAAGGCTCGTCCATAATGATAAGCTTCGGAGAGTGAATCCAAGCTGCGATAACGGCAAGTTTTTGTTTCATGCCGTGGGAATAGGATGAAACAGGCTGCGCAAGCGAGGCGGTGAGCTCAAACATGTCCGCATATTTATTGATGCGCTGTACCCGCTCCTCCGCTCCGATGCCGAAAATATCCGCGATGAAGTTGAGATATTTGATGCCTGTCATAAACTCATACATGTCGGGATTGTCCGGAATATAGGCGATGAGTTTTTTGCAGGTCAGGGGGTCCTTCCGAACGGAAGTGCCGTTCACAAGTATTTCGCCTGCATCAAACTGAAGGATTCCGACGCAGCTTTTGAGCGTTGTTGTTTTGCCCGCGCCGTTATGGCCGATAAAGCCGTAAATCTCCCCCGGTGCAATGTGCAAAGAAAGGTCGTCAACCGCCTTTTTACTGCCGTAAGTTTTTGTTAAGTGTTTGATATTAAGCATATTTTCCTTCCTTATAAAAACCCATGAAATGACACATGAAATATTGTGTCGGTTTTTTAGGATAACACAGTTTAAAGATAACCGGTTCCGCAAAAGCTGTTCGGCCGGGGCGTTTCCGTTTGTTGCTCACCGTTCGCGATGACCGCCGCTGCATTATCCGTGCGCATCGCACCGGAGGTTGGATGAAAAATTCGAAAAAATCTGTTTTATAATTTCAGTGCAATAACCGGTGCTTGATCATTGCGAATATTTTTTTCGCCGGTTCACACCGCATAGTATATTCAGCAGAACAAACAGCGCGATGAGCAGAACCGTTCCCCCGCAAAGGACGGCGAACATTGCCGGAAGGCTTACATCCGTTCCGAAAAAGCTGAGCCTGCAATCGATGGATTTCTTAATTACGTCAATAACTTCGGGAGCAAGACCCGCATCCGCTGCCGCGGAGAACGCACCGCGGAGGGCATGATTGCGAATAAGGCTTGTTCCGTATGTTCCGGGCAGAAACATAAGGATGTGCTGCAAGCCGGTGCTGAATTGTGCGATCGGCATATATGCGCCGCAGATAAAACCGTAACCCGAGCTGACGATCGTGCCGACAGCGGAAACCTGCCCCTGAGTCGTCAGAAAACGGTTCACAATGCTTGAAAGTGCAGTGCCGAAAAGCACAAGCAGAACAATGTCCGCAAACAGCAGCATCACGTCGGCAAAGGAAAGATACCAGCCGACCTTTGCAAGATAGATAAATCCCGCACCTGCCGCAATAAGGCAGACAAGCAGCGTTGAAGCAAAAGTTGCAAGATAATAGCTAAGCGCAAGCGTGGACTTTTTGACGGGGGAAACGGTGAGATCCCGTCTTGCACCCGTGACCTTGTCCAAAACCATGGTCATGTTGCAGCAAAAGGATACCGTGATGCAGCTCACCGCAAGCAGGGATGAAACCAACTGCCCGCCGACAATGCCGCCGATGAGCTTTTCCGCAGCGGGGAAACCCTCCGGAAGAGCGGAAATAAAGCTGTCGCGATACACATTTGCAAGAAATGCGGCATAAAGCACCAAAAGGATAACAGGCGTTATCAGCGAGGCAAAGAACATGCCTTTATCCTTGAAAAAAAGTTTGCAATTGCGAATAAAAAGATTGTAACAACCTGTCATGATTCAACACCTCCGGAAAGCTTTTTGCCAGTTGCGGCAAGGAACACATCGTCCATTCCGCCTTTTTTGATTTCGTAATCGATGAACAGTTCGGGATTTTTCAAAATCAACTGCGTTGCTTCCGCCGTGTTTTTTACGGCAATGCGAATGCCGTCGCGTGTGGATTCAACTCTGTATTCGCCTAGAGCGGCGGCTTTTTCGGGCGTGACGCCGTAAAGCGTTACAAAATCACCTGTGAACCTGTTTTTCAGCTCCAGCGGTGTGCCTTCAGCAGCAATGCTGCCGGAATCTAATATTACAACGTAGTCTGCATCGGCGGCTTCTTCCATATAGTGAGTGGTCAGAAACACCGTAAGTCCGTGTTCGGCACGAAGCTGCATAACAACGCTCCAAAGAAGGAGGCGCGTCTGCGGGTCCAGTCCGGTCGTGGGCTCGTCAAGAATAAGAATCTCGGGTTCGTGCAAAAGCGCACGCGCAATGTCAATTCGCCGCCGCTGCCCGCCGGAGAGCTTGCCGACGGTTCGGTTCAGAAGATCACCGAAATCGAGAAGTTCCGAAAGCTCCGAAAGCCTTTTTTTGAACGCTTTTCCGTTGATGCCGTACAGTGCGGCTCGACTGCGGAGGTTTTCCCGAACGGTCAATGCCTGATCCAGCACGGAATTTTGAAAAACAACGCCGAGTTTTCGGGAAACGTGCTCAAAATCCCGCTCCGCATCCATGCCCAAAATCGTGACGCTGCCGCCGTCCCGTCGGAGCTGCCCCGAGATTATGGAGATGGTTGTGGATTTGCCCGCTCCGTTAACACCGAGAAAGGCAAAAAGTTCACCTCGGCATACACGGAACGAAAGGTCTCGAACGGCCTTTATCTCTCCGAAAGCTTTATTCAGTCCGTCAATGCGGATGATCTCGCGCTCGGTCGAAGCGAAGTGTTCACCGCACAGGTTGTCATATTGTGTGTTACTCATTAACATTTCCTCCGTTTTACTTCTTGCCGTGTTTTGAAGATGCAGCGGGAAGCGCATTCAAAAAAGCCGAAAGTGCGGCAAAAATAACGCCAGCAACGGGCCAGATGACCCATGATGTTTTGGGATTGCCGCCCTTGATGCCGAATGTTATAAGCAGATAAACTGCGGTCACAATCAGCCAATAGCAGGAAGATATGCGGCTTACGAATCCGCTTTTTTCTTTTTTTATGCGGGTGTAGTCACCCTCTTCGAGAAGTTTGTCAATGGCCGAATTATATGTTCCTCCAAGCACGAATGCGGCACTGCCGATGCCCGCAATAACAAGCGTAAGACTTACCGCCGCAGCGGGAGCAAAATCCGCATTTTCAAAGCAGACGGAAACAAAAATCGGAATCACCGAAAGTATGCAGAGCATGGTTCCGATGATATTGAGCCTTGAGGAGGTGTGCGCAAATGCAGCTTTGCGTTCGCGCAGCATACCGGCCACGCCGTATTCCGTTTCAAACGGTTCTTTTTCAAGAAATTCATATTCCTTTGCCTTTGCGCCGGCTGACATAAAAAGCAGGACGCCGATTGCGGCAAGCAGAATCAAGGCACAAAGACCGATGCCGCAGGCAAGGTTTTCGCTGATATTAATAACACGACTGTCGCTCATTGCGGCAAGAAAAATCAAAGCTGCGGGCGAAATAACGCAAAGAAAAGTTGCAAGCGCAATTCGCGGCGCGGAAACACGGCGAAGCTCAAGATAGGCAGAGGCCTGTTCCATTGTGACGGTGCGAAGCGGAGGCTCGGCACTGTCGTCGGAGGATTGAAAGGAAGGTTCGCATTCCTCGATTTCATCTTTAAGAAGATAATCGGTTGAAACACCGAAAATGCGGCTCAGCCGAAGAACTTTGTCCATATCGGGTACGGACTGTGCGCCCTCCCATTTTGAAACGGATTGGCGCGAAACTCCGAGCTTTTCCGCAAGGTCCTCCTGTGACCAGCCAGCTTTTTTACGAAGATTGATGATTTTGTCTGCAAGTATCATTGCTGTGACCGTTCCCTTCCGTTTAACTTTTTCCGCCGCCTGTTCGCGGGCGGGTTTACTGCCGTAATGATACGCTTTTTTGCCGTTGCGGGCAATAAAGGGAGGCGGGCAATTTGTCAACCCGTGGCTGCGATATGCGCAACTGAGACGATTTTTGCCGTAGATACGGAAAAATTCCCATCACGGGAAAACCGCACTCCGTGCCGCTCCCGAAACAGGGGGATTCAGAGTGTGAACGGAAAAATATTTGATAACTGCAATTGCGCAATATCGGTTTTCAGTATAGCTTTGTTGAAAGTCGTTGTCAATATGGTTTGAAACAATATATGCGGCAGCCGTAAATTTGCCGTCCGATGCCGCTAAATTTCCATATTTTTTGTTTCCGAAAAAACATGAACACTTTGCCCGGGTTGAATTGTTCGGACTCCGAGCAGAGGAGCATTGCGGTCGGAAACTTTTTCGTTAAAAACAATTAATCAGCAATTATCACAAAGAAAGCTTGACGGCGAGTATTTATAGGGATATAATGAGCAATTCCGGGATGACGCGTAAAATATTGAAATACTCAGGAAACATACGCTTTGTTCTTGCAAACAGCATTGCGGAGGTGCAAATGGAATTAAACAACAGCAAAAATGCTGAGGCCGTCTTTTCACTTTCATTGCTTTCGGGCGGCGCGGCGCAGAAAAATGAAACGGAGCTGCTGCTGAAAAGCAACGAAAAAGCTCAAAAATACGGGCTTGTTCTTTCCCGGAAGCAGGCGGCAGCGATTATCGCAACACGAAATGCTGCATTGCAGCGCACGGGACGGATGGAATTCGGTGCAGGCATTCTCGGCAGGATTGCCGAAGCATTCTGTGATTCGCCGTGGATTTCGCAGGAGGATTATGAGCAGACCCTGCATGAGGTCACCGGACTGTTTTATGAATTTAAAAATGAAACGATGGACATCGTTTCAGACGATGAACTGATTGATTTCATGAAGGAAGCTTTTGATGGGTTCTGCAAGGGTTCTCTCGAATTGCTTGCGGGACGTGCGCTGCCGATGCTTGCGGAACATGTTCGCAGCGGGGAACCGTTGGAAAGCTTCATTTACCGTGCGGAACAGTATGAACAGAGCTGAAAACGGCGGCGGTGTTTTGCAGCCGAAAAGAAGCTGAGGGATAAACAGCCAACTGAAAGGAGAACGACGGGAGCAATGGAAGAACACGGAGTTAAAATCCATGAAACGGAATCGTTGACGGCATCCGACGGATTTGCAGCATCGGCGGGCGACAGCTTGGAGAAGCGCGGTGCACATGCGCTTGACGGCTTCCGTCCCGATCCGACGGATTATTTTGCGTCACTTGTGCAGGCTGCAAACGCTGCGGGACTGCTTTCGGAAACGGATGTTTCAAGCTTGCAGGTGCAGCTTGCGGATCTGCTTAAAACGTTGGCGGATAAGCGAACGGGGGGCAGAAGCAGTTCATTGCCCGTTGAAGAGGGAAGAAAGCTGCTTCTTTCCGCAACATATATAATCGGTTTGAACCTGAAAAGGTATCCGAGTGCGAAAGAGGCGGCGGAAGCGCTTGTGAACACTGCGCTTGTGCAGCTTTATAATGACGGCATGGCGGAAGCAAACCTTCGTATGAACCGCGCAAGGGGGATTCAAAAACGCATTTTGCGAAACTTTTTCAAAAACCCCAACAGATTCTGGTTTTCAACGGTTTCGGACGGTATAAACGGGTTCTTTAAACTGTATTCGCCCGTGTTTTCGGCGCGGGAGATTCACATAACTGCGGACTATCCGCCGCTTGCGGGCAGGCCGAAACTTTGCGGAATCGAATTTGTTGAGCGTTATTTGCGTTATATTGACGCTGAAAATGCCTTTTTGCTTTTATTCCCGTCGGATAAATGCGATGGGCTGCTTCGGGAGCTTGCAAAGGATTATGCCGACAGCCCGGTGAACCTGTTTGAACCGATTCTGCTTTGTGCACTTGCGCTTGCACATTTCGGACGCGAACCGCAGCGGCTGGATCTGTCAGCAAAGGAAGCGGAAACACTTGAAGCGGAACTCGTTTCACTCGACTTGAAGCAAACTGCTGCATTTCTTATCGATGCGCTGGATAAATTGGACGCCGTTTTGAAACTGCCGAAAAGTGTCGGGCTGTATATCGTTCGCTGTATGCCGATTCTTGCAAGAACGGTTCATAACAATGTAAGTATCGGACGAAGCGTCTTACCGCGGGTATCGGAAGCGTTCCGGATGGGTGAAGTCAATGTTTGGGACGGTGAAAGGCTCAGCGATGCAGAATACAGAGGGCTTCGCGAAAAACTGCTTGCGGCTCAAACTGCGGGCGAAAGGCTCGCGCTTATCACGGAAAACGTGCATTCCGCAGCGGACATAATTGATATTGTGTGCGATGATTTGCTTGACAGTGCTGAAATGAACGCGCTTGTCGAAATGCTTCCGCTGCCGGCATTCGTTTTGCTTTTGAAACGCTTTCCCTCCGTTGAGTTTGAGGAAGGCCGAAACGAAAAACAATTTGCGGAAGCCCTCAAGGCGCGCCGCAGCAGCCTTTCCCCGGAGCAGAGCCGCAAATTGGAGCTGATACTTGAGAATATGACTGTCGGGGAATGATTAACGATTCTTTGTGAACCCCGAAGAAGAACATTGAATCACAAAAAGGGCATTGCAAACGCCGAGCGGCTGCAATGCCCTGAATTTATGTTATGTTGCTTCCGAGAAGGTCAAGCGGCAGGATTTTTCACGCTTCTTTAACTCGGAGCTGTTTGCAAGGCTCATTCGGGAAGATGCTCGGATTCATGTCCGGGCAAAATCCGACTGAGCTTCGGGTCAACAAAGATTAATACTCAAAGAAGCCTTTGCCGGTTTTTCTGCCGAGCAGACCTGCGCGAACCATTTTGCGCAGCAGGGTGCAGGCGCGGTATTTGGAATCATGGGTTTCGTTATACATGGTGTCCATGATTGCGAGGCAAACGTCAAGGCCGATAAGGTCGCCCAATGCGAGCGGTCCCATGGGATGATTTGCGCCGAGCTTCATTGCGGTGTCAACGTCTGCGGGGGACGCAACGCCTTCCTGAACGATGGTGACAGCCTCGTTGATCATGGGGATAAGAATGCGGTTAACAACAAAACCGGGAGCTTCGGCCACTTCAACGGGTTCCTTGCCGATTTCGGTGCAGAGAGCTTTGATTGTTTCGAAGGTTTCGTCGGAAGTGTGCATACCGCGAATGATCTCAACAAGCTTCATGACCGTTGCGGGGTTGAAGAAGTGCATTCCGATGAACTTGTCCGCGCGCTTGGTGCAGGCGGCAAGCTCCGTGATGGAAAGGGAGCTTGTGTTGGTTGCAAAAATGGTGTGCTCGGGGCAGATTTCATCGATTGCAGCATAGAGATTATGCTTGATTTCCATATTCTCAACGATTGCTTCAATCACGAGATCCGCGGTTTTGAGGTTCTCATAGTCGGTAACAAAGGTGATGTGTGCAAGAATCGCATCCGCTGCTTCCTGCGTCATCTTGCCGCGATCAACGCGCTTTGTAAGGCTCTTTGTGAGTTTTGCGGAGGATTTGCCGATGCTTGCATCGGTTCTGCCGTATGCGGTAACGTTGTAGCCCGCGGTTGCGAAAACCTGTGCGATGTCAAGGCCCATTGTGCCTGCGCCGATAACGAATACGTTTTTCATAATGCTTAGTTCCTTTCGGTGAAATAGTTGTTTGGTAAACTTCGGGCCGAAGCCCTGATGTTATTTGCCGGTGAATTCGTCTTTTTTTGTTTTGGAAACGAATGCCGTCATTGCCATTTGCTGATCCTGCGTTTCAAAGCAGCTTCCGAAAAGCTCTGCTTCGGCGGCAAGGTCGTTGTCAAGCGAATTCATGTAACGAATGCGCATTGCCTTCTTTGCGGCACGAACGGCAATGGGTGCGTTTGCAGCGATCGTTTCGGCAAGCTTCATTGCTTCGTTCATCAGCTCCTCGGGGGGAACAACTCGGCTCACAAGCCCCATTTGAAGAGCTTCCGCCGCGCTGACAGTGCGTGCGGAAAGGATGAGGTCGGCCGCATATGCACGGTTAACCGTGCGGGTCAATCTCTGCGTTCCGCCGAAACCGGGAATGATACCGAGACCGACTTCGGGCTGCCCGAACTTCGCCTTTTCGGAGGCAATGCGAATATCCGCACAGAGCGAAAGCTCGCAGCCGCCGCCGAGTGCATAGCCGTTGACTGCCGCAATGACGGGAACAGCAAGGTTTTCAAGTGCGCAAAACGCTTTGTGACCGTGCATACCGAAAGCGAACGCTTCGGGACGGGAAAGATCCTTCATTTCGGAAATATCCGCGCCCGCAACGAAAGCTTTGCCCGCGCCGGTAACGATAAGGCAGCGAAGCTCCGTATCATGTGCGATTTCGGTCACTTTTTCATAAAGGCAGTCAAGAAGCGCGGAATTCAGCGCATTGAGTGCCTCGGGACGGTTGATGGTGAGAATGCCGATATTGCCGGCTTTTTCATAAAGAAGCATGAAAAAAAATCCTCCTCTGCCTCAGTTTTCCTTTTCAACTGCAATTATACTCCATTTGAAGGCAAAATTAAATGCTTTTTAAATAAATATATAATCATTGTCCGATCAAGCGCAGAATTCAAACAAAACAAAGCCGAACAGCCGCAGCGTTGCTGCAAACCGTCCGGCCCGTTGATGCAGGATAGGAGAGAATTTATCTTACCTGCATTGCCAATGCCCCCTGCTTTATGGTAAAATATAAATGAAGAAAGAACCCCGGGCGGAGACCTGCAAAAGGGTGATGCTCCGTCCCTGAAAGGAGAAATTTATGCATTACACTTACAAGACCGGCGGAACATGTTCCACGATGATCGATTTTGACATTATTGACGGCAAACTGCACAATATTGTGTTCACGAACGGCTGCAACGGCAACCTCAAGGCCATCGGTTCGCTGCTTGAGGGAGCCGATCCGAAGTTTGCAATCGAAAGGCTTTCCGGCATTTGCTGCGGATTTAAGAATACATCCTGCGGCGATCAGCTTGCGCGTGCAATACGGCAGGCGGTCGGCGAATAAGCTCTTTTGCAGCAGGGCAGCCGAAGATGCTTATCACAAGCACAAAAAACGAAATTGTAAAATCTGTGCGCCGCCTGCGGGATCGTTCGGCGCGGCGGGAGAGCGGGCAGCACCTTATCGAGGGTGAACGGCTTGTTTTTGATGCGCTGGAGGCGGGCATTGTGCCGGAAACGCTGTTTATTGAACAGGGACGCACGGATTTTGAAGCACGGGTTTCGGCACTCGGTGCGGAGTTTTTTTCCGTGAGCCGCGCCGTGCTTGAAACGGTGTGCGACACTTCCGCTCCGCAGGGGATTGCGGCGGCGGTAAGAACGCCGGATTTGACTGCTCCCGAAAGCGCGGAGGATTTTCCGCACGGGCTTATTGCTGCGCTGGACGCATTGCAGGACCCCGGCAATCTCGGAACGATAATCCGCACGGCCGATGCAATGGGTGCGGCGGCGGTTCTTCTCGGCACGGGCAGCACCGATGCATTTTCCCCAAAGGCTTTGCGTGCCGCAATGGGCAGCACATATCATCTCAGGATTTTTCAATGCGAACTCTCCGAAACTCTGCCGAAGCTGCGGGAAAGCGGGTTCTCGCTTGTTTGCGGACATTTGGCGGGCGAGGAGCGGCTTCCGATGCTGAACCGTGATTGCGTGATTGTTATCGGGAACGAGGCGAACGGCGTTTCGGACGGCATTGCGCGGCTTTGTTCGCTTTGCCGCCTGCCGATGCTCGGGCGGGCGGAGAGCCTGAACGCATCCGCTGCGGCGTCAATACTGATTTTTGAAACGGCAAAAAAAATCAACGGAATCGAATTCTGATTTTTGTTTTTATCTTACAGATATTTGATATTTAATATTTGAACGAAGCGGAGTCAGTTCAATCAAAACTGTTTTACAAGGCTGACTTAAAACCGAAACGGAGGCTGCGGAATGGGCGCAAAGCTGAACATGGATACCGGCGGAGAAATCATCAACTGTGCCGCAAAGCTCTTTGCAAAGCGCGGGGTTGGAAGCGTCAGCCTGCGCGACATTGCCGACGAACTCGGAATAAGCAAAGGCACACTGCATTATTATTTTAAAACGAAAGAAGATTTAATATGTTCATGCGCAGAGAATTGCGTTGCCGTCATCGGCGACGGGGTTTTTGAGCTTATGAACGGTGCAGCTCGCGGAGGAAGTGCGGAGAGCGTTTGCGAAAAATTTGTTTCCGCTTTTTTTGACGATGCCTCGCTTCCGAAGCTTCTGGTCGGGCTGCTTTGCTGCGAGTGCGGAAGAGCGGCGGAAATCTGCCGCTCCGCAATTGAAGAATGGCGCGTGATGTTTGAAGTTGCCGCACTTCGCCTTTCGCCGCGCAGCGGAGGGCAAACGGAGCTTTCGCAAGCGGCAATTCCAATCATTCTCGGGTTTGCGGCAGCTCAGGCCGAGCCGCAAGCGGCGCAAAAAGCAGCAGCGGAGGCCTTGGCGGCTTTGATTTTGAAAAAATGATTAAGCAATAAAAAAGTATACGTCAGAGGATGCGGGGCGGAAGAAGCCTTTGCATCCGTTTTTTTTGCGAAAACATGCATAAAACGGATTATTTGAAGCGTGGGCAGAGCCGCCGCAAAAATAATAAACCCGCAGCGGGTCAAGTCGTGCTGCGGGTTTATTGAAGGAGACAGAAGCCTTTGAAGATTTGCAACAGCAGAGTTCCGAAAGGGAGAAAAGAAAAACTTGGACTGAAAACTTCAAGGCCATGAAAAAGCAGTCGTGCAGGAACAATCAGCCTCTTGTTCGGCGTTTGCCGCAGAGAACCGTTCCCGCACCGCAAACGATTGAAGCGATGCCGTATGTGATGATTGCACCTGTTCCTGTTGACGGAACGGACGGGAAGGGAACATCTGTCGGAGCAGCGGGTTCGATTGTCGGATCTTCGGGAACATCCGTGGGATTTTCGGGAACATCGGTCGGATCTTCGGGAGCATCGGTCGGATCTTCGGGAGCATCGGTCGGGTCTTCGGGAACATATGTGGGATTTTCGGGTGTATCTTCGGGGTATTCCCAGCTTACGCCGTCGAAATACGAACACCATTCGTTAAGACTGGCTTCATCGGCAAAGATATTCACAAGGTGATTCGGCCATTGTTCGTAGGGAGCGTAATCCTGATTGATATAAATCTGAAGATCGCTGAAGGGGTAGCCCGTTGTGTCCGTTGTGTCTATGCTGCTTGTGAAAACATAGCAGCCGTTTTCGGTCGGCATGTCGGTGAAATAATGTGGTTCATAAAAGTCGTAGGCGATTTGAACAAAACTGCGTGCGGGGTCCGCGGCGGCGGGCAGGGAGAAGCGGATCGTGACCTCGGATGAATGCGCAAGACAGTATTCGTCGGCAGCATCATAGCCTAAGCTTTCCTCCGGGTCGTGAACGATTATCTGCTCCGCAGGGAAATCGAGCGAAACGGAAACGGGCGCATCCCGCCGCGAATCCGCAACGGCGGCAATGCTGAAGCAGCAAAGAAAGAGCATCAGCACGGAAGCAAAAGCAAGCAGTTTTTTCATAGAACGCCTCCTTGATATGATATACCAAGCATAACAGATTATAGCGCAAATGTCAACAGCTTTTTTCAAAAAAATGGCAAAAAAATGAAATTATTTGAAAAAAGAAAGGCGGAGCGGGCCGATGAGCAATATCGAACCCGTTCCGCCGCGCATGGGCTTTGACACAGCCCCGTTCAAAACGATTTAAACAATTTAAAAAGCAGCTTGCGGCATCAATTCAGAACCGGAAGCAGAAGCTCAATCAGAAGAACGCCTCCGACGGCTGTTGCAACTGCATAAACTACCGACAGTAAGAACAGTAAGAAGGCTGATTTTATCCCCACCCGGAGAGCCGCTTCTCGCGCAAACGGAAGAACGCAGGCAAAAACGGCTATTTCAAGCGCCTCCGACGCATAAAAAAGGGGACTTCCTTTCAGGTAGAGGCTGTAAGTCAGGTATGCCGTGCCTGCGCTGATATAAAGCAGAAGTGCGGTTGCGGCAAGAAAAAGGAAGATTTTTTTGAGAACGGCTTTCATTGCAGGTTCCTCCGAATCAAAGTTTTGCCGCAGTTAAATATTTCACGACAATAATTAATTAACGCATAATATAGCAAACTTCACAGAAAATGTCAACAGGTTCTTTTCGGTATCCGCAAATGTCAGTCCGCGCGGAGAAGCTCCGCAAGCGTTTCAAAAACAAAATTCACGCTTGCATTGCGGACAGCCTGCCTTCCCGCCGCACCGAAATGCATGGTTTTTGAAATTTCGAACTTCGGAATGCCGCATTTCGCTTTCCCGCCGAAATAAAAGCCGAAGCAGACGGTTCCGACGGGTTTTTCGGGTGAGCCGCCGGAAGGCCCTGCAATGCCGGAAATGCCGACGCCGATTTCGGCATTTGCCGCCGCCGCTGCGCCTTTTGCCATGGAGAGTGCGACACATTCGCTCACAACCCCGTGTTCCGCAATGGATTCCTCCGCAACGTTCACGAATTTCACCTTTGCTTGGTTTGCATATGTCACGAATGAGGCATCGAGAACATACGAAGCGTTCGGCACGTCCACGATACGTGCGGCGGCAAGCCCGCCCGTGCAGGATTCCGCAAAGGAAATATGCAGGCCGTGCTTTATCAGCGCATTAACGACCCGTTCCGCAATTGCAAAGCACGCAGCGCCTTGTTCATCTGTCAAAACAGATTGAGAGCATTTGTTTATAATATCGTTCATGAGGATTATTTCCTTTCTTTTGGTTTAAGTCCGCATATACACAGCAGTCATATCTATGAGTTTATCAGACGGCGGCGGGAATTGCAATGCCCGAATTCGGTTTGAAAAATGCATTAAAACTGCAATAATGAAAGTTTAAAACAATATGAAAACACAACAATTTAACACATCTGTTTAAAAATTTTTTCACAAATATTTCCCGTTTTGGGCTTAACAATGTACCGAACATGTGCTATAATATATGCATTCCGGCAGCATCGGACTGCCTGCAAAAAAAGTTTTGAAAGGGAAAACCATGGCAAAAAGATTTTTGAGTGCGATACTCGCGCTTTCGCTTGTGCTTTCGCTCGTTGCATGCGGCAGCATAATGGCAAGCGAAAAGAAAATTATGCTCAAAAAGACGGATGTCGGCAACACGGGTGCGGTCATTTCCGCAGAGCTGTCCGGCATGAGCCGCAAAGCTGAAATCACGGCGCAAAGCTCCGATGAAAGCATTGCGAAAGTTTCCGTCAAAAACAACACTATAACTGTCACCGGCTGCGAAGGTGCAGTCGGCGTTGCGGCAATCACCGTTACCGCAACGGACAGCGACGGCGAGAGGATAAGCTCCGTTGCGGAGGTTCCCGTTGGGTACACAACCTTCGTTTTTAACGGCGATTCCGTGACGGTTATTGAAGGAAGCGACACAAAATACGAAGTTGTCGGTCAGAACCCTGCGGACGAGGCGGAACATGCGCTTGAAATCTCGACCGATGCGGCGGGCAACACCGTGTACACCGACACTGCCGATGCAAAACTCTGCATAAGCATCAAAAAGAGCGGCGACGCATATGTTTTCTCCGGCAACGGCACGGACGGCGCAATTGCAGTCAAAAAAGAAGCAACGGGCAACGCCTTCCTGCTTTTGAACGGGCTGAACCTTACCAGCAGCTATACTTCGCCGATAACGGTAAAGAAGAACTCCAACGCGGCAGTTGTGATAACAGCACTTGCGGGAACGGTCAACACGCTGAGCGACGCGGCGTTCAACAATGCCGACACCTATGGCCCGACGGAGGACGGCGGCGACGGCACGAATCAGTTCTATGCCGAGAGCGCGGTCATAAAAGCAAAAACCGGCGCGACCGTTTACCTTAACGGCTCAGGCACGCTGAACATCAACGGCAACGCCAAAAACGGCATAAAGACCGGTGCGGATTCCCTGCTTGAAATTGATGAACAGAATCTCGTTGTTAATGCTGCGTACAACGGCATTGCAAGCGAAAACGAGCTTTTTATCCGCGGCGGCAGGCTGAATGTTTCAACAGCGGGCAACGATGCAATTAAGGCTGATGACGACACTTCGACCGTCGGAAACCTCACGGTAACGGGCGGTGAAATAACAATCAACTCCGCCGACGAGGGACTGATTGCGGCGGCGAATATCAATATTTACGGCGGAACATTTGATATAACCAGCGCAGGCGATGCCGTGAAGGCGGAAAACATTGACGAAACAGCGGGTGATATCTATGTTTGCGGCGGTGATTTCACGATCGTGAGCACATGCGACGGCTTCCAGGCGGCGGGAAATATGACCGTCCGCGGAGGCACATTTGACATTACATGCTGCGGCGGTCACAGCAACTCCTCTTATAATAAAGACACGGATCCCAGCGCAAAGGGCATGAAAGCGGGCGGTGCACTTAATTTCCGCGGCGGAAACATTACCATCGATTCTGCGGACGATTCACTGCATTCAAACAACAGCCTGACAATCACGGGCGGAACGTTCAACCTTTCTTCCGGCGATGACGGCGTTCATGCGGATTACAACCTGATCCTCGGTGAGCGCGGCGGAGATGACGCGGATATCAATCTGACCGTTGCAAACAGCTATGAGGGTCTTGAGGGCGCGGCGATAGTCGGCAATTCCGGCAGATATTTCATAAATGCATCCGACGACGGCATTAATGCCGCAAACGGCGATCTTTTGGGGTACAGCTTCTCCATGCGCTTCTACGGCGGTGAATTCCATGTTTACGGGCGTTCGGGCGACGGTGTGGATTCCAACGGCGAGCTTTCGGTTTACGGAGGCATGCTTGAAATTTTCTGTCCCGGCGGCGGCAACGGTGCACTTGATGCGGACGGCACACTCGGCACTTTCGGCGGAACCACTGTTGCAGTCGGCAAAGCCGAAATGCCGCAGATTCCCTCGCAGGGCATCTATGTTGTGTTCGGCGGCGGCGGTTGGGGCGGCGGCCCCGGCGGCGGTGGCGGCGGGCTCAGCTCGTCGTTCTATGACGGGGATACGATCGCGGTCAAGAATTCCGCAGGAACCGTGCTTTATGAGGGAACGGTTCGCTACTATAATTCAAACTCCTATTCCAATCATGTTGTATTTTCCGATCCCGCACTTGTTTCGGGTCAGAGCTACACGCTTTACAGAAACGGTTCAAGCATTGCAACCGCAACCGCAACGGGCAGCGGCAGCGCGGCACCGGCGGAGGAAACAAATTGGCAGAGTGTCGGACAGCCCGGCAGCATCTACACGCGCGTTCAGACCATGCCTGTCGGCATCGGCAGCGTGATAACAAACACGCAGAGCACATATGCTCTTTCCGGCGGAGCTGCAATAAGCGGAACTCCGGTCTCCGTCTCAACGGTCACCGGCGGGTATAATATCGTTGGAGCTGCGGCGGGCAGCACATGGTACCGCGATGCAAGCGGCAAGCTTTACTGCACCGTTAACGGCGTGAATTACTACCTTGCATACACCGCTTCGGGTTACGGCTGGAACACAACATACAGCATTGCGCTTTCAGAGGATGCGGCTTCCGCACCCGTTTGGAATGTTGCCGCAAACGGCGGCTATGCAAGCATTTCGACCTCCGTATCGGGCGGCGGCGGCTGGGGCGGCGGCCCGGGCGGCCCCGGAGGTCCCGGCGGCGGAAGAACGCTCTATCTTGCGGCGAACGGATCAAGCTTCACGCTTTCCGCCTATGCTTCCGGCGTTTATATCTATTCTCCCGACTGCGCACAGGCGGTTCTGGAGGGTGAAACGGATTATTTCATCAACCTTGACAACGGTGAAAGCATAACCGAAGAGCAGATATTGAACAATGCTTCCGTCAGCTTCCGCAGCGGCGTGAATGCACAGGCACAGACTCTTTCGTGGACGGACAGCCGAATCACGGCGGTTTGGAATCCCGCATTTAACGGCAATGCGGCAGGCGAATATGTTCTTACGGTGAGCGTTCTCGGCACACGGATAGGCACGATACGCGTCACGATAATCAGCCCCAATGCGGGCAGCGGCGCACCCACGCCCGAACAGCCCAATCCCCCGCAGGTTCTGCTCGGCGATACGGACGGAGACGGCAGCATTACCGTTTCCGATGCGCTGCTTGCAATGCGTGCGGCAATCGGTGCGATAAATCTCGATGCTGCGGCAGCACTTCGTGCCGATATGGACGGAAACGGCAGCGTTTCGGCCGCCGACGCACTGGCAATTCTTCGCCTTGCACTCGGATTGTGAAATTCAAATCGGGTGAGTTCAAAATTTGAATGAACCGAAAGTAAGCAAAAAATAAAAATCCTCCGCTTCGGCTTTTCGTCGGAAGGTTGGGGCGGAGGATTAAATTTATATATATTGACACATTGTACCGAATTTGATATACTGAACACAGACAGAGCAGCTTCACTGCCGCCGAAATGTGCAGCGGAATCAGCGGCACGGTCAAAAAAATATTGGAGAAAGAAATGTACGAAAACGACCAAAACTCCGTTAACGGAGAATTAAAACAGCCGAAAGGCTTTGAACAGAATGAAAACGATGAGTTTGCTCCTGCGGGTGAGGACTCAAAAAACGAATTTACTGCCGCGGAATCCGAACCGAACGGTGAGTCTGCGGGCGGTTCGGAATACGAGTGGAATCACTATGATAAAACCGCCGCACAGCCCGAACCGAAGCAGGTCATATACAAAGAAAATGTATTCATGGGAGTTTTGGGCGCGATTCTTTTCGCAATTCCCGGCGGTGCGCTGACATTCGCACTGTCAATTTTCGGTTACATTGCTGCCATAAGCGGCATTGCGACCGCCGCACTTGCAATGCTCGGATACAGAATCTTTTCCGGCGCAAACAAAAACAAGGGCGTGAAATCATCCGTTGCTTCCATTGTGACTTCGGTTATTGCAACGCTCCTGATGCTTCTTCTTGCGGAGTTTGTTGTTTACAGCTTTGTGATGTCAAAGAACTACGGATTAACAATCTTCGAAAGCATGTCCGTAATGCCCGAGCTGCTTCGGGATGCGGAGTTTCGGAAATACTTCATCACCGACGTTCTCGGAGTGTGGCTGTTTGCTGCAATCGGAATGGGCGGATATATCTGGTCTCTTGTGAAAAAGGGTAAAACCGCCTGACATTCGGCGGCAGCCGAATGTTTGACAACATCGGCAGTTGAATGTCTGACATCGGCAGCCGAATGTTTGACAACATCGGCAGCCGAATAAGAACAAAACAGCCTCGGCCGTGCTTTTTAGAAAGGCGGCTGAGGCTGCGTTTTCGTTTTACGTCCGAATCAAATCATTTGCGCTTCAACTCTATTGAAACATTTCCGTCGTCATCTATAACAAGGGACATGTTTCGGATATGCTTTTCATAGAATTGTTTGCGCTCCGCAGCGGACATTTCCAGCCGCGTGTTTCTCAGCGCGGCATCAAGCATTTCGTTCACATTGAGTTTGATTGAATCGTCAATCCAGCGGTACATTTCCTGAAAGAGCGCGTTGAGTTTGATATCTTCGGCATTCCCGGAATAGAAATCGTCAAGATAACAGTAGAATATTCCGGAATCGGCAAGCGCGGCTTTCATATCGGGCCCGCATTTTTCGCGCTCGATCATAACAAGGAACCGTGCATCAGAAAGGGAAGAAATAAGCCCCCAGTAGTCGGAATCGCTTGAAACAATAACGAAGGAATCAACTTGGTTTTGATAATGCTCCTGGCAGGCTCTTGCGGTCAGCTGAATGTCCACAAGGGATTTGTTCTGCTTAACGCGCTCTGTCATTATGTGTTCCACAGGGATTTTGACGGAGTATTCAAGAATCTTCCATGCGTTCACGGTGTGAACATCGTCAAAAAGGATTATTTTTGATATTTTCTGCATGACTTCATAGTCAAGGTTTCGCAGGGCGGCGCACAGCTTGTACGGGTCGGAGTTTTCGCAGTCCACAACGACGACGGTTTTTTGACTGTCGTTTATAAAGTCATAGATGTTATTCTTAACAAAAGCTCCCGCATCCGAAACGCGGCTGTATTCGGTGAACACATCGTGGTGCCATTGATACAGAAGAGTCACGAATTTTTTATCGTTAAAAAGAATGTTCCCTTCATCCATCGGTTTCCAGTTGATATACATCTGATACGGATAGCATTGCAGGTTTGCATAGTAAATACTCGCGGCATCTCTCGTGCCCCCTTCGGCAAATCCGTTTGGCATTATAAACAGCTCTTTGACATACGACCAATTAATCCATATCGGGAAAAGGCTTTTGCAGTTATTGATCCTGTCGGAGACAATACGATTAATTTCAATAATATGATGACAAAGTTTGGTGCTGGATTTTTTGATGAAAGAGATTCCGTCCTCGCTGAGCTGCTGAATGCATTCGGAAGGGAGGATTTCCGGCATGGATAAAAGTCCGCGGTAATCCGTTCGCATAATATCATTGATTTTTTTAAAATTGCGTTCGATGGATGTTCGGATGATACAGAGATTGCGGATGATTCGTGCGTTTTTGTCTTTTGAAAGACGGTTGAAAACATCGAGCTGCGGAGCTTCGTGCTCATTTTCAAAAATGCGCTGAGGGACGCCTATAAGAAATGCGACTTTTGAAACAAGTTCATATGTGCTGTCTTTATAAGCAATTTGTTCGCCGGAATAGTCGGCACTGTTCGAGGTTGCGGGTGTGTTCATGGTTTACTCCTTTCAACGAAACACTTGTATTGAGGGTTATTGATTTCGACAGGCACGATTTGAGATAGAACGGTTTTGCTGCATACACCCCTTCACCTGCCGGTCGATTATAACTCATAGGATATTATACACGAAAATCCGTTTAATTTCAATCATCAAAAGTCCGAATTAATAAGAAAACGGCTGTCGAATTAACGAAAGGATGCGCTGAATAATCTTTTTTTTGCGGAAAGGGACTCCGCCTGCGGTGCTGCTGCAGAAATTTGTTTGGAACTTTATTCGTAACGGAATTTTTGAAAAAGGACTGCCGCAGGCAAAAAGCCGTTTGCAGCAGCCCGGTCAATATCGGTTTGTCGGGTAAAAACGCAAAATCAATCCGCAAAGTTTGAAGCGGAGTCAATGCGGTCGGTGTTCAGAATTTCAAGAAGTTCCTCAAAGGGGCAGACAACGCGTTCCGCCGCAGGGTGAAAATAGAACGTGCATGTGCGGTTGTCGAATGCGAATTCATCACCGGTTTCGCTCCAAAGTATTATGCGCTTGTTGCTGCGTGTTGCGAGAGCAACGCCAAGTTCGGTATGTGTGCCTTGCCCGCCGGGAAGAAGGGCAACGACAAGCTCGGCGTCGCGGACGGCGCGCAGTTCGTTGAAAGCAACTTCGCTCATGCGCTCTGCGCCTTCGTGACGAATGTCACCGTGGGTTGTCCAGTCGTACGTCTGTTCATGCCCGTTGCGGCGCAAAACCTCGGCGGCTTTACGCGCATGCTCGGCATTTACAAGACCTGTTGCAATATAAAATCTCATAGCCTTTCCTCAAGATTGCAAAAAACCGTTCGCGGTGCGTTTAATATGCACAACGAAAAAACAGCTGCAATCGCTTCGATTTTTAGATTTAAAATTAATCATTGCTAATTTTGCCCTCTGCCCAATGTTTTCGGCAGAGACCTATATATTTATCGTCGGCACCGAGGACTACCTGTTCACCGACTTTGGTAATTCCGCCTTTACCGTCAAGCCGCGCGTTCATGATCGCTTTCCTTCCGCACCAACAAATTGTTTTTATCTCTTCAATCGTGTCGGCAAGAGCCATGAGAGTGTGACTGCCCTCAAAAAAATTGCCCTGAAAATCAGTTCTCAACCCATAGCATATCACAGGAATATTGTATTTGTCAACTGCCTCAACAAGCAGCATGACCTGCGCTCGGGTCAAAAACTGCGCTTCGTCAACGATTATGCAGTCATAAACATGATCATGCACATCGTTCCACGGAATATCATCGAACAAAATGCATTCGTCGGTCAGCCCGCAGCGGGAACGCACGATGCGTGCACCGTCGCGAATATCAACAGCCGGCTTCACAAGCAGAGCTTTTTGCCCGCGCTCGCCGTAGTTGTATTTGACCATTATTGCCTGAGCTGTTTTTGAAGAGCTCATTGCGCCGTAACGAAAATAGAGTTTAGCCATAGTTCGAAATCCCCCGTGCCGGGAGATTATAACATAATTATGCCGCAATTTCAATCACTGCGGATAAACAGGGGCGGATTTATATGCCGAGCGTAACCGATAATTGACGCAGGAAAAGCAAATGCCGAAAAATCGTATCAACCGCTTGACAAACGTGCAGACTATGATTAAAATATAAACTGCGGGGATTTATCAGCGGTTAATTCCGCATTATTCTCTGCCGAATTTCATAGGGCTGTGACGGAAAGAGTACGGACAGCTTCCGCTTTCAGAGACCCGGCGTTCGGTGCAAGTCGGGAGCGGGGTATCCCGAACATGGCTCCCGAGCCCCCGAGGTCGAACCGAAATATGCACGCATTGCATACAGCCGTGCAGAATTCATTAAGACACGGCGTGTGCGCACGTTACAGCGCGAAATGAGCCGACACGGCATGTTTGCGCATACAAACGCCTTTTGTCGGGAATTAGGGTGGTACCGCGACAACGCCGCATACCCGAACAGCGTTTCTGCCGTTTTTGCGGCGGAAAGGTTCATCGTGCATGACGGACGCCCCTATATCCCTTGACCGGATATGGGGGCGTTTTTAATTTGTTTTCAAAAAATTCAAAACGCAAATATCCGGAATACTTCCGAAGGAGAGTTTTTATGACGGAAATCATGAAAGAAAAGAAAACTTATTACATCACAACGCCCATTTACTATCCGAGTGCAAAACTGCATATCGGACACACCTATTGCACCGTGAACACGGACGCGCTTGCACGCTATAAGAGAATGCGCGGCTATGATGTTTACTTTTTGACCGGTGCGGACGAACACGGACAAAAGATTGAACGCAAGGCAGCGGAAGCGGGAGTTACACCTCAGCAGTATGTTGACAACATCGTTGCGGGGTTCCACAGCCTTTGGCAGCTTATGGATATTTCCAACGACGGCTTTGTTCGCACGACGGATGATTACCACGTTGCATGCGTTCAAAAGGTCTTTAAAAAGCTCTATGACCAGGGCGATATTTATAAGAGCAGCTACAAGGGCATGTATTGCACGCCCTGCGAGGCGTTCTGGACGGAGACGCAGCTCAAGGAGAGCGGCGGAGTGTGCCCCGATTGCGGCGGCAAGGTTGAAGAGGTTGAGGAAGAAAGCTATTTCCTTAACGTCAGCAAATATGCGCCCCGCCTCATCGAATACATTGAGACTCACCCCGAATTTATTCAACCCGCCTCCCGCGCAAAAGAGATGCTCAACAACTTCCTGCTTCCGGGGCTTGAGGATCTCTGCGTCAGCCGCAGCACCTTTAAATGGGGTGTGCCCGTCAGCTTTGACGACAGGCACGTTATCTATGTCTGGTTCGATGCCGTGCTGAACTATCTTTCAAAGCTCGGTTATTTGAGCGATGATGATTCAATGTTCAAAAAATACTGGCCCTGCGATGTTCACATCGTCGGCAAGGAGATAATCCGTTTCCACACCATTGTGTGGCCCATCATGCTGATGGCTCTCGGTCTTCCTTTGCCCAAACAGGTTTACGGCCACGGCTGGCTTGTTTTGGACGGCACAAAGATGAGCAAATCCCTCGGCAACGTTGTTGACCCCGTCAAGCTTGTCGAACGTTACGGCGTGGATGCAATTCGCTACTTCCTGCTGAGCGAATTCCCGTTCGGAAGCGACGGCAATTTTAACAACGAGGTGCTGATAACGCGCATAAACAGCGACCTTGCAAACGACCTCGGCAATCTGCTTTCACGCACGGTTGCAATGATTGAGAAGTATTTCGGCGGGGTTATCCCTGCGCCCGATGCGCCCGTTGAGGAAGAGGATTCAACCATCGTTCCCGCAGCAGCCGCGCTTGCGGAAAAAATCGATGCCTGCATGAATGCGCTGCACCCCAATGAGGCCTTGGCAGAGATTTTCAGACTTGTTCGTCTTTGCAACAAATATATCGACATTACCGCACCGTGGCTGCTGGCAAAAGATGAAGCAAAGCGTGACAGGCTCGGAACCGTGCTTTATAACCTTGCGGAGTGCCTGCGCATTGTCGCCGTTTGCCTGCGTCCGTTCCTGACCCGCACCGCGCCGAAGATTTTTGAACAGCTCGGCGTTGCGGACGAAACGCTTAAGGAGTTCGATTCCGCTGCGGAATTCGGAAAGCTGCCCGAAGGCACGATCGTTAAAAAGGGAGAGGCGCTCTTCCCGCGAATCGATGTCAAAAAGGAGCTTGAACAGCTTGAGGCACTGCTTCCGAAGCCAAAGCAGGCAGCGGAGGAGAAGGCGGAGGCAAAGCCCGAAGCGAAGAACGCGGACACGGAGGCAAAATCTGAGGTTAAATCCGAGGAAAAGCCCGCCGAACCCGCGCTGCTGCCGGAGATAAGCTATGACGACTTTGCGAAACTGGATCTGCGCCTTGCAAAGGTCATTGCCTGCGAAGAAGTTAAAAAATCCAAAAAACTGCTCAAATGCACGCTGCAAATGGGCGGGGAAGAGCGCATTGTGCTTTCCGGCATCAAAAAATGGTACAGCCCGGAGCAGCTCATCGGCAAAACAGTGGTTGTTGCTGCAAATCTTGCGCCGAAGACCATCTGCGGCATTGAAAGCCACGGCATGATACTTTGCGCAAGCGATGCATCGGATGAGAACCTTTCCGCACTTACAACCATGGGCGATATGGCAAGCGGACTGAAGGTGCGCTGAGGCGGCAAACGGAATCGGGAACACTCCCGGCGGCAAAAAACGCAAACGGGAGTTTCCGACGGTTCGTTTTTCAACCGAAAATAAGGGGGAGATTTTTATGACGGCGATAACATATAAACAGCTGCGGGAGGATGCCTCGATCCGAACCTACATCATTCGTGCGGACGAATCCCTGCTTGCGCTCGGATTCACGGAGCATTCGTTTGCGCATGTCACAATGGTGAGCGAAAATGCGGCGCATATCCTTGAAACACTCGGTTATTCCGAACACGAAGTGGAGCTTGTCCGCATTGCCGGCTATCTGCACGATATCGGTAACCTTATAAACCGCGTTGACCATTCACAAAGCGGTGCACTGCTTGCGTTTCGGCTTTTGGAGGAGCGCGGAATGAGTGCGGAGGATATTTCCCTTATCGTAACGGCGATCGGCAACCATGACGAGGGCACCGGCGTACCCGTAAACGCTGTTGCCGCTGCGCTGATACTTGCGGATAAATGCGATGTTCGCCGAAGCCGTGTGCGCAATCGCAATATCTCGACTTTTGATATTCACGACCGCGTAAATTACTCCGTTACGGAATCAAATATCCGAATCGATGACAGCAAGGCGACTCTTTCGCTGAATCTGACCATCGACACGCAGTATTGCTCCATTATGGATTATTTCGAAATATTCATGACCCGCATGAAGCTCTGTATGCGTGCCGCGAACAGGCTCGGGTTGAGCTTTGCGTTGTTTATCAACGGACAAAAGCTGCTTTAAACAGGCACGGCCGCGTCGGTTTTTTTGACAGTGTAAATGCAATTCGAAAAATTCAATACCTGCAAAAAGCTCTCACCGCACTGTTTGCGGAGGGGGCTTTTTAATTAAACAAAAAAGCCGCAAATGCGAATATTTCCGCGCTGCCGCTCATATCAATTCACAAAAGGATAAAGCCGATTCAGCGGCAAAACAGCAATCGGAGGTTATTATGGCAAGCACAGGCATTTATCGGGATATTCAAAAACGTACCGGAGGGGATATTTACATCGGCGTTGTCGGCCCCGTTCGAACGGGCAAATCGACATTTATCAAACGGTTCATGGACCTTATGGTTCTTCCGAAGATTGAAAACGAATATGCCCTGGCCCGAATTGTGGACGAATTGCCGCAAAGCGGTTCGGGCAAAACGGTTATGACAACTCAACCGAAATTTGTTCCGAATGAGGCGGTCGCGCTCACCATCGGCGAGGACGGCATTGAGCTGCGCCTGCGCATGGTGGATTGCGTGGGCTATATGGTGGAAGGTGCGCTCGGCAGCAGCGAGGGGGAGCAGCCGCGCATGGTAAGAACACCGTGGTTCGATTACGATATTCCGTTTGATGAAGCCGCGGAACTCGGCACGCGGAAAGTCATTACGGAACATTCAACAATAGGCATCGTCATTTTGACGGACGGCAGCATCACGGGAATTTCCCGCGAAGCATATGCGCCTGCGGAAGAGGCGGTGCTGCGCGAAATGCAGAATACGGGAAAACCCTATATCATCATTTTGAACAGCTCCGACCCAACGGGGCAGGCGGCAGCGGAGCTTTCGGCACAGCTTTCGGAAAAATACGGTGCGCCTGTAAAGCCGCTGGATGTTCTCGGAATGGAGCTTTCGGATATTGACTCATTGCTGGAAGGCGTTTTGCAGGAATTCCCTCTCGGCAGCATCTGCATTGAAATGCCCGAATGGATGCGCGCTCTCGGAACGGAGCATTGCCTTGTTAAAGCTTTGCTTGACAGGGCGAAAGCGGCAATGCCGAACCTGAACAAAATGCGGGATGCAGCATTGATTCAAAAGGTGTTCGGAGGAATGGAGGATTATAAACCCGTTGAGCAGGTTCGTATCAGCCTTGGCAGCGGCAGCGCGGTGTTCCGGCTTGTTCCGAATGATGATGTGTTTTATCGTGTGCTCAGCGAGGAATGCGGCTGCGAAATTAAAAACGAAAGCGAGCTTATTGCTTCGCTGAAGGATTTTGTTCTGGCAAAAAAGGCATATGACCGCATTGCGGGCGCACTCACGGCGGCGGAGGAAACGGGTTACGGCCTTGTTCCGCCGCAGATAGATGAAATGCAGCTGGATCAGCCGGAGATAGTCCAGCATGGTTCGCGTTTCGGTGTCCGTCTGAAAGCAAAGGCTTCCGGACTGCATATCATTCGCGTTGATATCGAAAGCGAGGTCAACCCGCTTGTCGGCACCGCCGAACAGAGCGAGGAGCTTATCGAATACCTTGTTGACAAGTTCGAAAACAAACCGGATGAGATATGGAGCACGAACATCTTCGGAAAATCGCTCTATGACCTTGTTAAGGACGGCATGGCGGGCAAGGTGTCGCGCTTGCCTGCGGATGTTCAGATGAAGCTGCGCGACGCGATAACAAGAATGGTAAACGAAGGCTGCAACGGGCTGATATGCATCATGCTTTAAAAGCGGGAAAGAAAACAACAAAAAAGGGAACTGTCACAGCTCCCTTTTGCTCTGTTCGTATTTAATTGCGGAACGGGTTTCAGTCCGCAAAATAGTCAACAAGCTCATCAAGCTTGACGGAGGTTTCAAAGCCGTCCGCCATGCATTTGATTTTTGCTGCTCCTGCCGCAAGCTCGTCATCGCCGAGAATTGCAACATATTCCGCAAAAATCTTGTTTGCGTATTTGAATTGCGCCTTAAAGCTGCGCTCCATGTGGTCGAACTCGGCAAAAACTCCGTTTTCGCGAAGCTTTTGAACAAGGCCGAAAGCGGCAAGGCGGGGCTGTTCGCCCATTGCGGCGAAATAGACCTTCACGGGCTTGGGCTTGGGAATGACGGCGTTTGCGTTTTCCATGACCATCAGCAAGCGTTCCATGCCCATGCCGAAACCGACGGCGGGAAGGGATTGCCCTCCGAGTTCTTCAACGAGGTTATTGTATCTGCCCCCGCCGCATACGGTGCCCTGAGAGCCGATGCGGGTGGAGACAATTTCGAATACCGTGCCGGTATAATAGTCCAACCCGCGGACGATATCCGGATCGACAACGTATTTCACGCCGCAGGTGTCGAGACAGCGCTTGAGTCCCTCGAAATGTGCACGGCAATCATCGCAGAGGTAATCAAGCGTGCGCGGTGCGCTGCGGCAGATCTCCTTGCAGCGTTCCTCTTTGCAGTCAAGAATGCGCATGGGGTTGCGCTCAAGCCTGTCCTGACAGGTTTTGCACATGCCGTCGATATGCGATTTCAGATAATCATAAAGAGCCTTGTTGTATTCCCGGCGGCATTTTCCGCAGCCGATGCTGTTAAGGTGCAGCGTCAACTCGTCAAGCCCCAACCTTCTCAGAAGGGAGAGCGCAAGCATGATGATTTCCGCATCGGCTTCAAAGGAGGACGCACCGAAAAACTCAACGCCGAACTGATGATGTTCGCGAAGCCTTCCCGCCTGCGGCTTTTCATAGCGGAAAACCGGAGCGTTGAGATAATACATCTTTTGGGGAAGAGCCTCGTTGAAGAGCCTGTTTTCAAGGAAGGCGCGAACCATGCCTGACGTGCCCTCGGGCTTGAGGGTGATGGAGCGGTCGCCCTTATCCTTGAAAGTGTACATTTCCTTTTGAACTATATCCGTCGTGTCGCCGACGCCGCGCATGAAAAGCTCGGTGTGTTCAATTATCGGCGTGCGCAATTCGTTAATGCCGTACAGGCGGCACAGATCGCGCATTTCTTTTTCGATATACTGCCACTTATAGCTTTCGCCGGGCAGAACATCCTTTGTTCCCTTCGGTGCCTGAATCTGCATTGTGTAACCTCTTTATATAAAATAAAATAATACCTTTCGCCGAATGCCGTTATACAGAACGTTTTCTGCTGTACTTTTTCTGCTAAACTTCGGTGATTTCAACCCCGAAAAGCTCAGTCGGAACGTCCTTTTTTGCAACGACGCTTCCGTCCTTGAGCACAAGCTCGACGCCGTGCGGCGCAATGCTTTCGCCCGCTGCGCGTCGGAGTTTTGCCTTCACCTCGGGTGTGTTTGCATAATTATAATTGGAACGCTTTGATTTGTCAAAGCAAATAAAAAGATTTTCGTTTTCGAGCCAATGCGCTGCCGCAAGCTGAATCTGAATGCCGAGCATCATATCCGTTTTCATCAGTGCCGCCATGAATGCGCGGAACAATTCTTCCGCTTCGGGCGTTGCGGCGGGCACTTCGAAACTGTCGGAAACAACGGGCGGCGTCGGAAGCGCCGGTTCGGCTGCTGCTTTTTCATTTTCGGAAGATGCGGAACCCGCTTCTTTATTGTCCGAATTGTTCGAATTGTCCGAACGGCTGCCCGAACTTTGAGCCGAATCGGAGGCCGCTTTTGGCTCGGCGGAAACAAATGCGCCGCTTTTGAGCCTGCGTTCAAGCTCCTCCATACGGTCGATAAGGGCGGCCATCTCGGTTTGTTCATCCGGGTGACAGACTTTAAGAAGCGTGCTTTCAAGCAAAACCCGCGGCATGGTGACCCAGCGAAGATTCGGCTGAAGCTGCATCAGAGCATCAAGCGTTCTTTCGAGCCGCGCCTTGCCGGCTGATTCCGCCTGTGCAAGGTAGCGTTCCATCGTGTCCTGCGTGCAGTCAAGAATATCCGCACAGCTTCCGCAAACTTTTGCAAGCAGAAGCGAGCGGAAATGGTTGGAAAGATCCTGAACGAAAACGCCGATGTCGCGCCCGCCGGAGACAACCTGTTCGATGTTTTTCATGACCGCCGCCGTGTCGGAATGCAGCACGGAATCCGCAAAATCAAACAGAAAATCCGCATTCATGCTGCCGAGAACGGACAGAACATCCTGTTGAGTGATAAGTTTTTGCTCCGTGCCGTCCGCATCGCCGCAGAAGCTCAGACACTGGTCGGCAATGCTCAGACAGTCACGCATTCCGCCGTCCGCCGCACGCGCAATGCACATCAACGCTTCGTCTTCGATTTCAGCCCCTGCGGAATGAAGTACGCGCCGTGTGTTCGCCGCAAGATTATGAACCGAAAGGCGGCGAAAATCAAAACGCTGGCAGCGGGAAAGTATCGTTGCGGGGAGAGCCTGCGGTTCGGTCGTTGCAAGAATGAAAACAACATGTGCGGGCGGCTCTTCGAGAGTTTTCAGAAGAGCGTTGTTTGCACTTTTTGAAAGCATGTGCGCTTCGTCAATGATATAAACCTTTGTTTTAAGGTAAATCGGAGCAAACTCGGCCTTTTCGAGGAGCGCGCGCATTTCGTCAACTTTGGAATTTGAAGCGGCGTCCATTTCGATAATGTCTATGCTTTCCGAAACGTCCGTAAGGCAGGCAGCGCATTTGCCGCAGGGTTCGCCGTCCTTCGGGTCAAGACAGTTGACGGCGCGGGCAAGTATTCGCGCCGTGCTTGTTTTGCCCGTTCCGCGTGAACCGCTGAAAAGATAAGCGTGGGCAATGCGCCCGGTGCGGATCTGGTTGCGCAGAACATCGGTGATATGCTCCTGTCCGACAACTTCGCAGAACCTGCTCGGACGGTACTGCCTGTATAATGCGTGGTAACTCATGCTGCACACCTCAATTGCTCAATTACTCGGTAGGTACGATTGACAAAAAACCAAAAATACACCCAAAACCCCGTTTCCGAATTAATCGGTTTAATTCGCGTTTGTTCAGCTCAATTTTTGAATTTCATCCGCCCAAAGCCTTTGAACGGCGTCACTCGGCATTCGCCAATCCCCGCGCGGGGAAAGGCAGACGGAACCGACTTTCGGCCCGTCGGGCAGACAGTTGCGCTTGAATTGCTGATTGAAGAAACGGCGATAGAAGTTTTTGAGCCATTTCAAAATCGTTTCATTCGAAAACTCACTTTCGCGGAATGCCTGCTTTGCAATGCGGAAAAGCTTTGCAGGCGGGCAGCCCCAACGCAGCACGTAATAGAGGAAGAAATCATGCAGCTCGTACGGCCCGACAAGATCTTCTGTTTTTTGAGCAATATTGCCCTTTTCATCGGCGGGAAGAAGCTCGGGAGATATCGGGGTTTCAAGTATTGCGGTCAGGGTGTCGTGCAGCGCAGGGTTTTCGCAGTGCAGCGCATAATAACGCACAACGTATTTGATAAGCGTTTTGGGAATGCCTGCATTCACGCCGTACATGCTCATATGGTCGCCGTTATAGGTTGCCCAGCCGAGTGCAAGCTCGGAAAGGTCGCCCGTGCCGACAACAAGGCCGTTCAGCGCATTTGCAAGATCCATCAGCACAAGGGTGCGCATGCGCGCCTGTGCGTTTTCGTAAACAACGTTGTGACAGGTTTCGTCGTGCCCGATGTCGCGAAAATGCGAACGCACCGAATCCGCAATCGGAATCGTGTGAAGCGTTACACCGAGGGAATTGCAAAGAGCAACGGCATTTTGTTTCGTGTGTTCGGTGGTGCCGAAACAGGGCATGGTGACGGCGTGAACAAATTTGCGGTCAATGCCCATAAGGTCGCATGCCTTTGCCGCAGCAAGCAGCGCAAGTGCGGAATCCAGTCCGCCCGAAATGCCGATGACCGCGCTCATTGAATGAGTGTGTTCAAGCCGGCGTTTGAGCCCGAGAGCCTGTATCGTCAGAATATCTTTTGCGCGTGCGTTCAATTCGTTTTCGTCATGCGGAACAAAGGGATTGCGCGGGAAGCGGCGGGTAAGTTCCGTTTCGGGAAGATCCTCGCGCGGGGCGGGGCCGCATGAACCGAATCCGAGAGAGAAATCAACGAAAAGACCGGAATGGGCAGCATTGCCCGCGCAGAAGCTGTTCACGCGGCGCCTGTCGTAAAGCAGCCGTCCCAAATCAATTTCGGTGATAAGCATATCGTTCGCGTAGTCAAAAGGCGCTTTTTCGGCAAGCAGTGTGCCGTTTTCGTAAGCAAAGCAATGCCCCGAAAAGACCATATCGCTTGTTGATTCACCCTCACCCGCGCCGCAATAAAGGTACGCGCAAATGTTTTTTGCGGATTGAACTTCCGTGATGCGCTTGCGGTAGTCCGCCTTGCCGATGATTTCATCTCCGGCGGAACAGTTAACGATTACGAGCGCGCCGGCGGCGGCAAGTTTATCCGACGGAGGGGAAGCAACCCAAAGATCCTCGCAGATTTCAATGCCGAAACGGAAATCGGGATAATCCGTGCATGAGAAGATGCAGCCGTCGGGATTGAAAAAAGTCTGCAATGAATCAATATAAGGTGCGGCGGCGCCGAGTTCCGTGCGGGACGGCACGGCAAAATGCCGCAGCTCATAGAATTCGCCGTAATTCGGCATGTGCGTTTTTGGAACGACGGCAAGAATCACTCCGCGGGATATGACAACGGCGCAGTTGTAAAGCTTGTCCGCGCAGCGAATCGGCGCACCTATGACGGCGGCAAGCCGAAGGTTCGCAGTTTCGCGTGCGATGCGGAGAAGCTCGGTTTCAACGCTGTCCAAAAGCAATTCGTGCATGAAAAGGTCGCCGCAGGTGTAGCCCGTCATTGCAAGCTCGGGAAATGCGGCAAGCCGAACCCCGTGTGCCGCGGCGCGGTGCAGCGCGGCAATTATCGCATCGGCGTTGGCTTTCGGGTCTGCAAGCACAACTTTCGGTGAACATGCAGCAACTTTGATGAATCCGTCCTTCATATTTTTTTTCTGCCCGCCCGCACCGGTTCGGCATCGGGGAGCGACCTTTCAATATTTTATAAATTTTATAACTGTTTTTAAACATTTTGCGGTTTTTTCGCCCGCGAGAACACCACACGGCAGTTCCCCGCGGGCAGACAGAACTCCGCGAACCGCTGCATCCGTCCCGCAAACGTTGGAAGGTTTTGCGGACCCGAAAAGTCGGCTTGGAGAACAGTTTGTGCAGCTTTGCGGAAAATAAAACTCTTCCACCAAATACATTATAGCACATCGGGGCTGAAATGGTAGCCCCTTTTCAGGGAATATTAAGTTTTTTTCGCTTTCTGCGCACAAAACGCAGACCCGGGGAGCTTCGTGAAAAAAGGAAACAAAAGTTTTGCATTTTTAAACGAAAGACAAAAAGGCTCAAAAAAAGTCCGCCTTCGGGAAGGATCCTTTCCCAAAGGCGGAACAATTTATCTGAAAACCTGCACGCAGCAGGTTGTTTCGATATTGCACCCCGCTTTAATGTGCGGCGGTGCGTTTTGGTTGTTCAAGCATAATCAGCGACTGCATTATTCGGCGGTTTTTGTCGTGCTGCGCTGGCCGAGAGTTACGGAAACATCGATTTGCGAATTACTGCGCAAAATGGTGAGCGTCACGGTATCGCCGACTTTGAACTTGCTGACAGCGATGTAAAGTCCGTCGGAGCTTGAGACCGTTTCGCCGTTGACAGCCATGATAACATCATCCTTTTTCAGTCCTGCCTGCTGAGCCGCACTGCCGTCTTCAACGGATACAATGCAGGGGTAGGTGTAAGCACTGGTGAAGAATCCGTAACCGGAGAGGGAAACATCCTGAGTGGAGACACCGAGATAGGGACGGCCTACAACAAAGCCGTAGTCCATAAGGCTGCCGATAACTTCACGGGCAAGCGTGGAGGGGATTGCAAAGCCAAGGCCTTCAATACCGCTGCCGCTGCTCTTTGCATTCACAATGCCGATGAGAGTGCCGTCCGATTCACGGAACAGTCCGCCGCCGGAGTTGCCCTGGTTGATTGCGGCATCTGTCTGGAGCAGGGTCATGGTCACGTTGTCAATGGTAATGCTCCTGTCAAGGCCGCTGATGGAACCGCGTGTGTATGTGTTGGAAAGCTGGCCGAGTGCGTTGCCGATTGCAAACACGTCTTCACCGACGCTGAGCGTTGAGGAATCGCCGAATTTGGCATAGTTGAGATTGTAGGCATTGATTTTGATAACCGCAAGGTCGGTCACGCTGTCGGTGCCGACAAGAGTTGCTTCGTAGTCATTGCCGTTGTCAAGGTAGACGAAAATTTTCTGTGCGCCCTCAACAACATGGTTGCAGGTCACGATATAGCCGTCCGCCGAAATGATGACTCCGGAGCCCGAACCTGCAAGCACACTCTTGTGCCCGCTCTGCGCCGTGACGTCGATGCTGACAACGGAGGACATGCAGTTTTCAATGGTTTTGTATTCCGAATCGGGTCGAGCCGAACTGCCGGCGTAAGAAAGCTTGTCGGAAGGAAGGTCGCCGGTCTTGTCGCCTGATGAACCGACTGTGCCGTTTGAGCCGGAAGGTGCCGATGTTGCTTGGACGGAAGCGTTCTTTTCGGTCTGTGAGGCAGAAAGCGAATTGTTGATAAACCTGGCGCCGGCAACGATACCGACGGTCAAAAGGGCAACTATGAGAAGGCACGCAACGGCTGCGCCGATGGGCATCCTGATTTTTCTTTTCTCTTCCATGATGTTACACTCCTTTAATTAATAATGATAGTTTCTGTGAAAAGAGCTCGGAGTAAACATTGTTCATGCTGCTCCGCGGGTAAAACCCGTTGAACAGTCCGCCGCCGCATCCCTGTCAGAGCACCCTTGCGGGGCTGTTCGCCGGCCCGATTCTTTTCATGCTCCTATTATAACACGCGAATGCGGCAATTTTGGTTGCCTATCGGTGTATATTGCCTGACAGAATATGTACCTATTTTGTCATTCGACGCGAATATGCCGCTGATTGACCGAAAAAAGAATATTGTGACAAAGTGCGCACCTCGATATGTCAAATAAAAAAAGTGCTTGAAACTTTGCTTAAAAGGCAATATAATATAAATGCACCAACCAACAAAGGAGCGTACAAAGTACTATGTCAGTCAAACAGCAGATACTGATTTGCGATGATCAGCATATCATTCACGAAACACTCGGCGTCTACCTCAGAAACGAGGGGTTCGAGTGCATTTCGGCATTTGACGGCGAACAGGCGATTGAAGAATTCAACCGCAAAAAGCCGAACCTTGTTATTCTTGATCTCATGATGCCCAAAAAAAGCGGAATGGACGTTTGCCGCGAGATTCGCCAGAACAGCAGTGTTCCGATTATAATGCTGACGGCGAAATCCGAGGAGATCGACCGCGTGCTCGGGCTTGAGCTCGGTGCGGACGATTACATTGTAAAGCCCTTCAGCGCGCGTGAAGTTGTTGCAAGGGTCAAGGCCGTTCTGCGCAGGTATTCAATGCAGGAAACGGAGCCCGCAAAGATTCTGCATTACGGAAACCTTGAAATCAATATAAATAACTACGACGTAAGGCTGAACGGCGAAAGACTGCCGCTCACCCCGAAAGAAGTCGAGATCCTTCAGCTGCTTGCCTCACATCCCGGAAAGGTTTTTTCGCGCGAAAAGATCCTTTCAATCGTATGGGGCTATGAATACTACGGCGATACGCGCGCCGTTGACACTCAGATTAAGCGCATTCGCCAGAAGCTGCAGTCTGCGGACGATTGCGGATGGGAGATAAAAACCGTTTACGGTGTCGGCTACAGGTTTGAGGCATACGGCGATCCCGATGACAGACAGGACAACGAGGAACGCAAAAAACTGCCCGAAACGCCGAAGGCATACGATTTCGTTGAAGAAAAGCCGACGGAATGAAACGGACAGATTTTGCCCTTTTGAACCGTTTTGCAAAAATGAAAATGAACTTCAGGGCGAACCCGAAAGGCTGAAACGCTGCGGGTTCGCCTGCTGATGTTTTTTCCGAAATGCGTGTGCGGCGTGTTTCGGCACGGCCCCGCAGAAAACGAGAGATATGAAAAGATCAAGCCTGTTCAGAATAATTCTTTATATTGTGTGCGCAATCACGGTGCTGCTCGTGATACTTGTTGCGTGCCTTTTTTCCGTTGTCGGGCATGAAATGTACGCCGGAATGAAAATTGACGAACTGAAGCCGAAAGCGCAGTCAATATCGCAGCGCGTGACAAAGCTGTATGAATCAAACACGGACAAACGCACGCTTGCGAGGATGCTGCATCTCGGCGAATTTTCCGCATCGGATGCAACAATTTACATAATCGAACCTAACGGTGCGGTTGTTACAACGGCAGAACAGGATGAGTACGACCAAAGCGTTGAAACCGTCCGCCGCTGCTTCCAAACGGTCATTCAGGGAGAAGAAATTGCTCTTCCGTCAACCGATATAGGAATTGTTGTCGGCACGCCGGTGTATTCCGATTCGGGTGATATAATCGGTTCTGTGATACTTGTTGTAGGTTCAAAACAGGCTGAAAGCACGCTTGCAAAGCTTGCGGTGGAACTCGGCCTTGCAATGCTCGGCATTGCACTTTTGATGCTTATTCCGATAGTTATCATATTCAGCAAGGTAACAAAGCCCATTCGGCACGTTTCAAACGTTGCGCTGCAAATGGCGGGGGGAGACTTGACCGTTCGCGCCAAGGAAGAGGGAAGCAACGAATCGCGTCACCTTGCGCAATCGTTCAATATTCTTGCGGAAGCTCTTCAAAACAATATTGACAGCCTTGTTGTTGAGCGCAACAGGCTGCGCACCGTGCTTGACGGCATCGGCGAGGGCATTATTTCCGTGGATAAAACGGGCGTTGTCACGCATTACAACTCCGCTTCCGTGCAGCTTTTGGGCGGGAAGGAAAATACTCACCCCGCAGCGGCGGCCGGTTATCCGAAAATTGCTGCCGTGGCGATAGAAGCTCTTGATACGGACGAAGTGCGTAACTGTGATTTCACGATCGGCGAAAGGATGCTCCGCATTGCGGCAACCCCGATTCACGAGGAGAACGGTTCGCTTTTCGGTGCGGTTGTGCTGATAACGGACGTTACCGAAAGCGAGAGACTTGAACAGACGCGAAAGGACTATGTTGCAAACGTCAGCCATGAGCTGCGCACGCCGCTTGCATCCATTCGAAGCCTTGCGGATGCGCTTAACGACGGAATGGTGCAGGATGAAAAAGACAGAAAACGTTACTACGGCTATATCCTGCGCGAATCGATACGCCTTTCAAACCTTATCAACGACCTGCTTGAACTTTCAAGGCTTCAGAGCGGCGGCGTTGCGTTCTCAAAGGGACGGGTTGAACTTTATGAAATTGCATACGATGTTGCGGACAGGATGAACGATGCGGCGGCACAGCGCGGCAAAAGCGTGCGGCTTGAAGCTCCCGAGGGCGAATACTATGCATACACAAATGCCGACCGCATTGAGCAGGTGCTCATAGCATTGGTTGACAATGCGATAAAACACGGAACGGACGGCTGCACTGTCAGCGTGAACCTGTTTGAAAATGCGGAAAAGAATCGCTATGAGTTTGTTGTCAGCAATCCCGCGGAAGTCGATCCTGCCGACCTTGAACATCTGTTTGAACGATTCTACAAAGCGGATCATGCGCACACGGGTGACGGCACCGGACTCGGCCTTGCGATAGTTTCAGAGGTGCTTAACCTTTTGGGCGAAAAAATCGATATCGAGTATGAGAACGGAATCATTGCGTTCCGTTTCACGGCCGAAAAATGCAGCACGCCGAAAAAACACCGCGCCTTGCAGAAGGCGGAGAATAAAAATGAGGACGGGGAACCGACGGCCTGAGACGGAGGAGTCGGAACGGAATGAAATGATTATTTCGGATATTTCATCGGAAGAAACAAAAATGCAGACAGAGGGCATTGAATCCTGCGGACTTTTTGCAAACGGCGGAAAATCATGCAGGCTTTGCCCGCTTGAGTGCGGGGTTAACCGTGCGGAACATGCGGGCGTATGCGGTGTGGGCGGATTTGCAGCGGAAAGCCTCGGAAACAGGAACCCGTACGAAACCGCGCTCATTGCAAGAGCGGCGCGGCATTACTGCGAGGAACCGCCGATTTCCGGCGCGGAAGGCAGCGGCGCGATCTTCTTTTCGGGCTGCAATATGGGCTGCGTTTTTTGCCAGAATATGGACATCAGCCAATCTGCAAAGGGCGTTGTGAAGGATGCGGGGGAGCTTGCGGACATAATGCTGCGTCTGCAGGAACTCGGTTCGAACAATATCAATTTGGTTACTCCCGCACCGCATGTGCGCATGATTGCAAAAGCCGTTCCGCTTGCACGGATGCGGGGATTGCGCATTCCGATAGTTTACAACACGAATGCTTACGAAAAGGTTGAAGCTCTGCGCCTTATGGAGGGGCTTGTTGACATATATCTTCCGGATTTGAAATACGTAAGCTCCGCCGCCGCAAAAAAATACAGCCGAAGAGAGGACTACTTTTCCGCTGCCGCTGCCGCCGTGCGGGAAATGCAGCGTCAGTGCGGGGTTTTGCAGATCGATAAGAACGGAATTGCAAAGCGCGGAATGATCGTTCGCCATCTTGTTCTGCCCGGTTCGGTGGATGAAGCGCGCGGAGTGCTGGATTTTATCAGGGAGAATCTTCCTCTCGAAACACATATTTCACTGATGAGCCAGTATACACCGATGTTTGAGCTTCAGCCCCCGCTTAACAGAAGGCTCCTGAAGCGCGAATACAAAAGGGCCGTTGATTATGCACTTTCCCTCGGATTCGAAAACATCTACACGCAAAGCCTTTCATCCGCAAGCGCGGAATTCACTCCGGAGTTTAACGGCTTTTTCGAGTGATATGCGAGCGGAGAGAACGCATTGCGAATATAAAAAAGCGAATAATAACTGTTGTATACTGCCGTGAATGCGCATGACGCACACTCGCGGTTTTTGATTTTTGCGGAATGCAGGCGGCAAAAGGCGCATAAACTGCGGCATGAACGGATTTCAAAAAACAATTGCGGCTGTGCTGCTGGCGGCCGTGCTGCTGTTTATGATCTATCTGCCGAAATGTGCGGGAAAGATGCTTGAACGGGATCAATATCGCGAATGGCTCGAACCGGAGGAGGAGGAATTTTCGGGCGTTATAAACGTTTGGCATGTTGTCAGATTCAAGCCGTATATGGGCAGTGTGGGAGCATGGCTCAAAAAAATTGCGGACAGAGCGGAACGACGGCACTTCGGTGTTTATTTTGAGGTTGAATCGATTTCGGAAGCGGAAGCGGAATCGAGGCTTCAAAACGGAGAATTTCCGGACGTGATAAGCTTTCCTGCCGGTTTTTTGAACGGCAGGGAGCTTCGAATCATGAACGGAACCGAGATTTTCGGTATCGACGGCACGGCTGTGGATTTCGGTGACGGATACGGAGCCGGGGAGCTGCCGGCGGGCTTTGACTGCGGCATGGACGGGCGGACGCTGCGTGCACTTCCGTTTGCGGCCGGGTGCAAGCTTGCGCTGTTTTATCCGGAAAGGGTTACTGCGGCGGAAATGACCGAAATACTGAAACATATTACGGAGAACGGCGAAAGCAAAGCCGATGCCGATTCTTGTTCAAACGACGGATTCGGGATCGAGGCAGGGAAGTTTGAACGGAGCAGCGTTGATGAATTTAAAAAGGGCAAGGGGGATTTCTGCATCGGTGATGCGCGCGCGGCGGGAGATATGGAAAGACTTGCTGCCGCAAACAAGGCAAAGTATTTCGAGGTGCTGCCCTTTTGCAATGAAACGGATGAGGTGCAGTTTGTGGGCATTTCGGCGAAAACGGAGCGCGAAAAAATGGGCTGCATTTCGGAATTTATTGCAGATATGCTTTCCGCTGCGCGGCAGAGCGAGCTTTGCACATTGGGACTTATGCCGATGAACCCTGCGGCGGAGAAAAAGTTTGAGCAGTCCTTTTTGACGGAAGCATACGGGCTTTTGAGCGAGAGCATTCTTAACCTCCCGAACGCTTTTACCGGTGCAGCGGCGCGGAGAGCCGCTTTTTGACAAATGCCTGTCCGTTTAAGCCGTTCTCAAAAAAAGATGAGGACGAAAAACCTTTACAAACGCCTGTTTTTGCTGTAAAATACAACATGGGGATTTGTGCCGCGGCATGCATTCCGGAACGGGAAGCATTTGAACGCGATCCCCGAAACAGGAGGAGAGGAAACGGGATTTTTAATGGAAAAAAACGATATGCTTGCAAGGGCTCTCGGAAATCTGCCGTTCAGGCGGAATGTTCGGGCGCGGGAATTCACAACTTTCCGCATCGGAGGTCCCGTAACTTTTTTTGCGGAGCCGAAGGATGCGGACGAGCTTTGCGCAATGCTTTCTGCGGCGCGGAGCTGCGATTACCCTGTGTATATTATCGGCAACGGCAGCAATCTTCTCGTTTCAGACAGCGGCGTTGAGGCTCTGTTCATCCGAATCGGTGTGCGCATGGCGGGCGTCGGGTTTGACGGAACAAGGCTGAAATGCGGAGCGGGTGCACTGCTCTGCACGGCTGCAAAGGCGGCCGTCGCCGAGGGACTTGCGGGGCTTGAATGGGCAGCGGGCATCCCGGGCACGGTCGGCGGTGCGGTTGCAATGAATGCAGGTGCATACGGCGGGGAGATAAAACAGGTGCTGAAAAGCGTCACCGTTGTTGAATGCGGACACATTACAAAAAAAATCGTCCATGCGGGCGATCTTGGGTACAGAAGCTCTGTTTACGCCTTTCCGAACGCCGTTGTTGCGGGAGCGGAGTTTGAACTTGCTGTTGATGCCGACGGGGAAGCTCGGCGCAGAATGGAGGAATTCAATATGCGCCGCAAAGAAAAGCAGCCGCTTGAGTATCCTTCCGCAGGAAGCACTTTTAAACGGCCCGAGGGGCATTTCGCAGGTGCGTTGATAGAACAGGCGGGGCTCAAAGGCACAAGAATCGGCGGGGCGGAAGTCAGCCCGAAGCATGCGGGGTTCATCGTCAATTGCGGCGGAGCAACATGCGCGGATGTGCTTACCCTGATTGACCTTGTGCGCGAACGCGTATATAAAGAATTCGGTGTTCTGCTTGAGCCGGAGATCAAAATTATTAAATAAAATTCGAGTACAACAATATAAACAAAAACGGAAAACATACATCGGGATAAAACTGAGGAAAACAGAATGTATATTTTAATCGTCACAGGGCTTTCGGGTGCGGGAAAATCTCAAGTTCTCGGCATTCTTGAGGATATGGGCTTTGTATGCGCAGATAATATGCCCTGTCAGCTTGCAAAACAATACATTGAGCTTTGCAGCAGCAGCGAAAACAACATCGAACGCGTCGCGCTTGTTATCGACAGCCGCGAATCGGTGTTCGGCTACAATCCGCTCAACACTTATGATGAACTGCGCCGGCTTGAATGTCCGTACGAAATAATGTTCCTTGAGTGCGAGGACAGCGTGCTTGTGCGCCGATACAGCGAAACGCGCCGCCGCCACCCGATGAATGACGATGTCGGCATAGGCATTCAGACCGAACGCGAAATTCTAATCCCGTTGAAGGAGAAGGCGAATTATATCGTTGACACGACGAACATGCGGCTGAACGAGCTTCGAAAAACGGTTGAGGATATTTTAATGCGGGGAAAGAATATTCCGCTCAGACTGATAATTTCAAGTTTCGGCTTCAAACGCGGAATTCCGAAAAATGCGGATTTTATCTTCGATATGCGCTACACCGCAAACCCGTTCTACATCTGTCTCTTATACACATCTCCGAGCCCACGAGACCGGAGCCTATCTC
>ENA-OYZN01000106-OYZN01000106.1-human-gut-metagenome-genome-assembly--contig:-NODE-106-length-61004-cov-12.775813_pt1 | contig 61004 bp, 52 predicted proteins | sample MGYA00243294_ERZ653483 | MGnify/ENA primary metagenome ERZ653483 (study PRJEB26926, sample SAMN06165155) | human gut metagenome | biome: ENVO:00009003; feature: ENVO:2100002; material: ENVO:00002003... | reverse complement strand
TCGTCGGCAGCGTCAGATGTGTATAAGAGACAGATATAAGCCAATGGCACTTCCCATGCCGGATAAAATGCCAGAATAAAACCCCCTGCACATATGTCAATTCCAAACATATATAATATCTTACATTTTGTATTTTTAGTGTTCATATATCTGTCAAGCAATATTATAGAACCCTCTGCAAAAATAATCATTTCCACTAATTCATTAATAGAAAACCACCATTGAATCAATGGTGCCAGGGTGGTAAATAAGGCTAGAAATAATGACAAAAATTTTTTATTCTCACATATCAATAAGCCAAATTCATACGTTATTAAAAACAAAATAATAAATCTTGCAGACCAATAAAACGCCAAACCTCTCTCCGAACCGAATAGCAGATATCCAATTTGAAATGGTCGAAAAATAATTTTCCAGCTCAATACAGGCTGTCCATATACAATGTAAGTATCTGTATCTATTCCACGCACAATACTACTTATTTGCTGATAATTATTATATTCCTGAGATAGTGCCATTGGCGTAAATACAGCCCATTCATCTGTTCTAATTTCTTTACTACTTCCGATAATAGTATCAATACTTGTCTTATCATCATTAATATATTCATTAAACCTTGAGATGGAGGAGCCACTAATTTTAAAGAGTGTACAGAAAATTATTATTCCAAGCCCAATAATCCATCTATATTTCAACAACAATTTAATAACAGCTTTATACCCAAAACACCCTAGCAATAATATACCCAACATCGCCGTAGATATTATCAACGAAATTACAAGTCCCTTTATTAGAAAGACCTCCAACCTTGCTTTCACATATTCAACATAATCATGATTAATTTCAATAGAGCTAATTGTCAAACCATTATTTAATCCATCAATATCTAATCGTATCTTTTTTGCCCTTTCATTTACATGAAAATTTCCATATTTTGTATTTTTAAATGCAACTGCGCTAATCCTATCATCTTTAGAATATTCTTCTCCAGAAGTATAATAAATATTTATTGGAACATCCTCTGTATTCTTCTCTTTAAAAATGATTTTAACATCATATATATATTCTTCTTTTTCATATTCTATAATTGCTTGTGGGTCGTCAGATAAAGAATACAAAACACCATCTTTCAATTCACAATTTTTTAACAACAAATCTTCAACAGTATAAGTATACTGTGTGCTTTGCAAATCATTAAAATTCTTATAATTCTTTAGATAATATCCACAACATAATATAATATTAAAACAAACATATATTACAAAATACTTAGACCAGCTTTTCATTTCCTCTCCTCCCTCTCTTTTGAGGATTTTATTCTAAACTTTTTTGACAGTATGAAAAAATCCCGATATTATTTTCCCTGCCTCTCTCTCCACCATCTTTTCCATCGCTACCACAATGTAGATAAGCACTAGAACACCAGACAGCAGAATAATTCCCTCTAATAATGAATAAACATGATTTCTAAAATAACCTACATACAAATTAATACATACATGATGCAGCAGAAAAATTTCGTAGGAATATTTTCCAGTTAGCTGGATAATATATACCTGTGAAAAATCAATCCGTTCAAACAAAAATACCAGCGCCACAAACAACGCCTGCCCAAAAATTGTAATACAAAATATGGAAATTCCGGGCACGCGAATCAGACAGCATATAATAAGACAAAACATACACAGCAAAAACGCTTTTCCATTCACCTTTCTGTCTCTCATATACTTTGCCCACAGCATTCCAAACAGGAAATCACAAAGCCTTATAATGATATTGTAAGACATTCCAACCTTAAATGGATTAAATACTGCTGTCAGCACATATAAAATAACGGCTGTCACAACAACAGGCACCGGAAACTTATTCACACATATCCGTAAAATAGGAAATAATAAATAAAAAATAATGATACATCCCAGAAACCATTCGCCAATCAGGTAAAAATTGTCCCCTAGATACCGGAAATAACCGTCCATTCCCAGCACAGTCAATCCAAAGCGCCACTTCGGAATATCTCCAAACCAAATTTGTTTATATTTCCAGAAAAGAATTAAAAATACCAGAGCATAAGAACACCAAAAAGTAGGATAAATCCCCAGAAAACGCTTTTTCATAAATTGTTTTATATTAAAATTATCCCCATAATTATAATATAGTGTAACACCTGAAATAATAAAAAACAGCGAAACACCCAGCGTTCCAAAAGAACCATGCGTAAACTCACTTTTTATCAGGTAGGGATTTCCTTGAATCTGTATATCTGCCGCCGGTAGAGAAAGATTAAAATGGGACATCACAATCAAACATACCGCAAAAAAGCGGATTACATCTACATATTTTAGTCTTTCTTTACCGGTTTTCATATTACATCTCCCTCAAAATCTCCAATATTTCCTGAATTCTGTGTCTAAAGGTATGACTGCTTAGGACAATTTCCTGTCCCCGCTTTGCCATCTGGTCTCTTTCTTCCATATGCCCCAGATAATAGTCTATTTTTTTCTTCAAATCTTCTTTTGTCTGATATGTCACTACATTTCCCTCAAACAGGGTCGTAATCTCCGGTATATCATCGCTGATTACAAATGCCCCCACTGCCAGAGCATCAAAAATACGGTTTGATATAATTCCGTATTCTCTCATATCATCCCAATGGTCATTCAGCAGAATCTTCGCATCATGGTAAGCCTGCCCCACCTTATCGTTATCCATATACTCCGCTACCACATAATCCTGTACCGGAAATTCCTCCCAGTGTCTTCCATATACAGATAATTTATGCTCTGTAGGAAGTAAATCCCTCAATATCGGACGGAATATATGTCTGGAGTTACCTACAAATAAAAGTTCATATTTCTTATCCTTATGCGCTTCACAGGTCATAACCTCATCATCCACACACTGCAGCAATACTCTGGATTCCGGCTGGATTTGCAATCCAATTTCCCTTTTCATCTTTTCCGAGGCAAAGAATACATAGTCATACAGATTATATTCCTCTATGGTCACATCCTCCGGATGGGAGATGTTCCACATAATATACTTTCTTCCATCCCGCACGGAAGGATAATACGGCTTTGTGCCGCGCAAAACAAGAATATATTTTGCCCTGCTCCTGTCATACCACCGGTCTCTCGGCAAAACATTTGCCTTATAACCGCATTTTTCAAATTCCTTTTTCATTGCCATGGCAAAGTGCTGGTCACCCCAGAATTTCTTGGTTTCATCATCCGGCATAGCACCGCAGATATCAATAGTTATCTCCTCTATGACATCCTCATTAAATGCCAGTAAGATTTCTTTTAACTTTTCTGCCCTTGCATCATAGGTGTGATGCTCTAAAACAAACTGCTGCAGCTGGCTTACCAGCTGTTTCCGCTCCTGGCTGTTCTCCAGATAATAGGTCAGCTTCTGCTTAAATTCCTGTTCATCATTAAAAGATGGCAGAAGACCGCCAAAGGTTTCCTCTGCGCCAATGACCCCATTGGTGAGAACCAGCGCTCCGGCTGCCAGGGCATCAAACACTCTGCTGTTTACTGCTCCATATGACTTTGTCACATGATTGGCATCATCAATTACTATCTTTGTATTCTGGTACACCTTCGGCATATCCTCATACAATACAAAGCCTTGGGCACAATCCTTAAATTTATCAATCTGTTCCCAGTTGACACCAAATATTTTGCACTGGTAAGGTAACTCCTCCGGATTCAGATAATCAATAATATCTCTTTTCACATTCCAGTAGCTTCCGGTAAATGCATAATCCGAGTGGAATTTCTCCATCTCCTCCTCTGTCAGCAATTCCCGTTCTCCTGAATAGAAGCGCCCCTTGTTCGTTGCAATTGGGAACAGTATAGACTTATGATTGCTATGGGCATCCACATACTCACATGCGGTTTTGCTGGAAGCAAATACCAAATCAAACTGTCCGAAAAATTCCTTTTCGCACCAGCGGTCAAACCAGTTTCTCGCCCAGGCAATCTTAATTAAGTCGTTCTTTGTATTATAAATCTTTGAAATATCATAGGCATCCAGCAGGGAAATCAGAACATCTACTTCAATACCGACATCATACCAGTCCTCTTCTCCCCTGCGGCTTAAATATTTCACTTCATATCCCATATTCATCAGGGAATTGGCAAACTCCATGGCGGTAAAGAAATCTCCCGCTGTGGTTTTCGGGTCAGATTCGGTTACCACCAATCCAACCACCAGCTTTTCCTCTGTAAACAAATGTCTGTTTAAAAGCTTGTCTTCCAACAGCTTTTCTGATAAATAGCTCTGCCATTTTCCCTTAAACACATCCATATTATGCAGCCGCCGGATTCTGACAGCCTTCGCCACATCCTTTAACTGCGTGCCAAACTCATAGTGGTACACGAGGCAGGTCGGGCAATAGTAATTTTTGTATCCGGCCTTTACCAGCTTCAGGCAAATGTCAACATCCTCATATCCATAAATGTATCTCTCGTCAAAGCCCCCAATTTCATCAAAGGCTTCCCTCTTCATCATCAGAACCGCCGCAGTCACACATGCACGCTCTATCAAAGCCGTGCCATGGTCACAATCAGCCTGTCCGTTTCCCATATTATACGGCTGTATAAAATATGCCTTTTCCCGGATGCTGTCACGAAAAGCAATTCCGTTATGCTGGATACTGAAGGACTTTCCTTCATTTACAGTACCCTCCGGAATCTGCGGATAAATCAGCTTTGCTCCAACCGCACCCGGATTGTCTGCCTTTTTCATTGCAATCAAAAGCTCATCCATCCAGCCATCCGTAACCTCCGTATCATTATTTAAAAACAACAGATACTCGCCTGACGCATTCTCCACACCAAGATTATTGGCTGCGGAAAAGGACATATTTACCTGGTTGCGGATTATCTTAATGGAAAACTCCGAAGCCCAGGACTCCAGATATTCCATGGAATCATCTGTGGATGCATTATCCACACAAATAATCTCAAAATTATCATAAAACTGTTTATCATGGAAAGAATTCATCAAAATCTCCAGATTATGCTTCCCGTTCCGGTTCAGCATAATAATGGAAACCAATGGTCTGTCCGCCTTCAAGAGTCGGATTTCCTCCTCATATTGCAGGTTAAGTGTCTGCGCCCTGTCCTCTGCCGTTTCCAAAAGCAGCTCTTCCATTTTCATCTGGGAATGTCGTATATTTAACTGTGCCAAATCACTGGTCACACAGCTTCTGTGCACATTTTCAGACATCTGGGACAGATTCTGCTTTAATTCTGTCACTTCTTTATTCAGCTTTGCATTCCTGGAATTTAAGGATTTGTTCTGCTTTTTCAAGGCTTCAATATCCTTTCTCGCCTTTATCCACTTTTTCATGAAACCCCGAATCCCCGGAAGCTTTGCAATCAAATTCTTTATCTTTTTCTTCATAACGTATTACTCTTTCTCCATATATTATTTTTCTATTTCAGGAAGAATAATTTGGTCTCCATACAATTTATTGTATTCCTCCGGCTCCCATTTTCCCTGACCTGACTGTGGCGTAAATGTCATTTCACCAAAATATATTTTCCCGGCTACCTCATACAAATCTACACGCACCATATTAATACCTTCACTCAATTGTTCTGCTAACTCAATCATTTCCTTAAGATGCTCCGGCTTTCGTTCCAAGCTCGCATCATTCGGATAATTTACCTTTATCGGAAGCAAATTCCAATCTAAATCATATATATTACGTCTATGTGTCGGTTTGCCCGAATCCACATCAATCCATATAGAATATGCTTTGCCCGAAAAGCAGAAAAAACGGTAGTCAAACAATTCATCTTCACCATTTTCTATATACTCTTCTATCACAATCTTAGGTGGAATATCCTTATAATGTAATTCCAGACCACTGCTATAAGCATAATTTCTATGCAGCCAGAACTTAAATTTGCTTCTGGCTTCTTCTTTATTAAAATGTTCCTTATCCTTTACAATAATATTCCATCCACTGGCATGATTTGTCTTCATTACAAACCTCTGTGGCAGTTTCTCAAAATCAATATCCTCAAAAGTATCATAAACCCCCAGTATCGGGATTAAATACTGGCTGCCAATCTTTTCTGCCACGTAATCCCTCACCAGATATTTATCTGCGAGCCGGGTCTTTAATTCAGTACTGTCATACAACTTTAACCACTGCACCTTCTCATTGAAGGTGACCGGATGATTTAAATCTAACTCTTTTCCGGTCATCATCTGATACCACTCTGCCAAATTCTCTTCATATTGGTCTGGATGCAGACCTTTATAATAATAATACTGAATGTCTTTCATCAACTGACGATTCACTGCCTCTAAATGTGCAAAATCCTTCTTCTCTTTATCAACAATCGCCCTGTGATTCCCTTCAATCCGGGCAACCACTTCCTCATGCCTTTTGTCCTGTGCTTTTCTGTGACTTTGCAGTTCTTCCCGTGTATCCCTCACTTCCTGCTTTAATGTCTCATAATGTGCACTCATATTCTTTTCAAAGCGCTGTTCAACCTCAAAAATATACTCGCATCTCTTTGCCAATGCGGCATATTCCTTCTTTAATGCCGTATTTTCCCGGCTCAACTCCTCATTTTTTTCTTTCAAAGTGTCTATCTGATGATATATATTTTTAAAAGGAGGCACTCTCCTGACCAATTGCGACCAAACTCCTGACATTTTTCTCTCCTTCAATATTATCCACATAACATGCTAAAATTAATGCATAACAGATAACATTTTTGCCTAAAATGTTATCTGTTGAATTATAACACACTTGTATTATATTATGCAAATTATTTAAAATTCCCGTGAAAAAACCCAAATTCTGTCAAAGCAAACTGGTTTCATGTACAAATGCTTAAAAAGCCGTACCTACATAGTACGGCTCCACATATTCATACTGACAGAAAACAGTTACTCATTCCGCAGTTTATCAATTTCTTCAAACGACAAGCCGGTAGCTCTATGGATAATGTCATCGCTAACCTGGCTTTCTATAAGTGACCTTGCAGTTTCTAATGTTTTTTCTTTGGCATATTCTTTTGCATATTCTTCAACAACAGTACACATCTTGCTCCGCCCCTTTCCTTCCTTATAATAGCGGACTGTATTACAAATATTAGGAAATTTTTTATTATCCATCACATCCGAACTTTTAAAAATCTCCATATATTCTGCCAGTTCCGTTCCATCATTAATCTCTGCATTTACATAAATCTCATGGATATTTTACCCAAAACTATAGAAAATAACAAGGGGAAGCACTTTAAAAAGACATGTTTTTTCACAAATTCATCGCCTGAAACAGCTCATCCTTATCATCCTGTTCAATGGACAGATACCTCTTTGTTATCTCAATATTGGAATGATTGTAAATATTCATAAGCAGTGCCGGCGGCGTTCCACACTTCCATGCATGGTACCCAAAGGTTTTTCGCAGGGAATGACAGCTGATATTACCGTCAATACTGGTGGCAAGCGCCGCCTGTTTAATAATGTTATAGGCTCTGTTGCGGGTAATATGCCGGTACCGGTCATTTCCCGAAAAGAATATATACTCCTCCGGTCTTATCCTCTTAAGCTGTTTGCCAAACAATGTTAGTGCAGCCTGGCAGCTATCATTTAAGGCGATGCAGTTATATTTTCCTGTCTTATGCTCCGTTACATAAATGTGCAGCTGATATGTTTTTTTCTCAAAATTCCACACATCCTTCCATTTTAAGCGCAGCAAATCGCTAATCCGTAATGCGGTGTTAATCCCCACCACAAACATTGCATAATCCCGGTATTCTCCCATCTGCATAAAATAATCCTTTAATAACTCAATATCCTCTTTTCGCCTGATTGGTGTTGTTACCATATCATCGCCTCCTTAAATTTATTCATTCTTATTCTAATAACATTTTAGGCAAGAATGTTAACTACTATTTTATAAAACAAGGAGAACATCAATGAACTGGATAAAAAAATTATATACCCGTATTTTTCCGGCATCAAAATATCAGCTTAAGTTTCAGACAGAAATGCTTCTGAAATCACTCCGGAACATGGAGCGAAACAACAACAAGCTATTAACTGAATACATGGAACAAATAAGCAACTCACAAACAAGTATGCTTTCAAACCTAAACGATTCATTAATTAAAATTAACGCGACCATGATTCAGCAAAATGAACTAATTACACAATTGCAACATGGAATTTCCGAGCTACAAAGCAAAAACAATATGCAGTTTGAGAAAATGTCGGAAACCATATCCGCATATACTTCTAATACTGTTAAGAACATGAAAGATATTAACCAATTACAAAGAGATACGCTCGCTCTGGTTCATGAAAATAACTGGGCATTTATTTTCAACAATACAATATCAGAATCTGAATGGCTGACGAAAAAATCACTATCGTTAGGAAGATGGGCAATTGGTTATCAATGCTCGTATGTTTTGTACCGTGTGCTTAACGAGGTCAGACCAAAGCACATTTTAGAACTGGGATTGGGACAGAGTACAAAAATTATTGGACAATATTCAAACCACTATAAGGAAGTACAGCACACTGTAGTGGAAAGCGATTCCCAATGGATAGAATTTTTTACCCACAGTTATCCATTGGAACAAAATACAAATATTTTACATTGCAATTATGCCATGGAAGATTTCCAAAATCATTCAGAAATCAGAGTATTTGAGGGATTTGATGAAGCGATTAAGGATAAGCAGTTTGATTTAATTGTCATTGACGCTCCATTCGGTGGAGATATGCCCGAGCTTTCCAGAATAGATATTCTGAAAAATCTTCCACAATGCCTGAATAAATCATTCGTCATCATTTTTGACGATATAAATCGCTTAGGAGAACGCAATTCGTTCAATACTATTACGGAAATTTTAGAAGCCAACGATATTGCTTATGCTGTCGGCTCTTATTATGGTCAGAACACAACAGGAGTCATTGTATCAGATGATTTGAAATACATCCGGTCTATGTAATCATATACAGGATAAAAATACTATAAGCAAATAAGTCATATTTTCCAAAAGCAGCTTAAAGCAATGCTTTTGGGACGAAATCTACTAAAACGATTCAGAGAGGTAACAAAAATGGATAATATAAAGGTCTCCATTATAATTCCAACATACAACGTAAGTCCATATATTAGTGAGACGCTAAACAGCTTTATAAACCAGACATTAAAGAATATTCAAATAATTGTGGTAGACGATGGTTCAACTGATGATACGTGTGAAATTATAACATCCTATGCAAGACAGGATGGCAGAATACAGCTTATCAAACAGGAAAACCAGGGCGCCGGCGTTGCACGCAACAATGGAATGTCCTATGCACAAGGCGAATATATTTATTTTTTTGACGGTGACGACTATTGTGAACTCTACTTTTTAAAAGAGGCAGTTAAAAAAGCGGATGAAACCGGTGCGGATATTACCGTTTTTGACTACTACCGGGTGGACCAGATAACCGGGAAAAAAACTTTATACCATGGTCTTAACCAGACATTATTGCCATCTGATAAGGAATGTTTTAACTATCAGGATGTACCCAGCCGAATTTTAAGCATTGTTAATCCAACTCCTTGGAATAAGCTGTATCGAAAAAGTTATATTGAAAAGACCGGATTGAAATTTATGGCACTTACAACAACCAATGATATCACCTTTGCTTCGCTTAGCGTTGCTATGGCAAAAAGCATAACCTACATTGACAGACCATTTATGTATTATCGTATCAATCGCAAGGAAGCGCTCACTACATTTAAGCAGAAAAAACTCAATAACGTATTATTAGCAGTGCAAGAAGTAATCAATCAGGCGAATAAATTAGAATACGCTGAAGCAATCAAACCTTCTATTTTATATTTTTCAATGAGTAACTATATCTATGCGCTAAATAATTATGCAGGTAAATTCCGCTCAAAATATTATCGGAGATATTATAAAACCTTACATAAAATTTTTAATTCTGACCTATTTAGAAAATGCAAATCAAGTGATATAAACAATAACAAATTGTATAGTCAATTTCGCGACATACAAAGCAATTCCTACCAAATGAAATTCCTTAAAAAAGGGAAAGCAAAAATTTCCAGAATCGTAAAAAGCAAATTAAAGGCGGTTTATCCGTTAACCATGCGAAAATTTGAACATTTTACAAAAAAAGAGTCAAAGGAACAACAGGAAATCAAAAGACTTAACAATACTGTAAATGCATTACGCTGTGATATAAGACAGCTTCAGGAAACCATTTGCGGCTTAAGTTCTTTTCTTAATATTACCGGTGTAAATAACGTTTCCAGGACACCCCGCATAATTGTCTCCATGACCACATATCCAGCAAGAATTAACACCGTTGCTGCTGCCATAGAAAGCATTATGAATCAAACAATCAAAGCAGATAAGATTATACTGTGGCTGGCAAAGGAGAATTTTCCTGACGGAATCTCCAAATTACCAGAACGTCTATTGCAAATGCAATCACGCGGACTGGAAATCAGATGGACTGACTACGACTATAAATCTTTCAAAAAAATAATTCCTGCCCTTCAGGAATTTCCGGATGATATAATCATCACAGTAGATGACGATTTAATCTACGACAAATGCATGATTGAACTTTTATATGAATCTTACAAAAAATATCCAAATGCAATTTCGGCTATGCGTGTTCATCGTATCATGTTTGACACAAGCGGTAATATTCTGCCATATCGTGAGTGGGTAAAAGAAGATTCTAGTTTTATAGGCGTAGACAGAATGGATTTAATGGCGACTACCGGAGCAGGAACATTATTTCCACCACACATTTTACCTGATGAAACACTTAATTGGAATAAAATCCAGGAGCTTTGTCCGTATGCGGATGATATCTGGATGAAGATAATGACTGTAATGAACGACATTAACACCGTTCTGGTCAGAGAAAACCGCCGATTGGTTTATATTGCAGACAGCCAGGAAGAAACCTTATGGAACATTAACTGCAATGAAAATGATATTCAGCTGGCAAATATCATTGAATATTATAAGGAAGCTGATTTGACTTCTAAATTATTGAATGGAAAACGAGGATAATAACACAGGCAAATAGAGAAAGGAAAATTATCATGTACATCACCCAGACAATATATAACAGCTATAAACAAATTGAAAAAAAATATATCGTTACATTTATTTCAACCATTGTGATTGGTTTATTTGCTCATGCATTTATCATGTTAAATGTACTTCATAATTATGACAATATTACTAATACTCCAAAAGGCGGTTGGGTTGGTTTATCCTCTGGAAGATGGTTGTTGGAATTGCTCCAAAACTTTGCTAATAATCACGGATGGAACTATAACATTCCTGTTTTTAAATGTTTTCTTGCTCTTATTATTTTATCACTAAGTTCCTGTCTCATCATATCCATTTATCATATTAACGATATGATATACTGTATACTTATCGGCGGTGTCCTTGTCACTTTTCCATCTGTTACCAGCATGATGTTTTTCTCATACTGTGTTCATTACTACGCTGTTGCCATTTTTTTAGTAGTTTTTGCAATTTACCTTGTCAAAAAGGGACGGCTGGTCATTCCTGCGATATTGATGGCAATGTCCTGTGGAATTTATCAGGCATATTTTCCATTAGCCATTACTATGATTCTATTACTTTTCCTGTATGAAATGATTACATCCCATTACAGCTTCACCGATAACCTTGTCCGGGGAATTAAATATGTTTTCATTTTGATACTGGGTCTAACTTTATACTATATTGTTTTACAATTATTTCTCTCTATGTATAAAGTGGAATTAAGTGATTATAAAGGAATCAATCAGATGGGCATAAATTTAAATGAGATACCCGTCATATTAAAAAATGTATATGCCACCTTTTTTAAATTCCCATTTACCGAATATTGGGACATTAACCAGTCTTTTCTGGCTAAAGCATGCATTCTGCTCTTTTATATAATCAGTGCGGCATTGATTGCAGTTTCTCTTCATAAAAAACAAGGATTAGTAAAACTGGAGATTATTGTAAGCACTGCCATGCTCCCTGTCGCCGTAAATGCAATTCTGGTTATGTGCCATGAAGATTATATTTATACGATAATGGTATACTCCATGGTTTTTCTTTATCTTTTGCCGGTCATATTAATTGAAACATTTAATGATTGCAGCAGCGAATTATCTCATTCCAAAAAGGTGTTTATAGATATTCAGAATGCTGTTATTACATTGCTTTTATCTCTTGTGATTGTGAATTATATTTGGAATGCCAATGGAAATTACCTCAGTTTATATTACGCAGACCAACAGACCATCCATTATTTCCAGACGCTGATTACCCGTATCAAGTCCACCGAAAACTATACGGACGAGCTTCCGGTGCTGTATGTCGGCAAAACAATAGAGGATGCCTCATTTCACCATTTTATATACGAAGATACTCCATTTTTGTATGGTGGAAACAATACCAGTACCTACTTAATCAACAGCTATTCCCGTTTACGCTGGGTTAAACGTTATCTTGGATTTAATCCACCACAACTCACTGACCAGAAAGAAATAAACAGCTTTTCAAATAATGCAGCAGTTATGGCAATGCCCTGTTATCCGGACGATGGTTCAATTAAAATAATAGATGGTGTAATTGTTGTCAAATTCTCGGAAGAAACAGACTTTATCATATCAAATGGTGGAAATTAAAGTATACAAAAAGCAGGAGGAATAATATATGTGTACATTATCCGTAATATTACCAGCTTATAACGAAGAAAAGATGATTAGAAAAGCAATAGAAAAAATAGGGCAGATTCTATGTTCAGAGCATATAGAATATGAGATTGTTTTTGTAGATGACGGTTCAAAGGACAAAACATGGCAGCGGATAGAAGAAGCGGCTTCTGCAGACAATCATGTTGTGGGCGTACACTTTTCACGAAATTTCGGAAAAGAGGCTGCAATCTTTGCCGGACTGGCAAGTGCTGCCGGAGACTGCTGTGCTGTAATGGATTGTGACTTGCAACACCCTCCGGAGACTCTTGTCGAGATGTACCGCTTATGGGAAAATGGATACGAGGTTGTCGAAGGGGTGAAACGAAGCAGGGGAAAAGAAAACCTTGCCTACAAATTAAGCGCCGGGCTTTTTTACAAAATAATATCCATGGCTGTAAAAATTGATATGTCAAGAGCTTCTGATTTTAAGCTGTTAGACCGCCGGGCTGTCAATGCTTTGCTGGAAATGCAGGAGAAAAATGCCTTTTTCAGAGCACTGTCCTCTTGGATAGGGTTTGAAAAAACCCAAGTAGAATTTGATGTAAGGGAACGGGAGGAAGGAGAATCAAAATGGTCAACCCTGTCACTTGTCAAATATGCTGTTACAAATATTGCTGCCTTTTCTTCTTTACCAATGCAGATAGTTACTGTTGCCGGAGCTATTTCTTTTTTACTTGCAATTATTCTTGGAATACAGACACTTGCCCACTATATTAGTGGTATGGCAATAGAAGGATTCACAACTGTGATTCTGCTGATTTTGTTTATTGGCAGTATGATTATGATGAGCATGGGAATCACAGGCTATTACATTTCAAAGATATATGAAGAGGTAAAGGGCAGACCACGATATATTATCTCAAAATTTACAGGAAAATAATGCAGGGCTATAGAATCATATGAAAGGTTCTATAGCCCTATACACAATATAATCTCTTCATTTGTAAGTGTTTTATCAACACCAGCTAACACGCTGTCAATTCCTTCAGAATCTCCTCATGTCTCTGGAGCTTCCGGCTATGGGACTGAACCGTTTCCTTCAACGGGGTAATATAGTCTAACTGGCTGGCTATTTCGGTATTCCGCTTTTTATATTCCTGGACATTGACATGCATATTCTGCATGTCAAACAGTGCAGAAAATTTTGATGACATAGTATTCTCCATCACCGTCAACTGCTGCACCGTGTATCTTTGAAAGCCAATCAATTCTTCTTCTAAAGTATCCACACGTTTTTCCAGCCTGTCTATCCGTTCTTCCAGCCTGTCTATCCGCTCTTCCAGCCTGTCTATCCGTTCTTCCAGCCTGTCTATCCGCTCTTCCAGCCTGTCCAGTCTTTGTTCCAAACGCTGGCTCTGTTCATCCAGCAGACTTTTAATGTTCCGTAAGTCTTCTTCTGTTAACATATAACATTCTCCTTTCTATCACAAGTGGCATCCACCTTTTTATCCAGTTTAACATGAATAGAATAGAACGTCCAACTTGTGATACAAGGCTATTGTTTTGCCTGCAAACAGCTATTAATCCCTGGAATACAAATCCCTTGTATATACCTTATCTGCCACATCCGCCAGTTCCTCGCTGTTACGGTTTGCCACAATTACATCTGCCATTTTCTTGAATTCATCAAAATCGGTAATCACTTTACTGTTAAAGAATGTTTCCTCCTTCAGGGTTGGCTCATATATAACAACCTCCACACCATTTGCCTTAATCCGCTTCATGACGCCCTGGATGGAAGACTGGCGGAAGTTATCTGAATTTGCCTTCATGGTCAGACGGTAAATGCCCACAACCGCATTCTTGTTCTCCGGGAATCCTGCCTTGTGAAGAATCTGCTCTGCAATAAAGTCTTTTCTGGTACTATTTGCATCCACAATAGCAGCAATAATATTATTCGGGACATCCTCATAGTTGGCTAAAAGCTGTTTTGTATCCTTTGGCAGACAGTATCCACCATAGCCGAAGGAAGGGTTGTTATAATGTGTTCCGATTCTAGGGTCAAGACCGATACCCTCAATTATCTGCTTTGTATTAAGCCCTCTTACCTCTGCATAGGTATCCAGTTCGTTGAAGAAGGATACGCGGAGTGCTAAATAAGTGTTTGCAAACAGCTTAACCGCCTCAGCCTCTGTTGGGTTTGTATATAAAATGTCAATATTTTCCTTAATCGCACCCTCAGCCAGCAGACCGGCAAATGTATGGGCAGCCTTTACCAGACGCTCATCCTCAAGAGGCGCTCCCACAATAATACGTGAAGGATACAGATTATCATATAACGCTCTTCCCTCTCTCAAAAACTCCGGTGAAAAAATAATATTATCACAGTTATATTTTTCTCTTACGGATAAGGTATATCCAACCGGTACAGTGGACTTAACAACCATGATTGCATTCGGATTAATCTTCATAACCAGCTCAATTACACTCTCAACAGAAGATGTGTCAAAATAATTCTTCTGTGGGTCATAATTCGTCGGTGTGGAAATAATAACAAAATCTGCATCCTTATACGCCAGTTCCGCATCTGTTGTTGCCGTAAGATGCAAATCCTTTGTTGAAAGATATTCTTCAATCTCTGTATCCACAATCGGTGACTTCTTGTTATTAATCATGTCTACCTTTTCCGGAATAATATCCACGGCATATACTTCGTTATGCTGTGAAAGTAAAATTGAATTTGATAATCCTACATAACCTGTTCCTGCTACTGCAATTTTCATCTTCTTTTCCTCCAAAATTATAATTATTGTATATATGCATTTTATAAAAAATTCTGTTCTTATCCGTAAATTTATTTATCCCATACCATAATGGTCTTACCAATCAGCTTATGGATATCCATTTCAAAGGCTTTTGTAATATCCTTTATCTCCCGGACAACAATCTGTTCTCCTACAATGTTCTCCAGGTACTCCACAATCTCCGGTTTTTGCTTATACAGCTCCACCAGGTTCACAAAATCCTTCCTGCCGCTGCGGCTGCTGCCAATTATTCTAAGCCCTTTCTCTAAAACCATCCGGGTGTTAATCGGGGCAAAATCCTCAGAAACCCCCAGTATTCCAATGGTTCCCTCTGGATTAATAAAATCAATAATCTGGTTGATTGCCTTATGGGCGCCATTTCCGCCTACACATTCAAATGCATGGTCAATCCGAAAATCCTCCGGTATCTCATTTACCAGAAATGTCCCATCCACAAAGGTGAAGTCATGCAGCTTGGACTCATTTACTCCCATCACATAAACCTTTATTTCCGGATAACGGCTTTTCAATAAAAGAGCTGTGATATAACCTACATTTCCGTCTCCCCAGACACCAATCGCATTTCTTCTGGAATGTGCCGTTTTCATAAAACGGTCAATTGCGTGATAGCTGACGCTTACAATCTCCGTAAATGCCGCCACCGTCAGATTGATATTATCCGGCAGCTTTACAAGGCGGTCTGCAACGGTCTCCACATACTCCTGTAAAAAGCCATCTGTTCCGCTTGCCCGGAATCTGGAGCTGCGCAGGTAATTTTCTGCAATCACGGCATCCTCTTCACAGGGCAGGTTCGGAATCATAACAACCCGGTCACCCACCTGGAATTGTCCGGTGGGGTCATACACGATTTTGCCGATACCTTCGTGAATCAATGCCATGGGAAGCTTTTTCTTTAATACCTCCTCTGGCCGGTTCCCCTGATAATAACGCTGGTCCGCATTACAGATGGATAAATGCGTAGGACGTACAATAATATGCTCCTGGTCAAACGTAATATCCTTAAAAACCATCTCAAACTGCCGGGGCTTCTTTAACTGATATACCGCATTTAACATATCTACATGCCTCCTAAAAGGGCTTCTGCCACCCTCATATCATACGGATAGGTAATCTTAATATTCGACTCCTCCCCTTCAACCAAATGTACCTTTTCTCCCTTTATCACCAAAATCTTGCATGCATCTGTAAGAATGTCTTTTTCCTCCTCAGACAGAGACTCATAAAGTGCCCGCAGATGTGCCGCCTTAAATGACTGCGGGGTCTGCCCCTGATACATCGTCGCCCGGTCAGGAATGCCGGTAATCAGCTGCTGGTCCTTGCTCTCGACAATCGTATCGGTAGCCGGAATCACCGTATCACAGGCTCCATATTCCTTGGCATAACGGATATTCTCCTCAATAATCCTATGTGTCAGGAACGGTCTCACGGAATCATGGGTAACAATAATTGTATTATTATCCAGCTTTCCCATTGTGTCAATATAAGAAATTGCATTCATAATTGTTTCATTCCGGGTTACTCCGCCTTCAATTACCTTAATTCGCCCGTTATCCGGAATATATTTCCGAATCAAATCCTCTGTATGCTTTATCCACTGCTTAGGCGACAGAACAAGAATCCTTTCAAACTCGGAATTCATTACAAACTTTTCAATCGTATGGACAATAATCGGTTTGCCGCCAATCTCCATAAACTGCTTTGGTTTTTCTACATTTCCCATTCTGGTTCCCTTGCCGCCAGCAAGAATCACTCCATAAACATTACTTCCTTCCATGTCTCTTCCTCCTGCTCTTTAGAACTTCCTTCCAAATACACTCTCTAATATTCTTTCTGTAGAATGTCCATCACAGCCACTCATATACTGTTGTCTGAACTCCTGCAATTTTACCATATCAAATCCGTCAATCTGTTCTACCACATCCGCCAGCTCCTCCGTTGTCCGGACAACCGGTCCGGGAACAAAGCTTTCGTAAGGATAATAAAACCCTCTTTCATCGTAATAATCATCCAAATCGTAAGCAAAAAACAAAATTGGTCTTTCCATCAAGGAATACTCAAATACAATGGAAGAATAATCGGTTATACAGATATCTGCAGTCATAAGCAGCTCCTCAATGGACATCTGGTCAGCAACCTCCATACAAAAATCACGGTACTGCTCCGGAATTTCCAATGTTTCCCTGATAAAAGGATGCTGCTTTACCAGTATCACATATTCTTCATGCAGCCGGTACATTGTGGGCAAATCAAGCCTGTCCGGCGCCTTTGCATGACGTATCTCTCCACGGAATGTAGGTGCATATAAAATCACTTTACGCCCCTTTATCTTTAAATTAAGCTTTGACAGTTCCGCATATGCCTTCTGCTTTCTTTTTGCATCAAAATACACATCGGTACGGCTTACCCCCAGGGGCCTGACAACATCCGGCTTCCCCTGTAAGCCAAAAGCCTCCTCATAAGCCCAGCATACGGCTTCTCCGCTGACCGGAACCAGATTGTAATTCCGGTGTCCCGAATAGACATCCAGCGTCCTTTTATCGTCGCCAAAGGATTTATCGGAAACACTGTAGCCCCATTTTTTAAATGCGCCGCAGGCATGCCACAGCTGCACCAGCTTTGTACCCCTGCGCAAGGAAAATGCACCAAATGCACTATTGGATTCATTCAAAAAAACACATCTCGCCGTTGCCATGTCCCAAATCAGCCGGACAGTCCGGATAATGATGTGTGACCACCCGGAGGAAGCAACCCTCAAATAATGGACATGTATGTCATACCCATTCCGCTGTAACCGGTTATACAACAGCTCATAATTGTCTGACAGGCTCTCTGCATGGGTCTCCACAAAAATAACCTTTTTGGTATAGATTCTGCGCAGGCTGCCAAGAAAATAAACTACCGGATACATCCATTTGAACACAACCCATTTGCAAATTCGTCTTAACACTATTGCATAAACTCCTCGTACTGCTCCAATACCGTTTCCGGTTCATCTATCATTTTAATTTCCCCGTCATGCATCCACATAACTCTGTCGCAAAGGTCCTTCAGCGTATCAATACTATGGGATACAATGACAACCGTACGGTTTTTGTTTGAAATCAATTCCTTCATCTTCGCGTAGCTCTTTTTCTTAAATTTGGCATCTCCCACACTGAGTACTTCGTCAATCAGCATGATTTCTGTCTCCAATATTGCCGTTATTGAAAATGCAAGCTTAGAATGCATTCCGCTGGAATAGGTCTTTACCGGCATATCAATAAATTTTCCCAGTTCAGCAAATTCAATAATCTCAGGCATCTTGGCACGGATTTCCTCCTCCGAAAATCCCAGCAGCATACCGGATAAAAGAATATTCTCCCTTCCGGTAACCTCCTTCTGAAAGCCAACACCGATTGACAGGAGGGAAACCGTATGCCCCTTTAAATCGATAGTCCCCTGGTCCGGACTGAAAATTCCTGCCAATGCTTTCAGCATCGTGGATTTGCCGCTTCCATTCTTTCCTATGATACCAAGAATCTCACCCTTCGGAACCGTAAAGGATACTCCCTTCACCGCCTGGAATTCTTCCACATGTGCCTTTTTCAGTTTAAGAAGGCTCTTTTTTATAGAATATGCCTGAATATTTTTATATCCAATCCAAAGATTATTTACCTCAATCGCAATATCATTCTTATCTGTCACTTCTTTTATCTCTTCCATTAAATCACCTTTACATAACTATTCTCGTTCTTATAAATCTTACGGATACCTATTATTGATAATACGACAGCTACAACTGCCCATATTGCCAATGCCAGATAATCCGGTGCCTGCTTATATAGCAGGACATTTCTCATATTCTTTACCAGTAATGCCATAGGATTGCCATAGGTAAGTATTGTTGCCGCTGTGGGGTAATCCGGTCCTAATCTGGAATCAATACTGAAAAATATACCGGTCATGTAAAATAACAGCTGCATTGCAATATTGATTACATTTCCTAAATCCTCAATAAAAACACCATAATGCATTAAATTTACACTTACCGCAAAAGTTACCAGAAATAGTACAAGCAAAATCGGAATAAACCAAAAAACATAAGCCGACAACTCTACTCCCGAAAAAATCATCATAATAATAACAATGACACTGGAAATCATCATTTTGAATCCATTCACCATCATGTTAGAAAGCAACAGGACAAACTTAGGAATATATACCTTTGACACAATTCCCTTATTCCTCTTAATCATTTTGACACTCTGTACAACATTCTTACTGAAAAATGCCCACATTGTCTGTCCGATAAACAAAAAGGTTGTAAAATACGGCTCCTTTGCCTTAAAGACAACACCAAATATGAGATAATATATCATCATGGAAAATAGAGGGTCTAATATCCACCATATCCAGTTCAAATAGGAATTTGCCACCTCTGTTTTGAGGGATGATTTCGCCGACCGCACCTCATAGTCATAATACTTTATTACATCATTAATAAATCGTTTCATTGTTATATCTCCTCATTCGCCCATTGTATCATAGAATCCTTAAATTCACAAGGCATGTTTCCCTTACTCTCGTAATACAGTTCAAAAATTCCTGTATTCCTCTTATTCATTGAGCAGTCCCAATACAAAGTCTGCCACCCGTTCAGAAGACCTGCCATCCAGGTCGTCAAAAAAGCGATGCTTAAAGCTCTCTATCTTTTCCTGTTCATACGCCTCCTCTCTCACGGATTGAATAATTTCTGCCTGGCTGCGTACAATTTTACCCGGCACAAAATTTTTAAAGGGATAATAAAAATCTCTGTTCACCACATACTCTTCCAAGTCAAAAGCATAAAACAGCATCGGAATATTCAGCAGAGAAGCTTCAAAAATAACAGATGAATAATCTGTAATCAATATATCTGTTATAAACAGCAAATCATTAATCTCTGATTCTTTTGATAAATCCAGTATCTGTGAGCGGGTTCCTTCATCCACAGGATGCTCCTGCACCACAAAAGGATGATGCTTTATAATCAGAATATAATCCTCTCCCAGCTCCTTCAGTAATGCCCCCGCATCCAGCTTTTCAAAGGGATACCAGGCTGAGCCTGCACCATTTCCCCGGAAGGTCGGAGCAAACAGAATAACCTTTTTGCCCTTTAGCACAGGATACTGTTCATATAGTGTTTGTCTAATCTCTGCTTTGTATTCCTCCTTAAAGAAATCATCTGTCCTCGGAACACCCAGCGGCTTTACATTCTTCTCGTCAATTCCAAAACCTTCTGCATAAAAACGGCAGATTTCAGCAGAGCTGACCATTGCATAGTCATAGCTTCTATGATTTCTGCTGGTCTGGTTGGGTCCTCCATCCTTTCCAAGCCGTGAAAAGCCAAAGGTTTTAAATGCGCCGCAGGCATGCCACAGCTGAACCAGTTCCCGACGCTTAAGCGCCCAGATATCATTTAGTACCGGTGTATAGTCATCTACAATAATCACCTTACTTTTTGCAAGCTTATATGCCAGTGAAAAAATTTTCCGGAATTTAATAAATTTTGTCTTCCCCGGCTCTAACCAGAACAAAACCTTCGCATTCTTTTCCTGCAAAACATCATTTACATATGCAATGTTGCCTGTGACATCCTTTCTTCGTGATGACACAAAAAGAATACATTTCTTTCTGCAAAAAATCGATAAAACAGATGTGGCTATATTTAACAGCAGCCGTTTCAAGGTTGCCAGATTAATGGTCCACCTGCAAAAGGATGAATATCTCCACTTAGCAAACAAAATCGTCCTTTTCAACTGGCTTCCGCCATAAGTGTTCTCTTCAAACCGTCTCCTCTTTCCCAGTAATACAACATAGACGCCATCCAATAGAAATAAAGGGATTAACAAGGTTCCGATTATAAATTCTATAACCCGGTAAAGACTGCCGAACAGGGAAATAAGCCAGTTGTCCGGATGTGCCACCGGCTTTTTCCTTTTTATTATTATTTTTTGCTCTGAAACAGTACAAAAATACTCATTTTCCTCTTTTATCTGGTTAAAATCCTCATTGTCCACAAGTACATCCTGATATTGCCTGCCGTTATATGCCTGCAGCCGGACAACAAAACAATTCAAATCCCTATTGGCAAACAGCGTATCCAGCTCATAGTCAAATACAGCGTATCCAATATAATTTCCATGCTCATCTACGCTTGTGTCCGTGATTGGCAGTGGAAGAATCCTGGTTTCTGACTTATTTTCAAATTTTACAGCCAGCTTAATTTCAAGGGATTCCGGCTTACCCGATGTGCTTTTTGCCAATACCCCCAGCGTCATAATATTATTACGAATTGCCAGCTTGTCTACATAAACCTCTGTATTCTCATTTAACTTCATCTTGCCACCCTGTCCTTTTCAAACAATTATTCTATCCGGTCTTCTTTCTGCCGATAACCTTATGATAAAAGCCTGTCAATTTTGCCATCCATTTATAACGTTTTGTACTTTTAATGTAATTTAATTCCTTTTCCTTCTTTTGCAGTGTCTTTTTCTCCCTGCGCAAGTCCTTAATGCATTCTTCTTTTTTCTTTATCTGGTCATTCTTTCTGCTAATGGTATCCCGGTATTCATGATTTTTTATAAGCAAATATTCTTCATAGGAATTTTCTAAAATACATTTGAAATTATGATACTCTAATGAGTTGAGATAATAATTCTCCTCCTTAAGAACAAGTCCTAATTCCTTAAATCCATGTTCTTTCAATGTATTATACAATTCCCTATATCCATCCACCGTGCTCTGGATATTTAAACTGAACAGTGACAAGTTTATTACTTTATTATCAAATGCACATCTGATATCTTTATTTTCCCATAAGTCTGCCTTTTCCAATACTTTTCTGACAGACAACATAGCCTCAAAAGAACATAACGGAGTGTCTGAAAAATGCGTTGTCAAATTCTTCTCCTGTCCAATACGGTAATGTACAAAAATCTTATTTACAACAGTAATCCTCTTCGCAAAAATCAATGCCATACAAGAAAACAACTGGTCATTTGCCCGTTTAATGTCCTGAAACCGGATATTATATTCTTCTAAAAATGCCCTTCTTATCAGTTTATTCCACGGGACCAAACTTGTAAAATAGAAAATCGTCCTTCCAAGCTCCTCCCTCGAAAAAGTTGTCTTTTCCGGCAGACACTCTTTTCTTAAATATTGTGGTTTTGAAATATAGACATTGTTCCGGGTATCATACTGGTCTGCATTGCAGATGCATATATCTGCATTCTCCCTCTCAATCCGGGCATACATTTCGCCAAGCATATTCTCGTCAAACAAATCGTCACCGTCTAAAAACATCAAATATTTACCATTTGCAAATGACATTCCATAATTTCTTGCTGTGCCGGCATTGGATTGCTTCTGATAAAAATACCGAATCCTGCTGTCCTGCCTGCTGTACTTCTCTACAATTTGTTTCGTTTGGTCTGTAGAGCCATCATCCACTACAATAATCTCAAATTCCTGGTATGTTTGTTTCAAAACAGACTGCAATGTATCTGACATATAATTTTCATTATTATACACCGGCATAATAATAGATATATTACATTTACACATTTATCCATGACCTCTTTCATTGCAAATTTTATCCGCAAGCCTTTTACAGCATTCCCCTGTTTCATAACTTCCAAGCCTCTTCAGATGCATATCTATTTGGCGTTGTGCTGTATCTGCATCATATTTCCCTATATTCTCCGCCAGTTCCTCCATATTCTCCGCCTGTGCAAAGGGCCATTCGTCCACACTGACATAAAAACCGGTGTCCGCAATATATGCTTCCTTGTCCGGCACAAACAAAAAACAGGGACGCCTCAAAAATGCATAGTCCCATACGCAGGAGGAATAATCGGTAATCAGAATATCCGCTGCACAGAGAAGCTCCTGCATATCCGGATAATCCATTACGTCAATGACATTTTTCCCATTCACCCGGATATCCATGCTGTCATCCTGGTAGCGGTGATAACGGCACATAAAATACCATTTAACCGGTTCAGAGCCGTTTGCGCTATTCCGCTGTAATAGATTTACCGGATTCCCCATGGCATCCAGCTTTTCCAACAGATAGTCACTGTCCATTACAACTGAAATCCCTGTGTTCCGGTAGGTCGGCGCATAAAGTACAATTCTTCCGTTTTCCGGAATATTATATTTCTCCCGCACCCTCTTTCTCATCTCCCCGGTGCTGCCATTTACCAGCCTGTCATTTCTCGGAGTGCCTGCCCGCAGTACCTCCCCCTTATACTGGTACGTTGTCCGAATCATCTGCTGCTCCTGTACCTTGCAGCTTGCCAAAAACAGGTCAATGTTAGAGGCGCAGAACTCTGCCCTCTTTCTGGAAGCCCAGCCGGCATCCGGTCTTCCGTTTTCCACCCTCTTATAGGCGCCGCCGCCATGCCATGTATTAATGACATACTGTCCGGAGCGGAAAGGAAACCACGGCGCATAGGAGCCGTTTGTCACAATTACTTTTGCGGTCAATAACATAGGAAAAGAAGAAACAGTAAAATGTTTAACAAGTTTAACTCCTTCTTCTTCTAAAAAAGCATATTTTTTCTTATCGCTGACAGCCCATACGTACTCGAACTGCCCCTGAAAATGCTCCCGCATATATTCATATAAATACTTGGGATTACAGGAATAATCATAATTTTTTCCCCCTGTAAGCCCGGTAAACAATATCCTGTTTTGTTTGATGGGTATTAACCGGAATGGAAAGGTTACAATACGGACCAGCTCCGAAAATACCACCTTGACAAATGCCTGGTTCATATGGAAGCTACTCCTTTTTCTGTTTGATTGCAGTAATCTGATTGGCATCAATTCCCTCTGTATTCTCTCTCTGGAATAAAATCTTAAAGGTCAGAAAAAGCAGCTTAATATCCAGCCAGAATGAATAATTCTCTATATAAGTCAAATCAAGCTTCAGCTTATCATATGGTGTTGTATTATATTTTCCATATACCTGGGCATATCCCGTAAGACCTGCTTTTACCTTCAGCCGGAAATCAAATTCCGGAATTACTTCCCTGTACTGCTCCGCAATCTCAGGCCGCTCCGGTCTCGGACCCACTAAAGACATATCGCCCTTGATAATATTAATCAGCTGTGGGAACTCGTCAAAATGAATTGCCCGGAGTACCTTTCCCACAGGTGTAATCCGGTCATCATCCTTCTTGGCAAGCTGCGCCCCCTTTTTCTCAGAATCCATCCGCATACTGCGGAACTTGTAAATGTCAAAGACCTTACCGTCAAGGGTAAGACGAGGCTGCTTGTAAAGCACCGGACCCCCGTCATATGCCTTAATCAGTATGGCAATCACAAGAAACAATGGCAGTAAAATAATGGAAACCGGAATGCACAATGCCAAATCCAAAAGCCGTTTGAATATAATCTGCTCTCCGGATAAGCCTTTATTTCTGGACAGATACAAAGGCGTGTCAAACAGATGGATATTGTCAGCGCCTCTTAATAATATATCTGATATCTTCGGTGTCACATAGGTTCTGACAGATTCTGTAAAGCACCGTTTCAATATAATATTTCTCTCATATGCCGGTATGTCATATATCAGAACCGCCTCGTAATCAGAAACCATATCGCAGACACTTTCCAGGCTCTCCACTGTCAGGTCCGCAAGGTCGCTGATTTCATACTTGTCCTTTCTGGAGCTCATTTTCATTATCATTTCATCCGGGTCCCGGTCATAGCAGACCATCAGCATCTGTCTTGGCGGGTACAACACTTTATATATTTCCCTGCAGATGAAAACCCATAGCAGAATTGCCACTATCTGCACCACTGTCATTTCCACCAGCGGAATGGCTGACAGATAATGTCTGCTAATCAGTACAATCTGGATATAGGCTACAACATTGGCACAGACCAGGGATAGAATCTGGGAATACAATACATCCATAAGCCGCAGATATCCTATTTTAAAACCGCCGTATAAGCTTGTCAGCAAAAACAGAATCAGTCCGTAGACACCGATTACTGCCCAGTCACCTCTGCGGAAAAACGGGATTTCCAGCTGTTTAACATATTCTGAATACCACACAAAGGCAAATGCCAAAATATGAAATGCCAGAAGGATAAATCCCTCAAAAAAATTGATTACTCTCTTAAATTGGTCTCTTTTTCTCACTTTGTTCTGCATATTCTATCCTCAATCACTTTACCAGTTGTCCCTTTTTATTAAACTTATATTTTTTCCCTTTAATCTTTATGGTCTTTCCCTGCACCATCTGTCCATTGCTCTTAAAGTAATATTTCTTTTTCTTATACTTCAGCCATCCGGTCTGCATCACCCCGTTGGATTTAAAATAATATTTCTTTCCTTTATAGGTGAGCCACCCTTTCTTCATTATACCCTTGGTATTAAAATAATATTTCTTTCCCTTTATTTTTTTGAAACCGGTCACACGGTAGCCCTTGCCGTCACAGTAATATTTCTTACCTTTCACCTGAACCCACTTGTTCTTCGCAATTGCCCCAGAAGAATAGCGGTAAAAATATTTTCCCTTTGAATTCTTGTACCAGCCGGACTTTATCACGCAGGAGCCATCCTCGCGAATTGTCACGCCCTGTTCCCTGGTGGATTTCTGCAATACGCCGTTGGAACTAAACAGATAAATCTTTCCCTTGATTTTGGTAAAACCGGTCTGCATTACACCCTTGCTGTTAAAATAATACTGTTTTCCCGATATGGTTTTCCATCCGGTGGAAGCGGCACCGCCCTTTAAATAGTACTTCTCACCAGCCATAGTAAACCATCCGCTGTCATGCTTTTTCCCCTGATAGTAATAATACAGCTTACCATTTTCTTTATGCCAGCCGTATTTCAATGCCTGCTTGCGGTTCTTAACGGATTTGGAATAATCCTTATACAGGAAATTCAAATCCACTGTATTCTCCGTAATTCCACTGAGCTTCTGTGTGGAGGTAGCCTGCCACATACCGCAGTTATAGAGGCTTCTGTCCGGCTCTGCATAAGTGTATCTGGCATACCAGAACTCATAGTCCTCTAAAGCTTCTGCATCCAGATAATTATCATACCAGTTTTTATTACAATAAAACATCGGTGTATATCCCGCTGCCTTAATTGTCTCCATATAAGTTCTCGCCATCTCCGTTCTGGTGGCGGTATTGGTAGCGCTTAAAATGGCTGCATCCTCTATGTCATAAGCCACCGGAAATGAGACATTGATTCCGTCTAACTGCTCAATGGTATATTCTGCCTCTGCCAGTGCCTGTTTCGGAGTCTTCGCATAGGAATAAAAATAGATTCCGATTGGGATTCCTGCCTCCTGTGCTCCTTTCACATAGGATTCAAATCTGGAATCCATAGTACAGCTCCTGCTTCCATACCTTCCCTTTCCATATCCAAGGCGGAGCATGACAAAGCTCACACCCGAAGCCTTAATCTTATCCCAGTCCACCTTTCCCTGCCACTGGGACATATCAATTCCCATTGTCAGCACATCTCCGCTCAATGTGGAAAGTCTAAGACCTGTCTTTTTTTTGCTGTTCCGGAGCTTTCCGCCTTTTGCCTCATTCAGGTAATAATATTTCCCACGGATTTTCTTCCACCCCGTCACTTTTTTACCGGAGCTGTTCACATAATAAGTTCCATACTTGTCCTTCACCCAGGTGGAGGTCTGTTTCTTGCCGTCTACATAAAAACAGCCGCCTGACCACCCGTTCTTTTTCGCCGCATAGCTTGTCCTTCCCGGTATCAGACCTGCTGCCAGCAGTATGGCAGCAAGTAAAAGTATTCTGATATATCCCTTCCGCATTTTATCCATGCCGTGCCTCCTAAGCCTCATGTCCCTTCGCCTTTATAACCTTCACCACTTCATCTACATACTGTCTGCACAACTCGTCAGTTGCCGCTTCTACCATTACACGTATTACCGGTTCTGTTCCGCTTTCCCGAAGAAGAATTCTTCCCTCGTCCCCCAAAGCTTCCTCAACCTTTTTCACCGCAGCAATCACATCCTCATCGGCTCTTGCCTCCGGCTTACTCTTGACCCTTACATTTTCCAGAAGCTGTGGGTAAATTTTCAAATCACGGAACAATTCCGATGCAGATGCCTTCTTCTCCAGCAAAACCTCCATCAGCTTAATTGAGGTAAGCACTCCATCCCCGGTGGTGGCATATTTACTGAAAATGATATGTCCGCTCTGTTCTCCGCCAAGAGAATGACCGTTCTCCATCATATTCTCAAATACATATTTGTCGCCGACTGCGGTCTTCTCATAGGAGATTCCCTTCTTATCCAGAGCCTTATAAAGTCCCAGATTTGACATAACCGTGGTGACAATTGTATTATTGTTAAGCTCGCCCCGCTCTGACAGATAGCATCCGCAGGCATAAAGTATCTTATCTCCGTCAATAATTTCCCCATACTCATCCACCGCAAGACAACGGTCTGCATCACCATCATAGGCAAATCCAATATCCAGCTTCTTCTCCTTCACCAGCTCCTGCAGCTGTTCAATATGGGTAGAACCACAGTTATCATTGATATTGATTCCGTCAGGCTCATTATGAATCACATAGGTTTTCGCACCCAGCGCCTCAAACACCGCCTTTGCAACAGTGGAGGATGCACCATTTGCGCAGTCCAGACCTACTCTTTTGTTTTTATAAGACCGGGTTGCCAGAGTCATCAGATAACCGATATACCGGTTGCGTCCCATGGCATAATCCACAGTTTTTCCAATCCGTTCCCGTTTGGCAAACGGAATCTCCGGAAGCTCTCCGTCAATATATGCCTCTATTTCCGCTTCCACGTCAGCCTCTAATTTATACCCCTGGCCATTAATCACCTTAATTCCGTTATCATAATACGGATTGTGGCTTGCAGATATCATAATACCACAGTCAAATTCATCCAGACGCACGATATAGGAAACACTTGGCGTCGGAGTGACATGCATCAGGTATACATCTGCACCGCTCGCTGTCAGTCCTGCAACCAGAGAATACTCAAACATATAAGAGGAGCGTCTGGTATCCTTCCCGATAACAATGCTCGCCTTTCCGTTTTCATGATTTCTGCCATAATAATAACCCAGATATCTTCCCACCTTATACGCATGCTCTACCGTCAGTCCGACATTTGCTTCACCGCGAAAGCCATCTGTTCCAAAATATTTACCCATTTCTGTTCTCCTTTATTTTCTTATAATATTCACTGCATTGTGAAGGTTTTCAATCTCTGCATAGGTCACACTGCCGCCAAACTCTCCGTCCAGCGTCCAGGTAATCGCCTCCGGGCTCTCAATGACAATCCTTTTTGCCTTAAACTGATACATATACTCCGGATTAAATTCTCCCATCAGATAGGCAGTAACCGTTGCCTGTAAATCAATCGGATTGGTAGGATATTTGACAAGCAGCGCCTCATACATCCCATCATCAAATTCCGCAATTTTACTGTTTGGATTCGGAAATCCACCCACTGTCAATGAATTTGTTATCATTCCAATGAAAAAGTCATCCTCAATTACATTATCATCATATTCTACCTTTAAATGATAAGAGGTTAAGCTTGGTACACTCTTAATTCCCTCTAGCACATAAGCGGCGTGCCCCAGATAATTCTTGTATTCCTGGGGTGTGGTATAGGTGACATCCGTAAATGCACCAAATGCTGCCACATAAATAAAATAATCTCCGTTAAAGGAGCCTACATCAATCGGCTTAGGCGGATATTTTATAATTCGTTTTGCCGCCCGGATATGGTCCTTTGGTATTCCAAGACTTCTGGCAAAATCATTGGTGGTTCCACACGGAATATAGCCAATAGGCGTATCACAGCCACACTTCATACAGCCGGTTACCACCTCATCTAATGTGCCGTCTCCTCCTGCACATACAATAACATCATAAAGCCAGCCCTCCTCCGACACTATGCGGACTGCATCCTCCTTTGCCTGGGTGGGATAAACCCTGACATTGTAATCTGCTTTTACAAACAAATCCACAATATCAAATAATTTACCTTTAATATGCTTTCTTCCAGCAGATGGATTTAAAATAAATAACAGGTTCTTCATAAATATACGCGACCTCCCGGCATATTATTTCAAAAAACAAGCTTATCATTTTTATAGCTTCCTTCAAATATGAAACTACCCAATAGACATATATTGATATATTATACTCCAAGACCCTAAAATTTGGCAAGGAAATTATCATAACATAGAAACAACCCCCTTTATACTGTATTTCTAAAGGAGGTCATTCCATCTATTTATATTTTTTTAAAAATTCCTCATATCCTTTTCGTCTCAGCTTACAGCTTGGACAATTGCCACAGCCGTCTCCCTTAATACCATTATAGCAGGTCAGGGTCTTGTCGTGCACAAGCTCTAACCCTCCCAAATCATCTGCCAGCTTCCATGTATCTGCTTTGTCAATCCACATCAGAGGCGTTTCAATACAAAATGTATACTCCATGGCAAGATTTAAGGTTGTGTTAAGGGATTTTATAAAAATATCCCTGCAGTCCGGATATCCTGAGAAATCACTCTGGGACACTCCGGTTATCAAATCCGTTATTCCCCTCTGTTTTGCAAATACCGCAGCAAAGGTAAGAAACAGCATATTTCTTCCATCTACTACGCTGTTAGGAGTTCCCTCCTCCGGGGCATTCTCATCTACTGTAATATCCTGCCGGGTCAGTGAATTTGGTGCTAACTGGTTTAAAAGCCCCATGTCCATGACATGCCATTCCACGCCTAACTCGTCTGTAATCTCCTTTGCACATTCAAGCTCCGCCTTATGCTTTTGTCCGTAATCAAAGGATACCGCAACCACTTCCCTGTATCGTTTTAGCGCCCAGAGCAGGCAGGTGGTACTGTCCTGTCCTCCACTGAAAATAACAACTGCCGCATCCTTATTCCGTGTATTCATATTCATAATCTGTTCTCCTTTTCCAATTTATTATATTTTCAATTCTATTTTATCATCAGAAGCAGCTTGTTCTGCAGCTCCGTCTCCTTCTCAAATCTTCCCCGGAAAGTGGTTGTCACAGTCTTGGCTGAAGGCTTCCGGATTCCCCGGGCAGTCATACAGCTGTGATTCCCCTCAATATAAACCGCCACATCTAAAGCTCCTGTTGCCTTGCTGATAACCTCCGCTATATCCGCTCCAATCCGTTCCTGCAGCTGCAGCCGTTTTGCCACCATATCCGCAATCCTGGCAATCTTACTCAGTCCAATCACCTTTCCATTGGGAATATATGCCACCGTCACCTTCATGTCGTACATCAGTGCAAGATGGTGCTCACAATAACTGAAAACCTCGATATCCTTCACCACCACCATGTCTTCCCCGCTGCCCTCCGGCACTTCAAAGCTCTTAGAATACATTTCTGCAATCTCATCATTGGTATAATTCATTCCCTCAAACACTTCTGCATACATTCTCGCCACCCGGTCCGGTGTATCCTTCAAGCCTTCCCGGTCCGGGTCATCCCCCAGTGCCGCCAGAATCCCTCTGATATGCTCTTTTATTGCTTCCTGGTCTATTGCCATATTATCCTCCAATCTGCTGTTATGCCAGCCGCCATTTCATCAGGCTCTGCAAATTCTATACGCCCCGTTTATGCGGGTCCCAGATAAATTTGTGAAGCTGTAGCTGGATATTCACATCATTCATCTTCTCTTCTATTAAAAAATCAACCATTTGTGCCGGTTCTATCCTGCCAAAGCAGGGGCTTAAATAAATGCCGCAGCCCTTCTCCACCAGCTGGCAGGTTTCAATAACCTGTTTTGCTTTTAATAAATCCGCCCGGCTTCCGACTACAAATTTTACCGTGTCAAAAGCCCTTACATTCCGGTAATTTTCCAGATACATCCGGTCTTCCATGCCACTGGCTGCGGTCTTATAATCCAGTGTAAATGAGACATTGTCCCCTGATATTTCCGGGCTTTCCTCAAAAAAGCGGCTTATATCCACACTTCCATTGGTCTCAATCTCAACCCGGAGACCTTCGTCCCGCCGGAGCAGTGTCAAAAGCTCTTTCATGCCATTTTGCAGCAAGGGCTCCCCGCCGGTCAGTGTTACATTCCTTACACCGGTTTCTTTTATCATCTTGTAGATTTCCTCTTTTGTGTAGAGCTCACAGGAAACTCCCGGCTGGTTTGCCCATTTCGTATCACAGTATTCACAGTTTAAGTTGCAGCCGGCAAAGCGTATAAACACTGCCAATTGTCCGGCACGCCTGCCCTCGCCGTTAATACTGGTAAAATGCTCTACAACACGGAACTGTTTCACATCCTTCATCTGCTATACCCTGCACAGTTATTCGGTGTCTCATATACCTTAACCAATACTACCTGATATTCTTTTTTCTCCATCTCATTGAAGAAATACTCCGCCAGATTTTCTGCTGTCGGCCGGAAGGGAAGCTCCACAATGCGGAACTGTTCTTCAAGCAGAGCCTCCTTCGTCTTTTCCTTAAGGCTTCCCTCCTCAATTATCAGGCTGTGGTCAAGCTCGTCTGCCAGCTGGTTCAATTCCTCCTTAAGCGTTCTGAAATCTACCACCATTCCGCAAATCTGTCCTTCCTGTTCTACCTCCTCTGATGCCACCGTCACCTCAACCGTCCAGCGGTGTCCGTGGATATTACTGCATTTGCCCTCATAGCCCTTTAAAAAATGTGCGCTGTCAAAGCTGGCGCTGGTTTGTAATGTATACATAACCTTCTCATCTCCTTCTTATGATTATAGCTGTTTTATACAAAGTCAAAAACACCTGTATACAGACTAAGTCTGAATACAGGTGTCACAATTCCAATCATCATGTTCTGTTCAGCCCTAGTTTTATTTTAAGACAGGATGGTACTAATGAACTGTCTGTTTTTCAATTTCTGAATCCTACAAGCCCAGAATGTTACGGACTGTGGCTTCCATCTCGCTTTTATCGCAAACTGTGTCATGCAGCACTGCCGCACTTCTGATGTCCTCGATTGCCTGTGGTATCTTCACTCCTGACAGCTTGTTCAGCTCATCCACCAGCTCAAAATCAGACTGGGAAGCATATGTTTCATCAATCGCCTCCATGACGCTTCTGGTAAATTTGTACGGACTTGCAGTTGAGGCAATTACTGTAGGTGTCCTGTCGCCGGTGGCTGCCAGATACTTGTCATACACCGCAGCCGCTACCGCAGTATGGGTATCCATGATATAGTTATCCGATTCATATATCTTCTTAATGGTCTCCGCTGTCTCTTTCTCATTTGCATAATTACCGTAAAACTCTGACAGCCTGCTCTTCATCTCCTCTGTAATCTCATATTTTCCCTCTGATGTCAGGGCATTCATTAACTCACTGTTTTTAGCGGAATCATCTCCCGCAATACGGTAAATCAATCTCTCTAAATTGCTTGAAATCAGAATGTCCATAGACGGGGAGGTGGTGAGAATAAATTCCCTGTTCTTATCGTATACTCCTGTCTCAAAGAAATCATACAATACCTTGTTATCATTGGAGGCACAAATAAACTTTGCAATCGGAAGTCCCATTTCCTTTGCATAGTAAGCTGCCAGAATATTACCAAAATTACCGGTTGGAACCACCACATTAATTTTATCGCCGGCTTTAATCTCTCCATTGGCTATCATACGGGTGTATGCATATACATAATAGACCATCTGGGGAACCAGACGTCCAATGTTAATGGAGTTTGCAGAAGAGAACTGATAACCCCTGTCATCCATAACCCGTGCAAGCTCCTTATCGTTAAACATATTTTTGACACCGGTCTGGGCATCATCAAAATTACCGATAATACCAACAACTGATGTGTTATCCCCCCGCTGTGTCACCATCTGTTTTTCCTGAATCGGGCTGACGCCGTTTTTCGGATAAAATACAATAATCTTAGTTCCCGGAACATCTGCAAAGCCGGCAAGTGCAGCTTTTCCTGTATCTCCGGAGGTGGCTGTTAAAATAACGATATCATTTTTTATATGGTTCTTCTTTGCAGAGGTTACAAGAAGATAAGGCAGAATCGAAAGCGCCATATCCTTAAATGCAATTGTGGAACCGTGAAACAGCTCCAGATAATGTGCCCCGGCCTTTTTAACAAGGGGTGCTATAACCTCTGTATCAAACTTCTTATCATATGCACTGTTAATACAGTACTTTAATTCCTCTTCCGTAAAATCAGTCAGCATACGGCTCATAACCTCATATGCTACCTCCTGATAATTCATCTTTGCCAAATCGTTGAAATCCACATCCAATGCCGGAATATGGTCTGGTACAAATAATCCACCATTTTCTGCCAACCCTTTTAAAATTGCCTGGGATGCAGTTGCTGTTTCATTGCTGTTACGTGTACTTTTGTAGGTGACTGCCATTCTTTTGTCCTCTTTTCTTAAAATGTTTCTATATAACAAGCAGAAATCTGCTTCTTTCCATATAATTTACATTATATCTTTACCACAGATGATAAATTTACGCAAGTATTTTCCACCGTCTACTCTGCCAGATATACCTCCATGGTCCGCCTTCCCCACCGCAGTGCTTCCTTATGGGTATAGAAAAACATATCAATACGCTTTCCCTTAATGGCGCCTCCCCGGTCCTCTGCCACATATACCTGTCCGTTGATGACTACCCTTGTTCCAAAGGGAATCACACTGGTGTCCACTGCAATGGTACGGTTTGTAGTGGGAACCGTTCCACTGGCTGTACGGTTGCCGCCAGAATAAACACCACAGCAGATACGGCAGGTACAATACGCCGTAATCACAAATTTCCCGAGACTCTTGCCATGGCTGGTTGCATACACAGGGTCTCCCTTCCTTCCTCCCTTAGAGGCTGTAGAACCGGACCCGGTATCCCCGCTGTCCCCTGTGGTAACACCCTCTTCCTTATTCCTTATACTCTCTGCAAGGGCGCGTATTTTTGCCTGTCTTGCATTCTCCGCCGCTTCTGCCGCCAGCTGTGCCAGCCTCTCCGCCTCCTCCTGCTCTGCTTTCGCCTGCTCGTAGGCAAGCTTATCCGCAGTCCGCTGGCTCATGGCTGTCAAATTATTAATGGCACGAATCTCTTCCATTCTCTCTGATTCATAACGCTGGTCCAGCGCATCCATCTTTGCCAGTATCATACTATCCATATAACCATATTTCATGGTGTCATAATCCACCTTCTGGACCTTACCCATGACCGGAGCCAAATACTGCAAATTCTCGGCAGACACAGAGATACTGCCCAATTTACCCGGAAGCTCGCCGGAGGTCACGACTACCCTGTAACCAAACACTATAATCCCAGCTGCAAAAAGAAGTAGTATTAAAACACCTATAATGGTTGAAATACGAATCTTTTTCTTCATCCCCAAATCGCCTTCTCTAACTAATTCATATAGACATATGTATTTTTTATTATAAATTTTCCTCCACTAAAGGTCAAGCTTTTTATAATACCCCTCTGCAACAATCCATTTGCATTTTTTCCCGCTTCCGTTTAATATAATAGCATAATTATACATTTATAAAAGGAGATGCTATGGGGCAGTTACCAGGCGTTACAAAATCAACCAGAAAGGACGGAACCATTTATTACCGTTCTTCTATTACAATTAAGGCAAAGCACATCAGCTTAGGGAGCTTTTCCACAGAGGAAGCCGCCGGGAAAGCCTACCGTGAGGCAGTTGCCATCCTGCGGGAAAACAAATACCGGCTCGAAGACTATACCCCTGACTTTGCCCTGGAATTTACGAAATTTGTTATTCTTCTCAATTACCGGAACAGCGGCATATACTTTAAAACACCTATTTATCTTCAGAGCGGCTTCTTCTATTATTATCTTTCACCGGAGCGGTATCTGATTTTTGACCGGGAGGATTTGTTCTTTTATGCAAACCATAAGCTTCAAATCCGGGGCGGCTATTACTTTATCTGTGATTACGGCAGCCAGTACAGCATTCTTTCCCGGTATGGAATTAAAAGCTATGCCAAAAAAGGAACAGACTATATTTTTGTCAACCGGAATGAATATGATTTCCGCTATGAAAATATAAAGGTAATCAACGAATATATGGGAGTGACGCAGAAATGCCAGGACAGTCAGGTATTTTATGAGTGCGTCATACATATAAGAGGAAATGTTCTCGTAGGGCGTTATGCTGACAAAATCACTGCCGCAATCGCCTACAACAAGGCAGTGGACACTCTTGCAGCCCAGGGAATCCAGAAAAAATATGTGAAAAATTATATCAATTCCTACACAGCAGAGGACTACCGCAGCACATACCAGAAAATTAAAATCTCTGAAAAGTTGACGAATTATGACTCCCGTGCTAAAATCAAGTCCGACTCAGACAAATGATCGCGGCTGTCTTTCCGAAAGGTGACAGGTGAGGAAAGTCCGGGCTTCACAGGGCAGGGTGCCGGATAACGTCCGGTGGAGGCGACTCCCAGGCTAGTGCAACAGAAATATACCGCCAGATGATTCTGGTAAGGGTGGAAAGGCGAGGTAAGAGCTCACCGCTGTTCTGGTAACAGGACAGGCTCTGTAAACCCCACCCGAAGCAAGACCGAACAGAGAACAATGTGGCTGCCCGTCACGTTCTCGGGTAGGTCGCTTGAACCTGCTGGTAACAGCAGGTCTAGATAGATGATCATTCAACGACATAACCCGGCTTATCGGCTGAGTCATTTAAAAGAAAAAGAGCTGCCATCTGCGCAGCTCTTTTTCTTTTAAATCTATTTTGCCTGGTCCAATAAAGCTCTTCCCTCCTGCCAGTAAAAGCAATAGTCAATCAGACTGACAGAGGTATGGGGATACTTTATAAACAGCTCCTCTCTTGTATAGGCTCTCGAACATATCTCCGCCATAATTGTACGTATCTCCCAGATGATATCCTGTCTGGAGCTTTCATCCAGCAGGGAGAATATATACTGGCTCTTATACGGCAGATGCATATAAATATCGGAAACCATTGTATCCACCGATACATTCTGGTTGCGGTAGTCATCAATCAGTTCAAACACCTGATATTTCTCATCATTTGGAATACCCGCATGCCTTGCAATCAGCTTAGAGCACAAATCCTCTATGCTGTCTGACTGATAGCCGAAATCATCAATATTATAATTTGCAAACGTATCCAGCAGCAGCTGAAAATGATGTCGCAGCTGATACTGCGGCAGCCTGGCACAATAATCCGTCAATTCGTCATGAATGCCGGTCTCCTCGTTCCAGTAAATCAAAGCATATACCCAGTATACCAGATAGCAAATCATAATATCCTCAATGCCATCCTTGCGGTCAGTGAAGGAAAAGGCTGATTTTAATTTAGCGCCTAAGCTTTTAAAATCGGTCTCGCTTAAAGTCAAATCACTCAGCACCCTGACATTAGGTATCTGTTTTTCAAAATATTCTTTCATCTGTGGTAAATCGAATTTTTGTCCTGAAACACCCATAAACAGCCCTCCTTAAAAAATTATCCTTTGCATGTTTGCTTTTGCGTTCAGTATACCATATTTCAATTATTTTGTCACTATATTGCACAATTCTTTACCGATTTTTTATAATCTTTTCACAAAATTTTCATTCTTACAGCTATATTCGTCAAAACACAGCTTCCTTACTCAAAATTCTGCTCTTCTTATGCAATAAAAAACACCTCACAGATTTCAAAATGGATTCTTCTACACCGGAAAACAACTGCCTCCCACAAACTCCCTCAATATACTGTTATTTGGTATATTCTCCGAGCTGATACCCAGAAAATAATCCAAAAACTTTAAGAGTCTTTTTGCTTCCTGGTATTCCTTCGCCTCCGGTGGAATTGCAAAAAGCAGCGGTTCAACATAAGGCTTAATTACGCTCAGCTCGTATATCAGCGCAGAATTAAACATGGCATCTGCCTCCTCCTGGTACGGAAAAATATTCTGCTCCTCCCCGCGTCTTACAGAATCCCACATGGCAATAGTAGCCTGGGCGCTGTTACCCCTGGTTCTGGCATCCCTTACAATTCTCCGGATTAGCCGTCCATCTGTAGTGGCAATCCGGTTATGTTCATCTACATTTAACTGGGTAAGGGCACTGATATATATTTTAAACTTGCTGTCGTCCGGCAGCCCTGCTGACATCTTCGGATTCAATCCGTGAATCCCCTCTATCACAAGCACGTCATTCGCCCTCATCTTCATGGTGTTACCCTTGTATTCTCTTTTTCCAATCAGGAAATTAAAGGTAGGAACCTGTATTTCCTCTCCCTTTAGCAGACGCATCATATCCTCATTAAATTTCGCCACATCCACCGCTTCTATACACTCAAAATCATAATTGCCATCCGCATCTTTTGGAGTATGCTCCCTGTCCACAAAATAATTATCCAGTGCAATGGGATGGGGTGACAAGCCCATAGCCCGCAACTGGATGCTCAGTCTGTGGGAAAAAGACGTTTTGCCGGAGGAGCTTGGTCCTGCAATCAGGATAACCTTCTTGTCTTCCCTTTTTATCCGGGATGCAATCTCCGCTACATTCTTTTCCTGTAACGCTTCCTGCACCAGCATTAAATCATTAATCTCACCGTTGGCAATGGCATCGTTCAAGCCTCCCACCGTATCCACATTCAGCATAACGCCCCAGTCGTCAGACTGCTTTAACACAGAAAACAGCTTGCGCTGTGGCTTAAACTCCGGCAAAACTCCCGGATTCTTCCGCTCTGGCATCTGCAGGACAAAACCTTCCTCAAAGGCAATCAATGCAAAGCATTTCAGATAACCGGTAGAGGCAACCATAAAGCCGTAATAATAATCCTCAAAATCATCCAGACGGTATACATTCGCGTTGGAAGCCCTGCGGTATTTAAACAACTGTACCTTGTCCCTTCTTCCCTGCGCCTCAAAGCGTTTCATCAAATCATGGGAGCGGTAGGTGCTCTTTACAATTGGAATATTCTTATCCACCAGCTCCTTCATTTTCTCTGCCACCTCGTCAAGAAGCTCCTGGTTTACAGCAGCCCCTTTGCTCTCAAGCTCACAGTAAAATCCTTTTCCCAGTGAAAACAGCACCCGGATGCGGCCTGTGGTTCCCCTGGTCTTCAGCACCTCACGGAAGGCTTTCATCATCATTAAAATCATGCTCCGCTTATAGGTATCGTATCCGATTTTATCTGCCGTGGAAACAAACGAAATGACAGCAGGCTCCTCTATTGTTTTATGTAGTTCCGAAAGATGTCCATCTACATAGGCGAGTACAATCTCTCCCCTGTCACAGACACCATATTTTTTTGCAATATCCTCTAAAAGAATTCCTTTATTTACCTGATATTCCTTTTCCTCAATTGTAATGGTAATCATATATAAATCCCTCCTTCAACCAGCCTTTCTCTTCTGTATATCACCCTGTATTCTATGATGTTTATATTAAATCTATCGCTTATAATATTTGTACCGGGCAGCCCATATCTGCCTCAACAATTTCGACTGCATGCTCCCCAAAGGTCTCTTTCAGATATTGACTGATATAGGAAATGAAAATGTGCTCCAGACCATAATGGGTCGCATCAATTACCGTCATTCCCATATCCATGGCGTCCAGTCCCTCATGATGTCCGTAATCCCCTGTGAGATACAGGGAATACCCCTGTTGTTTCACAGTCTTCATCTCACTTTTGCCGGAGCCAGGCATCACTGCAATCCGTTCAAATATCTGTGCTTCGTTTTCCCGGCTCTGGTAAAGCATCACAAAGGGCAGATTAAATGTTTTTTTCACATATTCCGCCGCTTCCTTTGCTGTCATTGGCTTCGGCAGCCTGCCATACCGTCCCATCCCCTCCTGTGTATTTCCACTGTATTCAATGGGCCTTACCTCTGAGAGGTTAAGATACTGCCTGCCCGCCGCAAGCTCTGCCATGCCGCCTACCGCATCAAAATTTGTATGCATTGCATAATAACTAATCCGGTTTTCTGCCAGAGTTAACACCTTTTCCGACACAAACTGCTCCTCATTTACCTGCTTTATGGAGGAAAAAATCATCGGATGATGGGTTATCAGCATATCCGCCTTCTGCTTTACTGCATGGGAGACCACCTCCCTGGAAGCATCCAGCGCTATCATAAGCTTATGTACCTCCCGTTCCCGTCTTCCCACCAGCAGCCCCACGTTGTCCCAGTCACAGGCATACTGTTTTGGGGAAAGCTGCTCTAACGCATCTATAATCTGTTGACATTTCATTTTGCGTCACCCCTTTATTCTTTCTGTATGTTTTATCCTTTTATAAAGACTTCTCATAATTATAGTACCTTTGAAGCGCCCACCTGTTTATCTGGATTGCCCGGTCAATATCAGCCGCACGTTTTTTCGTCTGGGCAGGAATCTGTTCCTCTGCTCTGGAAAGATTACGGGAAATTGCTTCGTAAATTTTAAGAAGATTTTTCTGCTCCTTCTTTAAATATGCAAATAATACCGGGTCCCGGTGTTCTAAATTATACCTTCCATACTGCCAGTCCGCCTCTGTATACCGCTCCGCATTCCGGGCTTTGGTTTCCACATTCCAGTACTGCATTCCATCCGCTTCCACAAAGGAATCCACAATCTGATTGCAGCCTCCCGGCTCCGCCTTCATTACGGTATAGTATTTTCCCTCATCTATCAGCATTTTTTCCTGCACAATATGATATGCATTGCTGTGTAAAAATATCCGTACTTCTTTTAAGTCCGACTGCGGCTGTAAAATCAGTTCCGGCTGCTTCTTTTCATAATGCAGTATTTTTTCACCCTTTTCCAGAATACCTTTTACAAGCAGGCCTCCCATTCCGGCAATTACAACCGCATCCGCCTCTCCCGGCAGCAGCTTTTCAAGTCCGTCGCTTAAACGCAAATCGATTTTCTCCTGAAGTCCTGCCGCCGCCACATTGCCTGCAGCAATTCCCAGGGGACCCTGTCTCACATCCATAGCCACAACCTTTTCTGCTATTTTTCTCTCAACCAGCGCAATGGATACATATGCATGGTCACAGCCAATATCTGCAACAGTAAAGGACTGCGGTGAAACCATATTCACCACAGCCTCCATTCTCTTTGATAACATAACCATTACTCCAGATAATCCCTTAATTTTCTGCTACGGCTCGGATGTCTCAGCTTCCGGAGCGCTTTTGCCTCTATCTGGCGGATACGCTCACGGGTAACATTAAATTCCTTGCCAACCTCTTCTAATGTTCTTGCCCTGCCATCATCCAGTCCAAAGCGAAGCCTTAACACCTTCTGCTCTCTCTCTGTCAGCGTTGACAATACCTCCACCAGCTGCTCCTTCAGCAGTGTAAATGCTGCCGCATCCGCAGGTACCGGTACATTTTCATCCTGGATAAAGTCTCCTAAATGGCTGTCCTCCTCTTCACCGATTGGTGTTTCCAGAGAAACCGGCTCCTGGGAAATCTTCAATATCTCCCTGACACGCTCCACCGGAATATCCATCTCCTCCGCAATTTCCTCCGGGGACGGCTCCCTGCCTAATTCCTGTAAAAGCTGGCGGGATACGCGGATTAATTTATTGATGGTTTCCACCATATGCACCGGTATACGGATGGTTCTCGCCTGGTCTGCAATTGCTCTTGTGATTGCCTGACGAATCCACCATGTTGCATAGGTAGAAAACTTATAGCCCTTGCGGTAGTCAAACTTTTCCACCGCTTTAATCAGTCCAAGGTTACCCTCCTGAATCAAATCCAGGAAAAGCATTCCGCGTCCCACATAACGCTTTGCAATACTTACCACCAAGCGGAGATTTGCCTCTGCCAGCTTCTTCTTTGCATAGTCACCCTCATTTACCAGGTCTTCCAGTTCCTTCCTTGTCTCCTCATCCAAATCATCTCCGGCATCCTCTAACTGGGATTTGGCTGCATCACCCGCCTCCATTTTCTGGGCAAGGGTAATTTCCTCCTCCGCACTCAGCAGCGGCACTTTACCGATTTCCTTTAAATACATCCGGACCGGGTCTTCAATGTTGGTTCCCTCCGGAACGGACAAATCAATCTTTTCCACTGCAAGGTCTTCATCATTTTCTACCTCTAACAGGGCATCCTCATCCGGTTCCTCTTCTCCCTCGGAAATCGTCAAAACATCTACTTTGTTTTTCTCAAGGAACTCAAATATCTTCTCCATGAGCTCTGTGGTCAGCTCAATATCCCTGCTTGATGCAAAGCATGCAATAATCTCGGTATCCTCAATCACATTTTTCTTTTTCTTTGCAATCGCCAGCAGTTCTTTTAGCTTCTCCTGAAATTTTGCATCTTCTGTAATGTTTGTTTTTTGTTCTTCCATCGTTCCATCCTTCCTTAATTTGACCATATTAAGCCTTTATCTTATATTCCTTACCTAATATCTTATCCATATCCGTTACTATATATTGAATATTTTTAAATGCGGATAACTATTTTATTTAACTCGCTTTTTTGTTTCAAAAGCTCTCCGGTTTTCACCAAATCCCCCTTTGCAGCCTCCATCTGGTGCTGAATGCTGCGCTCTTTTATTTTTCGTACCAGTGAGGTTATGGTTTTGGATTTCTCTTCCGCTGTTACCTCCATGTCGAAGTCCTGCTGCATAATAGCAGATACCTTTTCATGCTCTTCCCTGCTCTGGTAATGGTTCATAATAGCAGCAGGCGTGACCTTGCCCTCTTTTTCATACTGGCTGAACAGCTCGGATGCAATATCGTGATAGAGCGGCTCAAAGAAATCCTCTGCCGATATCTTGTCCTTCAAAATATCAAACAGGGCATTCTCATTTATAAGCCAGGTTATCAAAAGGCGTTCTGCCTTTAACTGTTTCTCTTCCCTCTCCTCCTCAGAGGATTTCCGGGCGGAGCGCTCCCTGAATACCGAGGCATCCACCTTATTTGCCCCTGCAATTCCATACTGGGTAACTGCCTCCTTCAGGCTGTCCGCATCTATATGGTATTTTTCCGCCACACTGTCGATATAATTTTTCCGTTCCAGCGGCTCCATGATAATGGAAAGCCTTTTTGCCGCCTCCTTCTGAAACTGGGTTCGTTCCTGAGGGTCTTCCTGATTATAATTATGTGCTAATTTTTCAATTTCAAACATTGTACCACTTTGTGCCTGTTCAATGCGTCTTTCAAACTCCTCCGTTCCCTCCGCCTGAATCAGCTCATCCGGGTCCTTGTAGGGCTGCAGGGATATCACCCTCGCCGGTATTTCAAATTCCCGCATAATCTCAAGTGCACGAAGTGCTGCTTTTGTTCCCGCCTCATCACTGTCATAGGCAAGATATACACGGTCGGTATAGCGTTTAATCAGATTAACCTGTCCCACCGTCAGCGCCGTTCCAAGAGATGCCACCGCATTGTCAAACCCTGCCTGGTGCATGGATATGACATCCATATACCCCTCGCAGAAAATAATCCCGGTTCTTCTGGTTTTTTTCGCAAGATTGAGACCGTAAAGATTACGGCTTTTATCAAAAACCGGTGTATCCTGGGTATTAATATATTTGGGTTTTGCGTCTCCCATAACCCTGCCACCAAAACCGATTACCCGGTTGTTCGTATCAATTATAGGATACATAACCCGGTTCCAGAACCGGTCAGATACCCCCTGTTTCTCATCAAATTTCACAAGACCGGAATCCTTTAATTCCTCGTCCTTATATCCTTTACTTTTCAAATATTTATACAAGTCATCCCGGTACACATCTGAAAATCCCAGACCAAATTTTGTAATGGTCTCATCCGTCAGTCCTCTCTTTTTCAGATATTCCATGGCATGAGCCCCATGCTCCGTCTTTAACAGGTAGTGAAAATACCCGGCAGCCAGTTTGTTCATATCTTTTATTCTGGTTCGTGCATCAGCCTGGCGCTTTGCCTCCGGCGTCATGCTTTGCTCCGGAAGCTGGATTCCTGCCCTTTGTGCCAGCTCCTCTACCGCCTCGGGAAAAGAAAAATTCTCATGCTCCATTAAAAATGTATACACATTGCCGCCCACGCCACAGCCAAAGCAGTGATACATCTGCTTTTCCCGGCTCACATGAAAGGACGGCGTCTTTTCATGATGAAAGGGACAGCAGGCTGAATAGGAGTTTCCCTTTCTCTTTAAGTTAACATAACTCCCAATCACATCCACAATATCATTGCGCGAGCGCACCTCTTCAATTACTTCATCTGTATAGTACAATCTGTATCACCACCTATATTTTCCCGATTTTCAATCACATTATGTCAATTTATTATGTACACTATTTATGTTAACTATTCCATTCTACCGCTTCCATCCAATTGGCTCAAAAGCCTCCTGGAACTTTAAAACTGCATAATTATCTGTCATGCCTGCAATATAATCGCAGACCACAATCTCCCTGTCTTCTCCCTGTTCAATCATTTGCACATATTCCTCCGGCATCATTTCCGGATGAGAATTATAATAGCTGAACAATTCCTGCAGCATTCTTTTTGCCTTACCCTCTTCTCCCTTTGCCACCGGATTTGTATAAACGGTCTCAAACAAAAAGCTCCGAAGCCCCGTCATTGCCTGTCGGATATCCGGGGAACAAACAATATCCCCTTTTCCCTCACTGTTTGCAATCACATCATGTATAATCGTATTCAGCCGGTTCCTGGTGCTGTTTCCCAGCTTGTCCGTACAGCTTGCCGGCAGAGCTTCCTCCAATAAAATACCACCACGGATGGCGTCATCAATATCATGGTTAATATAGGCAATCTTATCTGCCAGCTGTACAATCTTACCCTCTAAGGTAGCTGGATTCCCAGTTGTTTTGTGGTTTAAAATTCCGTCCCGAACCTCCACCGTAAGATTTAGTCCTTTTCCCTTTTTCTCTAACCGCTCCACAACACGGATGCTCTGTTCATTGTGCCGGAAGCCCTTGGAACAGACCTCATTTAAGGCTCTCTCGCCTGCATGTCCAAATGGCGTATGCCCCAAATCATGCCCCAGCGCAATTGCCTCTGTCAGCTCTTCATTCAGACGGAGTGCTCTGGCAATGGTCCGGGCTGTCTGGGATACCTCCAAGGTATGGGTCAGACGGGTACGATAATGGTCGCCCTCCGGAGAAAGAAATACCTGTGTTTTCTGCTTCAAGCGCCGGAAGGACTTGCTGTGCAGAATCCTGTCCCTGTCACGCTGATAAATCGTCCTCACATCACACATCGGCTCCTCCACATCCCTGCCCATGGACTGGTCAGAAAATGCCGCATATTCACATAAATATTCATGCTCCCATGTTTCTAATTTTTCACGAATATTCATAAAAACATTCATTCCTTTCTCTGATAGTATCATCTATTCTATATATTATGTATTTCATTTTATTCCGTCCACTTTTAAATATACGACACAAATGTGAAAATTCCTTTTTTTATTTTTAATAGCAGTCGAAAAATTGGCTCAGCAAAAAATACAGGACTCAAAAAGGAACCAGCCCAAAAGCCGATTCCCTCTTAAAAGCAGCACTTCCATGTACAGAACACTCTGACACCTGCTATTTTTTGTAGATACATATTTTTGTATGCTTTGTTGTATTCCTTACAATCTTTTTCATATTTTTTTCTGAGACAGCGATACATCCCATTGTATAAGTTCTTCCTCCTCCCACACAGTGCAGAAAGATTGCAGAACCCTTTAAATACGTACATTTTTTATTGTAGTCAAGGGCAAGTGCATAATTATACCATGGATTATAATCTATCAGATGCTCTCCGTCCATCCACCTGCGTCCCAGCTTTCTGACATCAATAAACTGGTTGTATGTAGCCTTTTCTGAAGACCAGTAGTGATACTTATTCAGCTTTTTATACGAAATACCTGCTGTGCCGGGAGATTTTTTCCTGCCAAATGCCATTGTTATATTATAAATGCCCACAGGCGTTTTGCGGTCGCCCTGTTTCTTCTTATTTAATCCCTTTTGCCCGATATAGGCTTTACAGGATACAATCTTTTTCCACTGTTTCTCTATTCGATAGCCTGTACCCTCTGATGCTTCCATAGATTGCTCTGCAGCTGTATTTTCAGCAGGCAACTTAACCTTTTTCGATACCTTTTTCCACATCTCAACAGTTGCTTTACTTCCGCCTTTGTATTTAACGAAAATCAACCGGTCTGTTTTTGTATTTAGGTAATCCTCCTGTATATTTTTCCACCTTGTCTTGTTATACTTCTTCTTGCTGTAATCCTTGGCTTCCGCTCTGATAGAGGCCGCATCCCCTAAAACCAGACAGCACACAAATAAAACTATAGCTATTTTTCTGATTCTCTTCATACTGTTATCTCCCGTATCTTGTTGAAGAGATTATACATTATATATTGTAATAATTCTACTAATTATCATAATTTTATGATTATGTGCCATTACAGTTAACAAAAGCTTATGGAGTGACTACAACGTCCTGTGGACTCAAAAAAGACCCATCGAACCTTTTTCTCATATACCTGGCAACATAAAAAGACTGAGACGCATCTCGTCTCAGTCTTTTTATAGCCTGCGGATGACAGGAATTGAACCTGCACGGTCTCCCACTAGATCCTAAGTCTAGCGCGTCTGCCAGTTCCGCCACATCCGCATATCTATAACAAACAGAAAACATCTGTATGCTATCCTTATATAAATAGAGAATCCTTTACAGCTCCCTACAAAATAATGAAAGAAGCATTGCTGCTTCTTCTTAAGTGAAGCACGGGGGATTCGAACCCCCGACAACCTGATTAAAAGTCAGGTGCTCTACCGACTGAGCTAGTGCTCCATATAAATCTTGTACCGAATCTAGCTGGGGTAGCTGGATTCGAACCAGCGAATGCAGGAGTCAAAGTCCTGTGCCTTACCGCTTGGCGATACCCCAGTACTCACTGCATTGACTTTGGCAATGAAGGTGGATAAAGGGATTCGAACCCTTGGCCTCCAGAGCCACAATCTGGCGCGCTAACCAACTGCGCTATACCCACCATAACGTGCTCGAAGGGATTCGAACCCCCGACCCACGGCTTAGAAGGCCGTTGCTCTATCCAGCTGAGCTACGAACACACAAAGCGGGTGATGGGAATCGAACCCACGTATCTAGCTTGGAAGGCTAGTGTTCTACCATTGAACTACACCCGCACATTAGTGTTGAAAATCGGGGTGACAGGATTCGAACCTGCGACCTCTTGATCCCAAATCAAGCGCTCTAGCCAAGCTGAGCCACACCCCGTTTCTACGGTGTCATCGCTGACGCAACAACTACTATAACAAAATGCCTTTGACTTGTCAACCATTATTTTCAACTTTTTTTGAAATTATATTGATTCATTTGAATGTCCTCAAACAGCACGAAAGTTATAATAACAAATAAATCTCCGTTTGTAAACCCCTTTTTTATTTTTTATTGATTTCCCCGGATGATTTCACTATTTCTTCCACGATGCACCTTGGTCTTCCCTTAATCTCCTCATATATCCTTGCCAGATAATAGCCAATAATACCAAGACTAATCATAATCAGGCTTCCTGTCAGCAATAACAGGAGAATTACGGTGGTAAAGCCCTCCAGCGCATGTCCCGTAGCCCATTTTACAATAGACTGGATTCCCAGAATCAATGCAAATATAAAAAATATAATACCGGAAAAGGTTATCAGCTGCATTGGCGCTGTAGTAAAAGAGGTGATACTTCCAACGGCATATCTGATTAATGATTTGATGGACCATTTTGTGGTGCCGGATGCCCGTTCTTTTACGTCAAATTCCACCACTGCGCTCTTATAGCCCAGCCAGGAGGATAATGCACGGAAAAAGATATTGCGCTCCGTCAATTTCACATATTCATTCACCACTTTGCGGTCTAACATCTTAAAATCAGAAGAGCGGTACATCTCAATTCCGGTGGAATGACTAATCAGCCTGTAAAATAATTTTGCGAAAACCTTATACACAGGGTTCTCTTTTCCCCTGGAACGCTTCACTCCTTCAATAATCTCAAAGCCCTGCTCCCACAAAGCATACATTTCAAGCAAGGTCTCCGGTGGGTGCTGTAAATCACAATCCATCACTGCACAGACATCACCGGTGGCATGAGACAATCCGGCAAATATTGCCGCCTCCTTTCCAAAATTTCTTGAAAAGGATAATCCTATAATCTTTGCATCGCTGACCTGCTCTGCTAATTCACGGATTACTTCAAAGCTTTTATCCCGGGAGCCGTCATTTACGAAAACCAGTTCAAAATCAATTCCTTTGGGTAACAGTACATCTTTAATCGCCTGATACGCTCTTTTTATATTGTTTTCCTCATTATAAACAGGTAATATAATTGATAACATATGTCCATTCCTTTAGCATTAACAAGATAAAGGAACTCTTGCAAATGCAACAGTTCCTTTTCTTTTCCTATTTGGTAAAATTACTACGCCAGATTACGCCTCTGTTGCCTTAGATGCCGGTTTAACTTCTTCCTCGTCATCGAAAAAATCATCATCAAAATCATCGTCAAAGTCATCGTCAAAATCATCCAGATAGTCTGGTGTAAAATAACGATAAACCGCATAAGCGATACCGGCAACAGCTGTAATTACTCCGATAACTGCAAACACCCAGAGAATTCTTCTTGTAGCCTTCTCCTGTGGGTCCTCACGCTTAATTAACTCCTGAATCTTAGCTGCATTAATTAAATCATCTAAATTTTTCATTGCAATACCTTCCTTTCCACATTGCACCAAATTGCGCTGCACACTTACCAAGTGTTCATAGTATATCACAAAACTTTTATCTTTACTATACGTAAAACAAAATTTCTTTAGTTAACCTTTTTTAATTTTGCAAAAGAGGCGAACATCCGCTTCACTCCAACCTTTTCAAAATCCACCGTTACCTCATAATCCTTTCCTCCGGATACCAGCGCAGTCACTACTCCTGTGCCAAATTTCACATGCTCCACCGTATCACCTACTCCATAGTCTATCTCCATTCGTTCCACCCGGAACTCCTTTCCAAAAGCCGGCGTTCCCGTTGCCGCATTTTTCTGATAGGAGTAAGGTTTACTGCTTACGGTGGCTCCACGGCTGGCTAAGTCTCTCTTTGCCTGTTGAAGGGATTCCATCTGCCTGCGCATGGCAAAAGCGCCCTCTCCGTTTTTTTCTATCACATCCTCCGGTATCTCTTTCACAAAACGGGATATGGGATTAAAGTTTGCAGTACCATGCATCATTCTTTGTCTCGCCGCACTTAAATAAAGCTTTTCCTTTGCCCGGGTAATTCCCACATAGCAAAGCCTTCTCTCCTCTTCCACCGCATCAGGGTCATCAGAATTTAATGCCATTCCGCTTGGAAACAGCCGGTCTTCCATACCGCCCAGGAACACACAAGGAAATTCCAGTCCCTTTGCACTATGTAAAGTCATTAACAGTACCTTGTCCTCTGACTCTTTCAGACTGTCAACATCTGCCACCAGAGCAATTTCCTCTAACAGTTCTGAAAGGGTTGGATGCTCCGCCTCCTGTTCATACTGGACAATTTTATTCTTAAGCTCCGCCAGATTTTCAAGCCTGGCTTCTGATTCTTCCGTATGCTCTGCCACCAGTTCATCCTGATATCCGGTACGCTCCAAAATAGCGTCATACAGTTCGCTTAAACGGATTCCCGTCTCCAGCAAATCCCTGAAATCCAGAATAAGATTGGTAAAGCCTTCCACCTTAGCCGCTGCCCGGTTTAAGCCCGGCACATTGGAGGCTTCAAACATGGCATCTAAAAGTCCCATCTCATAGGTATCCGCATAGGCCTGTATTTTATCAAGACTTGCAGCACCAATCCCTCTTTTGGGAACATTGATAATCCGCCGGACTGCCATATCATCCCGTCCATTATCCACCACCTTCAGATAGCAGATTAAATCCTTGACTTCCCGGCGTCCATAGAAATTCTGACCTCCGATTATCTTATATGGAATGTTCTGCATCAAAAGCTTTTCCTCGAAAATACGTGACTGGGCATTCGTGCGGTAAAGGATTGCAAAATAATTATATGTTTTTCCCTCATTTTTATGCATTTTTGCAATTTCTCGCACCACCGACTCTGCCTCCTGATACTCTGTATCAAAAAGAGAGAATGTGACCTTATCGCCCTCCGGCAGTTCTGTCCACAGGGCTTTATCCTTGCGTCCCTCGTTATGGGAAATCACACCATTGGCTGCCTTTAATATATTTTTCGTAGAACGGTAATTCTGTTCCAGCTTAATTACTCTTGCCTCCGGATATTCCTCCTCAAAATTCAGAATGTTATAAATATTTGCTCCCCGGAACTTATAAATGGACTGGTCATCATCCCCTACCACGCACAAATTGCGGTGTTTGGCTGCCAGCTGCTTTATTAACAGAAACTGGATATGATTCGTATCCTGATACTCATCCACCATAATATAACGGAATCTGTCCTGATAGTTCTCAAGGATTTCCGGATGAAACTGAAATAATTCCACTGTCTTATATAACAGGTCATCAAAATCCAGGGCGTTGCTCTGCTTAAGCTTTGCCTGGTATTCATTGTACACTCTGGCTATCTGCATTTTGCGGTAATTGCCGCTTGCTTCCCTGTCAAATTCTGCCGGAGAGATAAAGCGCTCCTTTGCCCGTGATATCTCTGCCATGATTCCACGCTCCGGATACTGTTTGGAATCCATATTCAGCTTTTTCAGGCATTCCTTTACCACTGCCTTCTGGTCATCACTGTCATATATGGTAAAATTTGTCTGATAATCCAGATTATCAATATGTCTTCTTAAAATACGCACACACAGCGAATGGAAAGTTGATACCCAGACACTTTCCGCTCCAAAGGATACAATCCGGTCTACACGTTCCCTCATTTCTCCGGCTGCCTTATTTGTAAAGGTAATTGCCAGTATATTATATGGCGCTACCCCCTTTTCTTCAATTAAATAGGCAACCCTGTGGGTTAACACCCTGGTTTTTCCGGAACCCGCTCCTGCAAGCAGCAATAAGGGTCCGTCTGTGTACTGCACCGCAGCAGACTGCATATCATTTAAACCGTTCATAGCCTGTACCTCTTTATCTTTTTAAACTCAAAAAAGGTTCACTGAACCTTTTTCTCATATGCTTGGCAACTAAATATACATTATACATGATTCTAAAATCCTCTGCAATTCTTTTTCATACAGCAAGTCAGGTCTGAATTGTAATCTTGTTAGAAACCTCCCGGTATGCTACAATAATCCTGTAAAAGAAGCGCAAAGCATTACAGATAGTACTGCTGCGTTCCCCCGGGTCTTACGGCAGATTATCAGAAAGGATACTATTATGATTAAGAATATATACAGACAGGGCAGAACCATTTTTTCATTTGAGGTATTTCCACCCAAAAAGGAAGAAGAATTCAATGATATTTATAACACTCTTAACAAATTAAAAACATTGAATCCTGATTTTATCAGCGTCACCTACGGTGCCGGTGGCAGCAATTCCAAAAAAACCGCTGCCATCGCCTCCTACATAAAAAACAGCTGTGATATTGAGCCCATTGCACATCTGACTGCAGTGGCAATGGATGAAGCATTTCTGACGGACTTTATAAATGAGCTGAAGGAAAAAGGAGTCTCCAATGTATTGGCTCTCCGGGGTGACCGTCCAAAAGATATGAGTGATGAAGCCTACGCAAACCGCAGGTTTTTACATGCAGAAGATATCATCCGGATTATTCGCCGGGAATCCGATATCTGCATTGCTGGTGCCTGCTATCCGGAGATTCATCCGGAGTCTGAATCCAGGGAATCCGACCTTTACTATCTGAAACAAAAAGTAGATACCGGAGTGGATTTTCTGATTACCCAGATGTTTTTCAATAATCACAAATTCTATAAATTTCGGGAGCTGGCTGAGAAAAAAGGAATCCATGTCCCAATCTCCGCCGGAATTATGCCCATCACCTCGGCAAAGCAGCTCGGCACCAGCGTCACCTTATCTGGAACCTCCGTTCCGGGAGAGCTTAGCAGTCTCGTAGCAAAATATGCCGATGCACCGGAGGATTTACGCAAAGCAGGGATTGAATATGCTGTAAAACAGATTGAGGATTTAATTGCCAACAACGTGGATGGAATCCATATCTACACCATGAACAAGGCGGATACCGCAAAGGAAATCATGGAACAGCTTTCTATATCCAAAATTTGAAATTGCCTCTTGCAATATAGTATCAAAAACTATATACTGTAGTATATGTACCACAGAATATAACAGCTATTGATGTATGCCTGTTATTCAACAGAATTTGAAACTATGAGGGGATACTATGAGTAAAAAAACATTTCACGAAATTAAGGCACAGATTGACGAATGGATTAAGTTAGATTATATCTATCCGGAGGATATTCCATCCATTGAATTATATATGGACCAGATTACGACTTTTATGGACAAGCAGCTTCACGGTAACAAACGTCATGAAGAGGATAAGATTCTTACAAAGACCATGATTAATAACTATTCCAAAAATGCCCTGCTGCCTCCTTCCGACAAGAAGAAATATTCAAAGGACCATATTATACTGCTGATATATATCTACTATCTGAAGAATTTTTTATCTATCAACGATATCCAGAATCTGTTACAGCCAATGACGGATTCCTATTTTCAGAAGAACAGCGGAACCACCATGGCGGATATTTACAGCGATTTGTTTGCTTTAGAGCAGCAATATGGCGTCAAGGTAAGGGAAAGCATTCAGGAGGTGTACGAAATTGCAGACAAGCAATTTGAGGCATCGGATGACTATCTTAAAACCTATGCTATGATTACCATGTTAAGCTACGATATTTATGCCAAAAAACAGCTGGTGGAAAAGCTTATTGATTCCCTGCATGAAGAGCCTGTCTCCAAGGCAGAGCTAAAGGAAGCCAAAGAACGGGCGAAACAAAGGGAAAAGGCTGAAAAACAACGTCAGAAAAACGAAAAGGAGGACAAGCAGGTTGAATAGAAGCTGCTATTTGTTCTCCCTGTTTTTCTTCATTCTGGCAAAGACCATTTCATAGCCATCCTTGCCATAGTTCAATGACCGGTTTACTCTGGAAATGGTAGCGGTGGACGCTCCTGTCTGCTCTGCCACTTCCATATAGGTATGCCCTTCCTTTAACATCTTTGCAACCTCAAATCTCTGTGCCAAGGATAACAGTTCATTGACTGTACATACATCCTCAAAAAAATCAAAGCATTCCTCTTCACTCTGCAACGTGAGAATTGCCTCAAATAATTCACTCACCGCTGTTGTTCTTACACTTTTACCCATATACTCTACGCTCCATTACTATATTGTGACAGCAGCCATATAGAATTCTGCTATACATTACTACTGTGAAATTTTACTGTATTAAAGTGTTATCATTATAATATAGATAATCATTTTATGCAAGAAAAAATATAAATCCGGCTTCTTTAGAATAAAAAAAGCCAGTCTGCATCAGACCAGCCTTTTCCCTTATAAACAATTATAATTTTACACTCTCATTAATCCAGATTGACACCGTTTCACGGTTTACATAAAATTCTCCACAGCCATCCTCATCAATCTTAATGTTATACTTTGCATTGCCCAGCGCATCCTTGAAAAACTGCCCTGCAAACTGCTTTCCAATATACATCCGCTTGCTTCCTCCGGTGCTGTCCGACATTACAACTGCAATTCCGGAATTCTTATGCTCCGCATCTCCTTCCCGCGTCCAGCCCACTACATTATAATCATCAAAATAATCGTGCTCCTCACCATATGCAAAGCGCTTTCTTATCTTCATCATCTTGTTAAGCATCGCCTTCTTTGGTGCAATATTATCGTGAGGAATGCCATAGTAATCTCCATAAAACACACATGGATATCCATCCCTTCTGAGAAGAGTAATCGCATAGGCATGGGGCTTAAACCAGTCCTCCACCCATGACTGCAGTGCCTGTCCGGGCTGGGTGTCATGGTTGTCAACAAAGGTAACCGCCTGAATCGGATGCCTGCTGACCAATGTATCATTTAAAATGGATGCCATATTGTAATCGCCATGAGCCTTGGATGCATCGTGGAAATGCATATGGAGAGGTACGTCAAACAGTGACATTTCATAATTCACATTTGCAAGATATCTCTCTAAATGGTTCACATCATAGTGCCAGTATTCACCGACGCAAAACAGGTCTCGTCCGCTTACCTCCCGCATAACCGGCAGCCAGTCCTTATAGAAATAATATCCGATATGCTTTACCGCATCCAGACGTAATCCATGAACGCCGGTCATTTTCAGATACCATTCCCCCCATTTGTAAAGCTCGTCCTTTACCTCCGGATTGTCAAAATCCAAATCCGCTCCCATCAGATAATCATAATTTCCATTCTCTTCGTCTACCGCTTCTTCCCATGTCTTACCCACAAAACGGAATATGGCATTGCGGGTTGCCTGCTGGTCCCAGTCGATTCCGTCAAAATGCGTCCAGTTCCACGTAAAGTCAGAATACTTTCCCTTCCGTCCCGGAAATGTAAACTTAGTCCATCCACAGATAGTCTTCTCATCTCCCACCATCTGGTTCCTGCTGTTGGCATTAAACTCCTCCGCCTGTACCATTTCCGTCTCGTCTGCACCCATTTTATGATTCAAAACAATATCTGCATAAATGTCAATTCCCTTTTTCTGAACCGCCTGAACCATCTCGATATATTCCTTCTTGGTTCCATATTTTGTTGGAATACTCCCCTTCTGGTCAAATTCACCTAAATCATATAAATCATATACACCGTATCCAACATCCTTATCACCGCCGGCGCCCTTATAAGCCGGTGGCACCCAGAGAGAAGTAACACCTAACGTTTTTAATTTGGAAGCCTCCTCCACGATATGTTTCCATAAGCTGTGGTCCGCCGGCAAATACCATTCAAAATACTGCATCATCAATCCATTATTATTCATAAAGGATGTCCTCCCCATATTAGAAAATATACATTTGCACTATTCCTGTCAAATGTACTTATATGTTAAACAGTATATCAAAAACAGCATAAAACTGCAAGGAAGAATCCTGCTTTCCCCACGCCCATTTCCACATTATGTAAACCATCTATGTACCAATCCGTTGAACCTTTCCCTTTTTACTGAATATACTACTAAAAAAGTGTTTGGAGCTATTGATGAAATATAAAAAAATTACAAAATGCTTACTGGCAGCCGTTCTTGTATTTGCCACCGTCCTTACAGCCTGCGCAGGCTGCGGCAAAACAGACAGCAAGCTTACCAAGGTTACCCTAAATGAGGTCGCTCATTCTATCTTCTATGCACCTCAGTATGTTGCCATTGAAAACGGTTATTTTGAAGAGGAGGGAATTGACCTTGAGCTGGTAACCGGATTTGGTGCCGACAAGGTAATGTCTGCACTAATTGCCGGAGAGGCGGATATCGGATTTATGGGGGCAGAGTCTTCCGTGTATTTGTACAGCGAGGGAGCCTCCAATTATGCCGTCAACTTTGCCCAGCTTACCCAGCGTGCCGGTAATTTCCTGGTTGCCAGAGAACCAATTGAGGACTTCACCTGGGATATGATAAAGGGCAAGGAGGTTTTAGGAGGCAGAAAGGGCGGGATGCCGGAAATGGTATTTGAATATATACTGAATAAAAACGGTATTGACCCTGCCACAGATGTAAATATTGACCAGAGCATTGATTTTGGCAGTACTGCCGCCGCATTTTCCGGAGGCCAGGGAGAATTTACCGTAGAGTTTGAGCCTTCCGCAACCGCTCTGGAATCAGCCGGAGAGGGTTATGTTGTTGCCTCCCTGGGTGTGGATTCCGGCTATGTTCCATATACCTCTTACAGTACCACAAAGGAGTATATGGAAGAAAACGAAGAAATCATCCAAAGTTTTACCAATGCACTTCAAAAGGGCATGGAATATGTCAACTCCCATACACCGGCTGAAATAGCAGAGGTAATTGCACCTCAGTTTGAGGATACGGATATCGAAACCATTGAGACCATTGTCACCAGATATTATGAACAGGATACCTGGAAAGACAATCTGGTATTTGAGGAGAGCAGCTTTGACCTGCTGCAGAATATATTGAACAGTGCCGGTGAGCTGGATAACCGGGTTCCTTATGATAAGCTGGTAAACAACCAGTTTGCAAAGGAAGCAGTTTCCGAAAAATAGCCTTCCGAAAGCTTACTGCTATTTTGGAGCAACTAAAGGCGCATCTTATATGGTTCCATATAAGATGCGCCTTAAAGCATTTCATAATATAACTTTCTGTCTCTATTGGTATAAGCCTGTTACAGGCATGTCGCCTTCTTGTCAAAGGCTGAGTTAAATGCATAGAAGTTCTTTGCATCCAAATCATCCTGAATCAGACGCAGACTCTCACCAAATCTCTGGTAATGCACCATTTCACGCTCTCTTAAGAACTTGATAGCATCATAGACATCCGGCTCATCCTTACAAAGCCTTAAGATATTGTCATAGGTTAAACGAGCCTTCTGTTCAGCCGCCATATCCTCGTGAAGGTCGGTAATCGGGTCTCCTGTTGACTGGAGCGTTGCCGTTGAAAAAGGCACACCGCTGGCAGACTGCGGCCAGATACCAATGGTATGGTCCACATAGTACTGATAAAAACCAGAATCTTCAATTTCCTTCATGGAGAGATTCTTTGTCAGCTGGGTCACGATGGTGGATACCATCTCCTCATGCCCTAATTCTTCTGTGCCGATATCCGTCAATACGCCGATAACCCGGTTATCCGGCATTGCATAACGCTGGGAAAGATACCTGGTAGATGCTCCTTTTTCTCCATCCGGTCCGCCAAGCTGGCTCATGATTGCCATGGCAAGCTTTGCATTGGTTGATTTAATATTGACCGGATACTCTAACATTTTCATATAAGTCCACATTAACAATCACATCCTTTCTGCCATGGCCATGGTTCATTTCCCCATGTCCAGTAATCATCGCTATGCACGCCATAAATTGTAATCGGCTCAAAGCGTTTCTGATAAACAGAAACCGCCTCTAAGAAAGTATGATGATAGTCATGATATGTCTTTAGCGCACAAGGACAATCCGGATGCGTATCCAGGTAAAGTGCCAATTCAATAATAGCAAAATTTGTGCTCTGAATCAGCTTAAATAAATCTTCTTTGCACATATTTTCCATAATCAGCACCTCACTCCACAAAAGATTAAGTTCAGCTCTTTGAATATGGTTCCCTGCATCAAACCGCAATCAGCGTCATACAGTTCCCCCCACTGTTGCCATGGAACATATGCCATTACAACCGGAAAACGGTCACCAAGCTTCTCCATCGGGTCATCCTGATGGCAGTTTTTCTTTGGCACTGCTTTGCAGACACACTCTACCTCCATGCCCCTGCCAGCATTGTCACGCATCATTCGTCTCTGTCTGTCAGCACATGGTCTTTCACTGTTATTGCTATTTACCCTGTTACGGGAGTCTCCACATGTTCTGCAGCCCTGGTTCATAGAATTTTGAAAATATCTTCCATTGGAAGTATTCATATTACAATAAGGTTCCAAAAAAATTCTCCTTATTCCCTTTGTATACTTCATAGTATGTTGAATTTCCGCAAAATGTGACAAGACTGCCCCCGGGTTTTTCTTATTCTATTTTTTCTTTTTTATTTTTCCTTTTCCATAAACACAACTGCCAGCATTCCCGGACCTGTATGGGTCCCTATAATCGGTCCTATCTTTGTAATATGGATATTTTCCGCCTTCGTCCGCTCCAGCAGCTTCTCCTTTAGCTCCAGCGCCCGCTCTTCGGCATCACCGTGCCCGATAAATACAGTATGCTCCTCCTCATCCATTGTATCATTTATCTTGGAAATCATATATTCCACGCTTTTCTTATTTCCGCGGACCTTATTCTCCACATAAAGCTTTCCCTCATCATCCACACTGATAATCGGTTTAATTTTAAGAGCGCTTCCCAGCATAGCTTCCGCAAAGGAAAGTCTGCCGCCCCTCTGTAAATGGAACAAATCATCTACCGTAAACCAGTGTGCCACCCTGTTCCGGTTTGTGATAACCCACTGCTCCAGCTCATCAAGGGATAAGCCCTCCTCCTTCTTCAAAGCCGCCAGATAGACAAAATAGCCCTGTCCCGCCGAAGCACACAGCGAATCCACCACACGGATGCTTCTCTCCGGAAAATCCTCCTGCAGCATATCCTTTGCAATCAGTGCAGACTGGTATGTTCCACTCATACCGGAGGTAAAACAGATATACAGAATATCTTCTCCCTTTTCCAGTATCGGGGTGAAAAATTCCACATAATTTACCGGATTAATCTGGGACGTCACCGACTTTTTCCCCTGCTTTAATGCTTTATAAAAGTCTTCCGTCGTCATGTTTCTCTCATCCGGATAATGCAGAATCTCCTCTCCGTCCAGAGTAAATGCCATAGGCACAACGGCAATGCCGTACTTTTCCACTAAATCCATTGGTAAATCAAGGGTTGCGTCACTTGCTAACGTATAACTCATATCTTTGCCTCCTAATTATTTGTAATCCTTTTATACCAGAAGTTCTTCTTCATCCGGAATTACTTTTCTCAATACTTTGTACAGGGTATCCACATCCACCGGCTTTGCCAGATGCGCCTGCATACCCGCCTTCAGGGATTCCTCCACATCCTCCTCATAGGTGTTTGCCATGAGACCGATTATCGGTATCTCCTCACCGTCCTCTTTACCGGAAATCCGTATGCAGCGGGTCGCCTCACGTCCATCCATGAAAGGCATATGCACATCCATCAGCACTGCGTCATAGGTAAACGCCGGCTGTGAAACAAACTGGATGACTGCCTTCTTACCGTTATCCACCACATCCACAGTAAATCCAACCACCTCTAACACTGCCCGTATGGCATCCTGCCCCATCTCGCTGTCCTCTGCCAGTAAAATCCGCTTCCCGGTAAAATTGCCGGCAGCCGGCGACATTTTTTTCTTAACCGGCTTATTCTGTACCTCTTCCTGCAATTCAAAGGGGAGGGTAAAATAAATCTTTGTGCCTCCGGCATTCACATCCATTCCAATCTGCCCGCCCATCAACTGAATCACTCTTGCTGCAAGGGACAAATCAAAATGCTGCTCTTCCACGACACCATGCTCCGTATCCCTGGTAAAGCCAAAGATACTCTCCTTCATTTTCTCGGTCATCCCATTCCCCGTATCCTCAATAATAAAACGGATATATACAGTTTTATTATCCACCGCCATCTGCTTTGCGGTAAAACAGATTTGTCCGGAAATCGGTGTATAGGAAATAGCATTATTTATCAGATAGCAGACTGCCTGGTGGAGACGGATTTCATCTCCTAACAGCTGCTTATACTGGCAGTAGCACTGCGTTGTAAACTGTACATTCTTCTTTTCTATCTTTTCCCGCACTGCAATGTCTATGCGGTTTAAGAAATTCTCCAGACGGAACGGCTGTTTCGCAATGGTAATGGCATTGTTGTCCACCTTTACCGTCTCTAACAGGGAATCCATAACCTGCATCATATGCTCCGCATAGTCGTCAATGTTGGCGAGGCATTCCAGCAGACGTTCCTCATTCTTATATACCTGCCTTGCCACACTGGACATACTGATTATACCACTCATTGGCGTCCGGATTTCGTGGGAAATATTAGCAAGCACCTGTCCCTTCAGCTCAGCGGAGGAACGGGCTGCCATCAGGGAATCCCGAAGCTGCCGGTACTCCTCTATCTGGCTGCTCCTCACCTGCTCCACATCCTGAAATAAAATATAGGCGGTCACTTCTTTATTCGTATTCTGCTCAAATAAAATCTTCCCATTCATACAGTGATAGCTGCCCTCATGGGTACGGTACCGGAAGTCAATCTCCTTTTTTGTTTCCCCGTTCATATATGCATTCTGTAAAAAATTAATATCAAAGCACTCCAAAAACTTCTGCTTATCATCCAGATGTACCTTGGAGAGCCATTTTAACACAAAATCCAGACTGTAAGAATACCTGTTGTCCACATCCACCGTAAACAGATTATAAAAAGCATCCCGGCGTATTTCCACCGCAATCATGTCCTTATACAGCATCTGCATGGCAAACACAAATTTTTTCTCAATGGATTCCCGCTGGCGCATTATCTGGGAATCTGTCTGCTTTTGCAGCGTCAGCACATAGGCGCTGCGGTTATCCTGGGCTTTCACTCTGGATGCACTTACATGAAAGGAATCCTCTAAATACGGCAGATACATGGCACTTTCTATAAATTCCTGCTCCTTTAGCCTTAACAGCAGACAATCCTTACATGGTACATCCTCTCCCCGGATTGCCTTATAACACAAATCTCCTATTTTGATATTGGGATACGCATCCTTTGCATAATTGTTCACATACTGAATGCGGTATTCTTCATCCACCATATAAAGCATGGTCCGGGTCATGGTGCTTGCCAGCTTAAACAGCCTCCAGTCACTTTCCCCTACAATTTCCTTAAAAAACTGTTTTATAAGCATCTCATTCATCAGCTTAAACAGGATATGCAGTGCCTTGACCTCTTCCTCAGTGAGCTCCTTAATGTACTCCCAGCCCAGTACCATATAGCCAATACTGTTTCCATGGTTGGTCATCCGGTATTCCACAACCGCCTCATAGCCAAGCTCCTGATAGCGCTTCTTTTCTTCCGGCGGCAGCACGGTGGTCGCCCTGGCAACATATAGATTTTCCTCGTCAAAATGATACCTCTCCTCCATAAAATCTATATATTCCTTCAATCCGGAAAATCTTTTCCGGTCCCGGCTTTCCCATTCAAACACAATCTCCGGAAGCATAATATCCTCCTCATAATGGATGATATACATGCTGTCAATCTCTAATTCGTTTATGATGCGTTCCATAGTCCGCTCAATTCCCTTGGAAATGGTAGAGCTATGCAATAAATCTTCTATTAAATCTGTTTCTAATAACCCCATACGCCCAACTTCTTTTCATAAAAATAATCGCTTCAGTAAATTCGCACTCGCTAAGTGTTCATATTACACCACAAGGGTATATATTCTCACTAAGCTCCTGCTTCGCACTCGCTAAGTGTTCATATTATATCACACTTTACTATTTTTGAATACTCTTAAAACATTTACTTTGTAACAGTTCAGCCTTGAATGTCAGTACACAGGCTGTGATTTTGACAAAAATGATTTCCAGAGGAGGGGTATTCGTGTCCGTTGGTACTTAGCGAGGCTTTTTCGAGCTTAGTACCATTACGCACACGATTAAGTGCAAACGTCCCCGAATCGGAATCATTTTGTCAAAACCACAGACGTCTGGCAACTAAAAGCTGAACTGTTACTTTACTTTTACTAATCTGTAAGTTTACTTGAGTTTCCGCAAATTGTAATCCAAAAATGAATATAGTTTTCCAAAGTGCCA
>ENA-OYZN01000104-OYZN01000104.1-human-gut-metagenome-genome-assembly--contig:-NODE-104-length-61544-cov-14.209924_pt1 | contig 61544 bp, 57 predicted proteins | sample MGYA00243294_ERZ653483 | MGnify/ENA primary metagenome ERZ653483 (study PRJEB26926, sample SAMN06165155) | human gut metagenome | biome: ENVO:00009003; feature: ENVO:2100002; material: ENVO:00002003... | reverse complement strand
AGATAGGCTCCGGTCTCGTGGGCTCGGAGATGTGTATAAGAGACAGAATCAATACGGTATTCATTATTTCTGTTGGAGTTCTTTTTCATACTCTTCATCTCTTTCTGTTTCACCATGATTACTTTTGTTCTTCAATAATTCTGCCTGTAGGCAGATTCCAATCTGCACCCCTATTTCAAAATATACCGACTGTATTGTATCACCATACTCTTCAAATCCACTTATTATTCTCTCTGTGTCACATGCCCGCATTTTTATTGAATTAACCATTCTCATCTTAGCCGCTCTTTCTCTTTCAAGCAAATCTGCTTTTTCATCCGCCGCACCGGCATGATACTGAATCAGATTAGCCAACTGGTGTATGTTGATAGCTCTGCTAATATCCTTAAAATAACTTACCTGGTATTCTTTTATAACTTTATTTTCCATAGTAATATCCTTTCCTTTTTGTAACCATTTAGTAGCATTTTTACATATTAAGTGCAACTGTTTGGTAACATGTCCTTGAGGTGATACCATGTATTATACGAACCGAATAGAAAATTTGCGTATTGACGCTGACAAAACCCAACAGCAAATTGCTGATATACTGGTCTGCCAAAGAGAAGTTTATCGCCGTTATGAGAAAGGTGAACGAGAACTTCCACTTTGGGCTGCCATTAAATTGGCTGAATATTACGATGTCTCACTGGATTATCTGGTTGGATTGACTTCAAAACAGACTCCATTCCCCAAAAACTAGATTCAAACCTTTGCACAATTTGATTATTAAAAGGTTATACTAAATGCTCCACACCCAGCCTGGCTCCTATTTCAATTCCAAATTCTAAATAAATATTCTGAATCATTCCGCAATATTGAAACATAATCTCCTCAATATCGGAATAATCAAATCCTGCATCTGCCATTTGATGCATCAGCTTATTCTTTGCTCGTTCCTCTCTTTGAATATACGATAAGTAATCTTTTACCACCATATGATTGTTTACATAATGCTCCATTATCAATTCCACATTCATATGCTTCTTTGCCCATTCATACCAAACGGAATATTCAGCTTGCTCCATCAAAGTCCCTCCCCAAAATCGTACCACCAAATAGTAGCATTTCTATTTTCATTATGCCACTATTTGGTAGTATTATCAAGAGGTGATTTTATGAATAAACCAAATCGTATCGAAGATTTATGCACAGATACTGATAAAACACAACTTGAAATTGCCAGAATACTTCACTGTCAAAGAGAAGTTTACCACAGATATGAAAAAGCGAACGAAAATACTAGTTTAGTCCGCTATTAAACCAGCTGAATATTACGATGTCTCTGTTGATTATCTTCTCGGACTTTCAGATAATCGACGTCATTTTAATCAATAAGATATCCTTTAACAATATTAAATACGGTCATTTATACATATTTTTCAAATCTACATTGCTCCTGAACCTTATCACCAAGCAGTGTAATCGCCTGATTCGGGCAACTGCTGATACATCGGTAACACATCGTGCACCGGTTATCTGAGTACGGTTTTCCCTCTTTCATCGTTATATTTCCCATAGGACAAATGGAAGCACAAAGCCCACAGCTGGTACAAGCGTCCCCAATTTTTAACTTATCCGTATATCCGGTTGTCTTTTTATAAAACCAGAGCCTCTGCCCAAATAATCCGATTATGTGGGAAATAAATGTCACCCCATCCTTTGGGTATTTGCCCTGCTTAATTTGTTGTGCTGTCCGGATGATTTTATCATCTGCTTTTCTGACAATTTCCCGATTTTCCTCAATTGATTTTTTCAACAGCTTGCTATCGCATACAGAATCCGGCATTTTTATATGTAAGCCGCCAAGAATGACTGCACCATACCGCTTCAGCAGCCTTGCAGTACAGCCCGCACCGTCACCACTGAACGCACCCATTGTGGCTATGCATAATACCTTTTTACTTTTCCACAGAGAGGAATTGGATTTTATAAAATCCCTTACCATGTATGGTGCATTGGAAAATTGTGTTGGATACCCTATTATAATTGTATCATTGCTTTGTATACCTTCAATCACACGCTCATCCTCTAAAGGTAAAATCTCCGCCGTTTCATCCAATAATTTAACAAGCTTTTCCATACAATGCTTTGTATTTCCTGTTCCGCTTAAATAAATTCCTATCATTTTCTCCTCCTGACAAAACAGCCATGACTATTCCAATAATCAAAAATAAAAACAAAGAACCTATTAAAAATAAAATCATTGCTCGCTTTTCCCATTTTTTATGAATCTGATTAAAAGACAGAGAATGAATCCGATTAAACACCCTATTGAAACGGTTCCAATAAACAGCAGCACAAGCTCTAACATGAAATTAGTACGTATATTAGACACCACTTCACAAATTGCATATATTACAGCGGATATAATGATAGCCCCTATGTATTTCTTATAATTTTTCATCCGCAATGCAATAATAACTGCAATAATTATCCCAATAATCATAAAAATAATTGTATCCGATTCAAATAACTCCTGAAGTATTGGTAAGTATCTCATAATTGCCTTCCCCTTTCAAATTGTTAATTTTTTAGACATTTCCCAAACGCCTGTCTTAATTTTTATTATAAACGAATACTCTTTCTATTGCAATTTATTTAACTTTATAAATGATTTGACGAATCCATTTCCTCTTTATATAATAATGCCAGAATAACTGTCTGAATACAATTTAAAGAAATTGATAAGGAGAACCATATGTGGGTAGCAGAGAACTGGAAAGACTATGAAGTAATCGATACATCAAACGGAGAAAAATTAGAGCGCTGGGGAAAATATATTCTTCTCCGCCCGGACCCGCAGGTACTCTGGAACACCCCGAAAAAGAATCCTGCATGGAAGAAGCTGAATGCCCACTACCACCGCAGCAAAAAGGGCGGCGGCGAATGGGAATTTTTCGATTTGCCAGAGCAGTGGTCTATTCATTACAGGGATTTGACCTTTCATTTAAAGCCCTTTAGCTTCAAGCATACCGGATTATTCCCGGAACAGGCAGCCAACTGGGACTGGTTTTCTGAGTTAATCCGAAACGCCAACCGTCCAATCAAGGTGTTAAACCTGTTTGCCTATACAGGAGGCGCCACCTGCGCAGCTGCCAAAGCCGGAGCCAGCGTCACCCATGTGGATGCCTCAAAGGGTATGGTGACCTGGGCAAAGGAAAATGCCCAGGCATCCGGACTCTCAGACGCACCAATCCGCTGGATTGTAGATGACTGTGTAAAATTTGTAGAGCGGGAAATCCGCCGGGGCAACCACTATGATGCCATTATTATGGACCCGCCTTCCTATGGCAGGGGACCAAAGGGAGAAATCTGGAAAATTGAAGAAAAAATTCATCCGTTTATTGCACTCTGCCAGCAGTTACTAAGCGATAAGCCATTGTTTTTTCTTGTTAACTCCTATACCACAGGGCTGGCACCGGCAGTATTAAGCTATCTGATTTCCACGGAGGTGGTAACCAGGCACGGCGGAAATGTAATTTCGGATGAAATCGGTCTTCCGGTCTCCGATAACGGACTGATTCTGCCCTGCGGTGCAGCGGGAAGATGGGAAAAATAAACCTGCCCACAATATAATATTTACAATACAAAAGCTTATACTATTATACAACAGGAGGACTACTGGCATGAGCAGACAGAATGTCATTGACAAAGAACGAAAACGGGGCGACTATACCATGTTTATGGATAAACTGGTATGGGTAGTTGTGCTCATGCTTTTACAGGTCAGTTTTCTTGTATTTGCCTATATCCAGCTCAAAGAGCAATATTTTCATATTCAGCTTGTGCTGACGATTATCAGTATTCTGGTGGTGTTATATATCATCAACCGCCCTATCAATCCAGCTTACAAGCTCGCCTGGAGCGTTACCATACTGCTGATTCCTATCTTTGGCGGACTGTTTTATCTTCTGCTCTCCGTGAATAATACCAGACATAAATTCCGGCAAAGCATTCGTCAGGCGGTGGAGGAATCAAAAACACATCTGGTTCAGGACACTACCGTTCTTGATGAAATCCAGCAAATCAGCAAACACGCAGTTCCACAGGCAGCCTATATCCATAATCTGGCAAAATATCCGGTATATAAAAATACATCCACAGAATATTTTCCCACCGGGGAGGCTCTGTATATCCGCCTGTTAGAGGAGCTTGAAAAAGCAGAGCATTTTATTTTTATGGAATATTTTATTATTCATGACGGTATTTTCTGGAACAGCGTTTTAGACGTTTTGAAAAAGAAGGCAAGAAATGGCGTAGATGTAAAAATTATTTATGATGATATGGGCAGCGTCCGCACCTTACCCGCCAACTACTATGAAGAGCTCCGGGAGTATGGCATTGACTGCTACTGCTTTAACCCGTTTAATCCCACGCTTTCCCTTCGGCTCAACAATCGTGACCACAGAAAAATCACCGTCATTGACGGCCATACCTCCTTTACCGGCGGTATCAATCTGGCGGATGAATATATCAACCAGCGGCAAAAGCTCCATGGCTACTGGAAGGATTCCGGCATCATGCTAAAGGGCGAGGCTACCTGGAGTTTTTCCGTCATGTTCCTGCAGCTCTGGCAGCATGTCACCGGACAGCCTGTGGACTATGAAAAATATCATGTAAAGCCTACTGATTTTCCACAGGACTGCAAAAAAAATACAGACGGTTTTGTCCAGCCATATGCAGATAATCCGTTATTCTCTGAGGTTGTAGCAGAAAATGTATATCTGAATATGATTCACCGTGCCACCAGATATGTCTACATCACCACTCCGTATCTGATTGTAGACAACGAAATGATTACGGCTCTGGTTCTTGCCGCCCAGAGCGGTATTGATGTACGCATTGTCACACCCCGGGTGCCGGACAAGAAAACCGTATTCATGATGACCCGTTCCTTTTATGAGCCTCTGACGAAGGCGGGCGTTAAAATATATGAATATCTGCCTGGCTTTATCCATTCCAAAACAATGATAGTAGACGACAATTATGCCATTGTGGGCTCAATCAATCTGGATTTCCGAAGTCTCTATCTGCATTTTGAGTGTGCCGCATTCCTCTATCACTGTGAGGAGATAAATGCCATCAAAGAGGATATTTTAGAAACCATATCCGTCTCAGAGGAGATGACCTATGAATCCTGCCTGCAAATGAACAAGCCATACCGGCTGTGGCTCAGCCTCCTCCGGCTCTATGCGCCTTTGCTCTAGGAATTATCAGATTACTATTTCGGATTTTGCCTTACTCTCCTCTACTGAATCTAATTTCATGCGGATTTGCTGCATAATCATATCGGTCTCCGCAATGCGGTCAGCACAGGAAAGCAGCTCATCCGCTATCATTTCCTCATCCTTGGGGTCAATATTTTTCTTATACTTCAGCTCATGGTCAAGACTCGCCCAGAAATCCATGGCAATGGTCCGGATTTGAATCTCCACACGCATAGGCGTCTTCCCCTTGGAAAAGAACACCGGAATCTCCACTATCATATGATAGCTGCGGTAACCATTGGGTTTTGGATATTTGATATAATCCTTAATCTTGACAAGCTTTAAATCATCCTGCATGGCAAGCATAGCCGCTATGGTATAAATATCGTCAATAAACTCACAGATAATCCGGACACCTGCCACATCCGACAGATTTGTCATTATGGCCTCCACTGTAAACGGAAGTCCCTTTTTATACAGCTTCTGGGTAATACTTTCCGGAGATTTCACCCTGGAGGAAATGCTGCTGATAGGGTTTCTGTGATATCGGACAGACATTTCATCATTCAGAACCTCTGCCTTTGTCCGGACCTCCCTGATTGCACAGCTGTACATCATCAACATTTCCTGAAATGGCTGGGACTGCTGCATTACGAGCTTTAATTCCTCTACTAAATCTCCATCTATTGTCGGCAGTTCCGTTTCCTTCTCCCTCAGACTTGGGAGCATTATTTTATCCTGTTGCATTATCTTCACCTCGTATGTTCCATCTATTCAAAATGTTCTTCTCTCTATAAATCCAATGTAATAAGCTTATTAAATATTCTTATACTCTCACCAATGCTTATGTGCTTAGATTATACCACATTAATATTAAAAAACTATGAACAAATCGAAACTCTTGTCTACTTGACTTTTCCCCCTATATTTTATACAATTTACTTTAATTGGTAAAAGCGTTAAAGCTTTAAATTTAAAAAGAACCACAAAGGAGAGGGAATTATGCCGATTACCGAAATTTTAGAGCGTAACGTCAGGGAATATCCTGATGATATCTGTTTAGTAGAAATTAACCCGGAGGTAAAGGAAGTCCGCCGTGTTACCTGGAAGGAATATGAGCTGATGGAGCCAAATCCTACCACTCACTACCGCAGGGAAATCACCTGGCATGTCATGAATGAAAAGGCAAACCGTTTTGCAAATCTGCTTATCAGCCGAGGCATCAAAAAGGGGGATAAGGTTGCCATTCTCTTGATGAACTGCTTAGAATGGCTGCCCATCTATTTTGGAATTTTAAAGACCGGCGCATTAGCCGTACCCCTTAATTTCCGTTACGCACCGGATGAGATTGAATATTGTGTAAAATTGGCAGATGTGGATATTCTTGTATTTGGACCGGAATTTATTGGACGTGTGGAAGAAATTGCTGACCATATCAGCAAAAACCGCCTTCTCTTTTACGTTGGGGACAACTGCCCGACCTTTGCGGAGGATTATACTTCCATGACGGTCAACTGCTCCTCTCTTTCACCGGATATCAAGCTGACAGATGAGGATGATGCCGCCATTTATTTCTCTTCCGGAACTACAGGCTTTCCAAAGGCAATCCTTCACAACCACGAAAGCCTGATGCATTCCTGCCGGGTTGAACAAAACCATCATGGGCAGACAAAGGACGATGTCTTTTTGTGCATACCGCCGCTTTACCACACCGGGGCAAAAATGCACTGGTTCGGAAGCCTTTTATCCGGCAGCAAGGCAGTTCTCTTAAAGGGAACCAAGCCGGAATATATATTAGATGCCGTTTCCAGGGAAAAATGTACCATCGTATGGCTGTTAGTCCCTTGGGCACAGGATATTTTAGAGGCGGTGGAAAGCGGACGTGTTAAGCTGGAGGATTATGAATTATCCCAGTGGCGGTTGATGCATATTGGCGCCCAGCCTGTTCCACCGAGCCTGATTAAGAAATGGAAGGAATATTTCCCAAATCATCAATATGATACCAACTATGGTTTAAGCGAATCCATCGGACCTGGCTGCGTTCATCTTGGGGTAGATAACATTCACAAGGTTGGCGCAATCGGAAAAGCCGGTTTCGGATGGGAAGTCAAAATTGTAGATGAAAACGTCAATACCGTACCAAAGGGAGAAGTCGGAGAGCTATGTGTCAAGGGTCCCGGCGTTATGACCTGTTATTATCATGATAAAAAGGCAACGGACGAGGTATTAAAGGATGGATGGCTCTTTACCGGCGACATGGCACAGGAGGACGAAGACGGCTTCATTTTCCTGGTAGACCGCAAAAAGGATGTTATTATCAGCGGTGGAGAAAACATTTATCCGGTACAGATAGAAGATTTTATCCGCACCCACGGTGCTGTGCATGATGTGGCAGTTATCGGATTACCGGACAAGCGTCTTGGGGAAATCACATGTGCCATTATCGAAGTAAAGGAGAACCAGATTCTGACTGAGGAGGATATCAACGCACTCTGCCAGCAGCTTCCACGCTATAAAAGACCACGGAAGATTATTTTTGCCGACATTCCCCGTAATCCAACCGGTAAGATTGAGAAACCAAAGCTTCGGGAAATGTATGCCGGAGGAAGCGTTGTGGACGCACAAAACCACGGTTAATGAAACAATGGATACATATAATGAGATGGAACTGGGGAAAATACCTCAGTTCTATTTTGTTGTTTTTAAATATGGATACCGATATATTTATAGCAATGCTTAAGCAAATTTTAAGATTTATCACATTTACTATCATTTTTAAATGTGATAAACTAGTTAGGAATATATTGCAAGGAGGCATTCCATGGCTTATCAGAATCTTACATTGCTCACGGACCTTTATGAGCTTACCATGATGCAGGGATATTTTAACGAGAACAGCAAAGACACGGTTGTGTTTGATGCATTTTACCGCAAGAATCCGTCCGGCAATGGCTACGCAATAACAGCAGGCCTTGAGCAGATTATAGACTACGTGAAGAACCTGTCATTTTCTTATGATGACATAGACTACTTAAGAGGGCTGGGAATCTTTAGTGAAGATTTTTTAGAATATTTAGCCGGTTTTCATTTTACCGGCGATATCTATGCAATTCCGGAGGGAAGCATTGTATTTCCACAGGAACCTTTGGTTAAAGTAGTTGCTCCGATTATGGAAGCCCAATTGGTGGAAACTGCAATCCTTAATATATTGAACCATCAGAGTTTGATTGCAACTAAGGCATCCCGTGTCTGCTACGCAGCTAAGGGTGACGGAATTATGGAATTTGGGTTGAGACGTGCCCAGGGTCCGGATGCCGGAACTCTCGGCGCCAGGGCAGCCGTCATTGGCGGCTGTATCGGAACCTCCAATGTGCTGTGCGGACAGATTTTTGATATTCCGGTACTGGGAACCCATGCCCACAGCTGGATAATGAGTTTCCCGGACGAATACACCGCCTTTAAAACCTATGCGGATATGTACCCGGACGCCTGTATTTTACTTGTGGACACCTACGACACATTAAAATCCGGTGTGCCAAATGCCATTAAAGTATTCGAGGAAATGCGCAAAAAGGGAATCCACTCCAGGAAATTCGGCATCCGTTTGGACAGCGGTGACCTTGCCTATCTTTCCAAAAAAGCAAGGAAAATGCTGGATGCAGCCGGATTTCCGGACGCTGTTATATCTGCGTCCTCTGATTTGGACGAATATCTGATTGACAGCTTAAAAACCCAGGGAGCCGCCATTACATCATGGGGTGTCGGCACTAACCTGATTACCTCTGCGGACTGTCCTGCCTTCGGCGGTGTATACAAGCTGGCTGCCATTAAAAAGGAGGGACAGGAGGAATTTACTGCTAAGATTAAGATTTCAGAAAATCCTGCCAAGATTACCAATCCCGGAAATAAAACGGTATTCCGCATTATAGATAAAGAGACCGGTAAGCTAAAGGCGGATTTAATCGCATTGGCAGAGGAAAGCTATGATTCTTCAAAGGATTTGGAAATCTTCCATCCAATTGATACATGGAAACGTTCTGTCATTAAGGGCGGAACCTATGATATAGAAGAAATACTTGTTCCGGTTTTCAAAAAAGGACAATGCGTCTATGAATCACCAAAGACGATGGAAATCCGGGCATTTTGTGAAAAAGAATTAAATCTGTTATGGGATGAATCCCGACGTCTTGTGAATCCCCAGGAAGTCTATGTGGATTTATCCAAACCACTGTATGATTTGAAAATGAGCCTATTAAACAAAAGGGGGAACAAAGCATGATTAAGGAAGACCGCAGGTTATGGAAGCTGGTACTGCTTACAATACCTACCTTTGGCATTTATAACATTGTATTCTGGTTCAAATTTACCAGAGATTTAAATGAAATAAACAGGGAAGACCGGCGTATCAAAAACTATATCCTGGTATGGTGCCTGTCTGTTTTAACCCTTGGTATCTATCGCTGGGTATGGCTGTTTTACTTAGAAGACCGGTTACAGGTCACCGGTGAACGCATGGGTATGCGGATTAAACCGGGACCAGGCACTGTCTTAAGCTGGAAGCTTTTTGGTTCGTTTATCCTGATTGGACCATTCGTGGCGGATTACTACATTATCCGGAATATGAACCGTTTAGCGAAGGAATATAATGCCAACATATTGAAAAAGACAAAGGTGATAAAGCAGTAAGCTTAAATATTTTTATTATCCCTGTTTTTTCCCGGCACGCTCCTTATTCCCGAACTTCGTATATTTTCCCAGCCATACCAGTTCCACCGGTCCGGTAGAACCATTTCTCTGTTTGGCAACTATAATATCCGCAATGCCAGGCTTAGTGGATTCTTTATTATAATAATCATCACGGTAGATAAACATAATAACATCCGCATCCTGTTCAATGGCTCCGGATTCACGCAAATCCGACATAACCGGTTTATGGTCCTCACGGCTGTCCACAGCACGGTTCAGCTGGGAGAGTGCCACCACCGGCACATCTAACTCTCTGGCTAATTTCTTTAGAGAACGGCTGATTTCGGAAATTTCCTGCTGGCGGGATTCCGCCCTGCTGCTGCCATTCATGAGCTGCAGGTAATCAATAATAATTAGTCCGATATTCTGGGTCTGTTTCAATTTACGGCATTTGGAGCGCAGCTCTGCAATGGAAATACCCGGTGTATCATCAATAAACATTGGCGTGGAGCCCACCCGGAAAGTGGAATCCATCAGCTTATCCCAATCCGAATCCACCAGCTGACCGGTACGAATCGCCTGGGAATCCACCATGGAGTCCATGGCAATCAAACGGGTAGCAAGCTGTTCCTTACTCATCTCAAGACTGAAAATCGCACAGGGAACTCCGGATTTCATAGCGGCATTCTGTGCAATATTCAGAGCAAATGCTGTCTTGCCCATGGCAGGTCTGGCAGCAATCAGAATCAGCTCTGAGCCATGAAGACCCGTAAGCTTCTCATCTAAATCAATAAATCCTGTAGGCACACCGGTTATTTTACTTCCACGCTTCGCTGAGGCTTCAATGGTATCCAATACATTCAATACAATATCCTGCATTGGCACAAACTCGTCCCCACCGTTGCGCTTCTGTACAATATCAAAAAGCTCCTTCTCCGAAGCCTCCAGCAATTCCGCCACTTCGCTCTTACCGGCATAGCAGGCTTCTGTTGTCTTTTCCGTAAATTTTATCATTTTCCGAAGAGTTGCCTTATCCTGTACAATCCGTGCATACTGCTTTGCATGGGTAGAGGTTGGCACAACTGCAATGATATCGCCAACATATTCCATACTGCTGACGGAGTCCGGCGCTCCCATTTCCTTCAGCTTATTACTGACTGTCAGCAAATCCACCGGCTTGCCTTCATTATAGAGCTTTACCATGGCTTCAAACAAAAGTCCATACTGGCTATAATAAAAATCATCCTTTGTCAAAATGTCTGCAACATCCACAATGGCGTCCCTGTCCATCAGCATAGAGCCTATTACAGACTGCTCTGCCTCTGCGCTATTCGGTTGTATCTTTTTAATGACTGCCTCATCCATTTGTAATCCTACCTCAAGTAACTCTCTTTATTTTCCCACCACATTTACCTTAAGTGTAGTAGTAACCTGTTGATGTAGCTTAATCTTCACCTCATGTGTGCCAACAATCTTAATTGCATCCTTGAGCTGAATTTTTTTCTTGTCCACATCAAATCCCAGCTGGCTCCTGACCTCTTCTGCAATCTCCTTCGAGGACACAGAGCCAAAGGTCTTACCGCCCTCTCCGACTTTAATTGTGACGGTAATCTCAGACTGTTCCAGCTTTTTCCCCAGTTCCTTTGCCGCCTCTAAGTTCTCTGCTGCAATCCGCTCATCATTCGCTTTTTTAAGCTTTAAATCATTTAAATTCTTGCCTGTTGCCTCTAACGCCTGCTTTTTCTTTATCAGTACATTTCTGCCATAGCCGTCATTTACCTTGACAACATCACCTTTTTTGCCTACATTTTTCACGTCTTCCAATAAAATTACTTCCATTTTCTGTCCTTCCTTTCTGCTAACCAAGGCTTCGCTTCAGCTCTGTTTCGGTTTCGCCTTACCAATCTCGTTTCCGCTTCGCTTTGCCTATCAAAAGTCCCCGTCAGCGCGCATTTTTTCCAGTAATTCCCGGATTTGCTGCTTTGCCTCTTCTATTGTTACATTTTCTATCTGGGCACCCGCCACGGTACCATGACCACCGCCGCCAAAATGCTCCATAATCACCTGCACATTTACATCATCAATGGACCTGGCACTGATGTACACCATATTGTCGAGTCTGGAAAGTACAAAGGATGCCCTGACATTGTCCACGTCCAGCAAATCATTTGCTACCTTAGCTGCCAGTACCGTAGGACTATCCACACCCTCCGTCGGCACATCGGATATGGCAAAATTATCCATGAAAATCTCCGCCCTGGCTACGCCCTCGGAGAGCTGTTTGTAGCTAATCATATCGGTACGGTATGCCTTTCGGACTCTCGTCATATCCGCACCGGATTTTCTGAGAAAAGATGCCGCTTCAAAGGTACGCACTCCCGTTTTAGTCACAAAGTTATCCGTATCCACTAAAATACCGGCATACATCGCATCCGCTTCCGCCGGACGGAGCTTTGGCTTATCCATACTGTACTGCAAAATCTCTGCCACCATCTCGCAGGCAGAGGATGCAAAAGGCTCTATATAAGAGAGGGTTGCATGCTCAATAATCTCACCACTCTGCCTGTGGTGGTCTATAACCACAATATTTTTCGTATGGGAAAGCAGCTCCTCACACTCGGTATAATTCGGACGGTTTACATCTACTACAATTAAAACCGTATTCGGGTCAACTGCTTCTAATGCCTGCTCGCTGTTATAAAACATATCCTCCGGATATACATTGCTTCCCATGAAGCTGTTCATAGCCGGACGGATTGAACTGGTTATCTCATTTATGACAATATGGGCTTTCTTATCCATCATGGTAGCCAGCCTGTAAATTCCAATGGCAGAACCCAGACAGTCAATATCCGGTTTCTTGTGTCCCATAATAATTACCTGGTCCTTTGTGACAAGCATTTCCTTCAATGCATGAGCCTTTACCCGGGCTTTCACACGGGTATTCTTCTCCGCCGACTGGGTCTTGCCGCCATAATATATTATCTTATCTCCCTTTTTGATAACCGCCTGGTCACCGCCTCTTCCCAGCGCCAAATCCATTGCCATATGGGAATACTCATAAGAGGTTGTGTAGTTGTCATCCTCCGGGTCAATTCCCACTGCGATACTCAGGGTAACCGGTGTTTCATTTCCGATATTAATGCTCCGCACCTCGTCCAGCAATGAAAACTTGCCCTGCTGAAGCCGCTCTAAATGCTGCTGCTGACATACAAAAATATATTTATCCTTTTCCAGTTTTTTGATAATGGCATCCGCCGTCTGCATATATTTTGTAATCTTTCTATCAATCAGTGCCACCAGCAGGGAGCGTCTCACCTCTTCCGTGGATTCCATGGCTTCCTCATAGTTATCTATATAAATGTGACCTGCCACCAGCTTGATTTTTTCCTTCTCAGCCAGTGCCTCTACCAGCTCTGTCTCGTCATACAGATAAATGGCAAAGAGTACCTCCTGGTCATCCACATTCTCTGTCATTTCCGGTGTCAGAATGTCCTGTACCTCCACCCTGCGAATCTCAACACGGTAATTGCGGTTTGACTGAAAAATGTGTACCACTCTCTGGTTATTATCCTCCGGCTCCATCTGTAAAAGCTCCAGCGTAATATCCGTAAATATATTCTGAATATGCTTACGCATATGCTGCTTATCACTCTTTACTGTCTCAAAAAATGCCTTATTGCTCCAGAGCACACGGCCGTTCTGGTCCACAAGAATATAAGGAATGGAAAGCTCTTTGATTAACTCTCTCTGGACAGAATCATGGGCAAAGCTAAATGCCACCAAATCCGACATGATATTCGGGCGTTTACTGAAATACAGATACCCTGCGCCGCCGAGATATGCGATAATAAATACCGATACTACCACACCGCTGGTCACATCTATTCCGTACACGACCCCATTCATAATCACCAGAAGAATCACCATGTAAAATGGTATCTTCAGATATTTTTCAATTTCTTTGCGCAACAAGCTTTTCTCATTCATAACCAGTCTCCTAAATCAGCGCTATACCGGTTATCCGGTTTGATATACTGTTAAATCTGATACACCTGCATATATTTTAACAGGCTTATCCCTGTATTATAACATTTCTCTCATTTTCACACAACAAAACATCTTGTGCTATTTTTCCCATGCACACGCAACATTTAGATTCGCTGTGCCCACTTCCAAAATATAACAGGCATTTACCCATAAATATGAAAGGCATCGGAAGCGGGAGGCATTCCATATTCATATATCACTACCTTCTCATCCCAGTCCATCTCATATGCAGGAAGCCTGGCAATACGGTAAAGCTGAAAATGCTTGTAACGCATATGCTTCCGGTACTCCTCCTTGGGATAGTACATCATAACAAAAACACGGCGGGGATGCTGCTCCACACTCTTCATTATATTGTCAATGACCTGCTCAAAAATATTAATTTCAAAGGGATTAAAAAAATAAAAGAAATTATCCTCCGGATGAATTTCATATTCTTCTGCCTTTCCATTGATAATCTCAATCTTATCCCATGTGTCCCGGAAACGGGTATTATAATATGCGCGGTTATCTAACGCAGCCTCGTAAAGCTCCTCATCCACTTCAATGCCGCAGACCTCACACTGAAACCTCTGATTGACATAAAACAATACCCTGCCCTTGCCGCAGCCGAAATCCACCAGCCGGTCATATTTCGTCATCACATCCTCCAGCTCATCAAAAGCACAAATGAGCCCACTATAGCTGGTAGGCTCATATCGGTAATAGTCATCATTAAACCGGTTGTTATAGACAATTTCTGTACTTTCAATTCCCAAAAAATGCTCGAATTTATCATTTTCAAAAAACTTTGGAGTCTTCCCTTTTTTCTTTTTCATCTTGCCTGTACCTTAAAATTCACTTCACACTCAGAAATAAAATTATAATTGATGTCCAGCGCATACTTCACATTTACCAGCAGCTCATTCTCTGTTTCCGCAATCGACAAATCCCGAGTTACCGCATCAATCTGAATCGGTCCTGCCAAAGTCTGGTATACGGTTGAAGTCTTTTTCTCCCTGTCAAATAACAAAAAAGAATTATTTCCACCCTTTTTGGTCATTTCAAAATGACCATCATAAAACTTTACAATGTTCTTTGTGACCTGCCCATTGTCTTCCGTCTGTTCTTCATATAACACATAGTGCTTTCCGTTCTTACAATAATAGGTTCCCACTGTAACCAGCTCGATGGGCTTCTCCTCTATATCAAACTGCATGCCGGATATGGTTATCAAAACATCCTTTGTCATATCTCCTGCATTTCCTCCCTATGATTAATAGCTCTCAATATCCACAACACGGGTATCTGTAACATGACAGGGCAGTACGCTGTCCGCAAAAGAAATAAATTTGTCCACACCGTCACTGACATAATATTCGTATTCCGGTTTATGCTTATCCGTATTCAGGATTCCCTGTTCCGCCAGCAGCTCTTTTAAGCTCTTCGCCGTCTCAAAGGCAGGGTTAACCAGACGAACCGAATCCCCTACAAAACGCTTAATGGTATTCCGGATTAACGGGTAGTGGGTACAGCCCAGCACCAGAGCATCCACACGGTACTCCTTCATCTCATGCAGATATCTGGATACAATATCATCTGTTACCCTGTCCTCGATAAGTCCCTCTTCCACCAGCGGAACAAACAGCGGACATGCCTTGCTGACCACTGTAATCTCCGGATTCAATTCCCGAATATATTCATTATAAATACCGGATTTTATGGTGCTCTCTGTTCCAATAACACCAATATTCCCGGTTTTTGTGGTCTCTACTGCCATTTTTGCCCCCGGCTTTACCACTCCGATAATGGGAATGTCTATTTCCTCCGCAATCTCATCAAGCGCCAGCGCACTGGCAGTATTACATGCCACCACAATTGCCTTCACATCCTTTGTCCGCAGAAAACGGACAATCTGCCTGCTATATTTTAATACCGTTTTCTTTGATTTGGAACCATAGGGAACTCTGGCTGTGTCGCCAAAATACACCAAATCCTCATTGGGAAGCTGGCGCATAATCTCTCTGGCTACAGTAAGTCCTCCCACTCCTGAATCAAATACACCGATTGGGTTATTCATGGTTTTTGTTCCTTTCCAAATTTACTCTGTCAATATTTTCTCTCGAGGGCTAACTGAATCTGCTTTTCCACCAGTTCTTCCAAACTCATTCCCTGTGCCTTCCAGAGCATTGGATACATGCTGATGGAAGTAAAGCCCGGAAGAGTATTGATTTCATTGAATATGACTTTGTTGGTATCCTTCTCCAGGAAGAAATCCACACGGGAAAGTCCGTATCCATCTAAAGCGGCAAAAATTGCCCGTGCAGCGTTGCGGATTTCCTCCGTCTTCCCCTCTGGAAGCGCAGGAGAAATCACCGTTTTCGATTCTGCATTGGTATATTTGGCGTCAAAATCATAAAATTCAGCTGCGGCTAAAATTTCACCTACCCCGGAGGCTTTCACATCCGAAGCACTTCCCAGCACCGCACACTCGATTTCCCTTCCTGTTATGCTGCGCTCCACCAAAATCTTCGTGTCATGCTCTGCCGCCAGCTTCAATCCGGCTATCAGCTCCTCTCTGTTATGGGCTTTGGAGACTCCCTTGGAAGAACCTGCCTTACTCGGCTTAATAAATACCGGATAGTTTAATTTATCCTCCACGCGTTTTACCTGGATATCCATTACACTGCTGTCGCTCTCTGCCTTTTCCACATCTGCCGCCCGTACCAGCACATATTCCGCCTGGTTAATGCCTAAATCATCCACAATGATTTTCGTATATACCTTATCCATTCCCACTGCGGATGCCAGCACCCCACAGCCCACATATGGAATCCCGGTCATTTCAAATAAGCCCTGGATTGTACCGTCTTCCCCATACATTCCATGTAACACCGGAAAAATCACGTCCACTCTCTTGGTGGTTACCCCATTCTTTCCGGAAAGAATAATTTCCTTCCTGACAGCGTCCGGAGAAAGAATGGCTTCTGTTTCGGAACGAACCCAGCTTCCATCCTCAATACTCTCAACGGAATCCGCCAGAAGCCAGTGTCCCTCCTTTGTAATTCCTATATATGTAATATCATATGTATCCTGATTGATTGCCCTAGCTACAGTCTGTACGGAAATACAGGATATATCATGTTCAGAAGACTGTCCGCCAAAAATAACTGCAATGTTTAATCTGCTCATAAGCTGCTCCTTTCCAATGCATCAGCAATTATTAGAATATCATTTGTAGAGTAGCATATTTTCCGTAATTCTTCAACCGCTTTATGGAAGGTCGGAAATCTGGTTTCATTTACTTAATGACAAATTCTATCATTTCCGCTATAATAAAAATATCTATGCGCACAGTCTTACTATGTGCCCACAACCAGTAATACAAAAGGAGGACTCTCATGTCAGAGAAAAAAGTTATGCTCGGCAACGAGGCAATCGCCCGCGGTGCATACGAAGCAGGTGTAAAGGTATCTGCTGCCTACCCGGGAACACCGAGTACCGAGATTAGTGAAAACTTAGTAAAATACCCTGAAATTTATTGTGAATGGTCGCCAAACGAAAAGGTTGCCATGGAGGTTGCGGTGGGTGCTTCCATCAGCGGTGTCCGTGCCATGGCATCCATGAAGCATGTAGGCTTTAATGTGGCGGCTGACCCAATGTATACCGCCGCCTATATCGGTGCAAACGGCGGTCTTGTTGCTGTTGTGGCAGACGACCCTGGTATGTACAGCTCCCAGAATGAACAGGACACACGCCAGATTTGCCGTGCCGCCCAGGTTCCCGTCTTAGAGCCATCTGATTCCCAGGAAGCCAAGGATTTCATGAAGCTTGCCTTTGCACTTTCTGAGGAATACGACACTCCTATCGTACTCCGCACCACCACCCGCCTGGCTCACTCCCAGGGTGTTGTCACATTGGAGGAGCGGGTTGTCCCGGAGGATAAACCATACGAGAGAAACATCGCAAAAAATGTCATGATGCCGGCAAATGCGATTAAGCGCCACATCTTCGTGGAAGAACGCCTTAAAAGAATGGCAGAGGATGCCAATACCCTGACGGTTGCTGATAAGGGTTTTGCAAAGGATATCCCATTAAACCGCATGGAGATAAAGGATACAAAAATTGGCTTTATTACCAGCGGCATACCTTATACATATGTGAAAGAAGCCTGTCCGGAGGCTTCCGTGTTAAAGCTTGGAATGGTACATCCACTTCCAAAGAAGCTGATTGAGGAGTTTGCCTCTAAGGTAGATACCCTTTATATATTCGAGGAATTAGAGCCGGTTATCGAGGAACAGGTTCGGGCATGGGGAATCCCGTGTATCGGCAAGGATGCCTTTACTGTCCAGGGTGAGTACAGCGCAAACATGCTCCGGAAAATAGTATTAAAGGAAGACCTGCAGCTTAATACCCCGGCAGAGGTTCCTGCAAGACCTCCATTGCTCTGTCCTGGCTGTCCACACAGAAGTGTGTACACGGTTCTGAACAAGCTAAAGATTCACGCCGCAGGAGATATCGGCTGTTACACCTTAGGTGCCGTTGCACCTTTAAGCGTCGTAGACACCACCATCTGTATGGGCGCCTCCATTTCCTCCCTGCATGGTATGGAAATGGCAAAGAGCAAGGATTATATCAAGAACTGGGTTGCCGTTATCGGTGATTCCACCTTTATGCATACCGGTGTCAATTCCCTGATGAACATGGTCTATAACCAGGGTACCGGAACCGTTATCATTTTAGATAACTCCACCACGGGTATGACCGGTCATCAGGACCATGCAGCCACCGGCAAGACCCTGATGGGAAAGACCGTTCCTGCCATTAATATTTATCACTTATGCAAATCCATGGGAATTGAGCATGTGACGGAGGTCAATGCCTTCGATATCAAAGAGCTGGAAAAGGTTATCAAAGAAGAAGTGGCAAGGGACGCTGTTTCCGTTATCATTACCAAATCACCTTGTGCACTGTTAAAGGAAGTCCACTTCCCGAATAAATGTGTCCCGGTTCCTGAAAAATGTAAGAAATGCGGTATGTGCCTAAAGCCTGGCTGCCCTGCCCTTACAAAAAATGAGGACGGAACCATTTCCATTGACGCTACCATGTGTAACGGCTGTGGCTTATGTAAGAATCTGTGTCCGTTTGATGCAATTGAGGAGGTGGCAAAATAATGAGCGAAACAAAGAATATTATGATTGTCGGCGTTGGCGGACAGGGTACCCTGCTCACCAGCCGGATTCTTGGTGGTATCATTTTAACTGCCGGATATGACGTAAAATTATCCGAGGTACACGGTATGGCACAGCGGGGCGGTTCCGTTGTCACCTTTGTGCGGTATGGGGAAAAGGTGGCAGAGCCTATCGTGGAGGAAGGACAGGCGGATGTGCTGATTGCCTTTGAACGGCTAGAGGCTTTGCGGTATGCACATTTTTTAAAGCCAGGCGGTGCCCTGGTTGTAAACGACCAGCGCATTGACCCGATTACAGTTGTGACCGGGGCTGCCCAGTATCCGGAAAACATTATCGAAACCCTCAGCGAGACCTACAAGGTATATTCCATAGATGCCGCTGCTGAAGCGCTAAAGCTTGGCAATTCCAGAGTGTTTAACAATATCGTGTTAGGCGTTGCAGCTAAGCATATGGATTTTTCTAAAGAAGACTGGCTAGAGGTAATTGCTAACACGGTTCCCCCTAAAACGGTGGAGATTAACCAGAAGGCATTTCTGGTTGGTTTTGAACAGTAGGTCAAACCGGATAACAATATAAATGCTATATATCAGGCAGGAGTATAGATTTTCTCCTGCCTGTATTCATATTCAATGTGGCAGCAAATCTTTCCTGTTTCTCCTTTTCCTGACTGGCTATATCAGAAAAAATGGTAAGAAACCTTTCTGCATCTTTACCCCACCAGCGAAATCTGATATTTAGAAAGCCAGTAGTTCACCTGCAAAAAATATGCCAGAAGCTGGGGCCCCGCCATCAGCTGACCATAAAACGGTCTTCCATAATCCGTTGGGTTTTGCATAAACTGCTCCACCTTTTTGCAATCTATCAGGGTACAGATTGGCGCATTGCCATCCTCTAACAGCTTCATCATTTCCTGTCTCAGCAACGCTTCATACGCCGGGTCATAGGTTTTCGGATATGGGCTTTTCCTCCGGTAAAGCACCTCCTCCGGCAGGTATTTTTCCCCTGCCGCCCGCAGCAGTCCCTTCACAATTCCGTCATGGCACTTCATTTCCCAAGGAACATTCCACACATATTCAATAATCCGGTGGTCCGCCAAAGGCACTCTGGCTTCCAACCCGCTGTACATGCTGGTTCTGTCCATACGGTCAAGCAGAGTCTGCATAAACCATTTGAGATTCAGATAAGCGATTTCTCTCCTCCTCTTCTCCTCCGGGCATTCTCCCTGCAGAACCGGAGTTTCCTGAAGGGTTTTATCATAAGCCGCCTTTGCATACTCCTTTATAGGCAGCTCTCTAAGCACCTCATCCTTTAACAGCATTGTCCGGGGCGTAAAGTCCATGGACCATGGAAAAATGTCTGCCTCAAAGCATTCCTGCTTATGGAACCACGGATACCCGCCAAAGATTTCATCCGCACACTCCCCTGTCAGGGTAACCTTGTTATGCTTTGCAACCTTTTTACAGAAATACAGCATGGAGGATTCCACGTCCGCCATGCAGGGCAAATCCCTGGCGTCCACCGCCTCGTATAAGTAATTGTAAAGCTCCACATTATTACATTCGAGAAAATGATGGTTCGTCTGCGCAAAATCCACCATTTTTTCCACCCATGGGCGGTCCTGGGTAGGCTGGAACGCATTTGCCTTAAAGTTCACATCATTATCCACAAAATCAAAGGAATAGGTATCCAGCTGCTTTCCCTGTTTCTGCAGCTCACGGCTGCAGACTGCCGTGACAAAGCTGCTGTCCACACCGCCGGACAGAAATGTACAGATTGGCACATCGGAGAGCATCTGCTGCCGTATGGAGCCTGTCACCAGCTCACCGGTATGCTCCACCGTGTCTTCAAAATTTTCCTGATGGGGATGGCTCTCCAGCTTCCAGTAACAGTGCTGCTTTAGCCCCTGGCTTCCAAACTCCAGAAAATATCCCGGAAGAACCTCCTTTATATCCTTGAAAACACCTTTTCCATAGGTCTTTGCAGGACCCAGCCCAAAGATTTCGCATAAGCCCTCTTTATCCACCTGGGGCTTGATGCCCGGATAACAGAACAAGCCCTTTATCTCGGAGGAAAACACCAGTGCATTTTGATAAATGGTATAAAACAGCGGCTTGATGCCCGACCGGTCCCTGAACAGATACAGCTTCTGCTTCCTTGTATCCCAGATTGCAAAGGCAAAAATTCCATTTAATTTTTTTACAATCTCCACTCCATACACCTGATATCCCGCCAGTATAACCTCCGTATCACTGGTGGTCTGGAACCGGACGCCCCTGTCCTGCAACTCCTTCCGCAGCTCTCTCATGTTATAGATTTCCCCATTATATACAATGGTGCAGTCCCTTCCATCCGCAGAGCGGGTCATGGGCTGATGCCCGGTGGATAAATCAATGATGGATAACCGCACATGGGACAGCCCGCAGCGGGCATCCAGATAGGTTCCGTCGTCATCCGGTCCCCGGTGCTTTTGTACCTGATTCATTTTTTCTAATATTGAAGTCCATTTATCGGGAGCAGCTGCATAATTCATAGAAAAATTACTAAAACCTGCTATGCCACACATTCCTTATATCCTTTCTATCTCTTTATATTTAGGCAATTGCGAAACTCTCTGTTTTTAAAATCTAGTTGTGCAATATAAACAATGTCATAAGCAGGGTGCTTTGGAGCCGTTGGTACTTCGCATTGAACACTTAGTAAGTGCCTTGGCACGAACTTAGTGTGAAAGTGTGCCTTGGCTGGTGCCGTATTTTGGCACCTTACGTACCATTACGAGCGACAAGCAGCAAATGCGTGCCCAGCGTTGATATTGTTATATTACACAACGTTCGGTAACAAAAACAGAGTTTCGCAATCACCTATTAAAACCCCTCTATTATCGGCTGATACTGCTTTCCCTCCAACGCAAGCTCCAGGGCTGGTATCAGCTTGTCAGTATGTGCAATCAGGGAATTATTTTTCTTCTCCGGATTATCCTGCCCAAATGGCACAAAATATATGTTTTTTGCATTCAGCAGCAGACCGATATTTTTCATGTTCATTCCCAGTGCATCATTTGTGGAAACAGAAATCACCAGCGGCTTATTATTCCGCAGGTGCGCCTTCGCCGCCATCAGCACCGGGGTATCCGTAATCCCGTTGGCTAATTTTGCAATGGTATTTCCCGTGCAGGGGAAGATTACCAGAATGTCCAGATAGGATTTAGGACCAATGGGCTCCGCCTCCTCAATTGTGAAAATCGGTTTTCTTCCCGTAATCTCTTCTGCCCTGCTTATGAAATCCTCCGGTTTTCCAAAACGGCTGGCAATTTTCTGGGAAGCATCTGAAAAGATAGTATAGACATCCGCCCCCGCCTCCACCAGCTTTTCCAGTTCTGTAAATATTTTATCAAAGGTACAGAATGAACCGGTCAGTGCAACACCAACCTTTTTCCCTTTTAAATCCATTTAAAAAACTCCTTTTACTATTCTATTACTCTGTCTTCCTGATATCTGCGGATTACAAAGTTAGTCAACAGCTTAGCAGATATCTTCGGCGCATATTTCCCCGGCAGTCCAAGACAATGAAGGGCGGAAACTCCCAATTCTCCTGCCGCAAAATAATCCACTCCTCCCGCACCGGAGGCAATATCAATTACCAGTGCATCCTGACGAATCTGCCCTAACACTTTTCTGTCAAGCACCACTGCAGGAACCGTATTGTAAATGTACTCATAAGCAGAAATCTTCTGCTCCAGCTTTCCCAAAGGCAGCGTATCCATTCCAAATGTATCGGCACAGGCTAATTCCACCTCACTGCTGCTGCACACTGTCACCCTGGCGTCCAGCCCCTTCAGCTTTTCTGCCAAAACCTTACCGCATCTTCCATAGCCCACCACCAGGCTTTCACTGCCATGTATATTGGTCTTCTGCCATTTCAAGGCTTCCAGTATGGCTCCCTCTGCCGTGGCAACCGCATTTAAAACCGCAAGCGGTTCATCCTTCATAAAGTCATGACATGGAATCTCCCGCTGCCTGCACTGTTCCATAAAATCCTCCGGTATCACACCCCCAAAGACCATCTGTCCTTTTTTGAGATACCGGTACAATTCATCCTCTTCCATATCCGGAAGGCTCTGACCGGAACATATTTTTTTATCCTTTAAAAGGGGAATTCCTCCCACGATACATTCTGCCTGCTCCACCGCTTCCTCCAGATTTTTTGCATATATAACAGGATAACCCCGGCTCTCTGCTAGCTTCTGCGTTCCATAACAGATGACCCTGCATTTTTTCTCTAAAAGACAGGGCGCCATATAGGCAATACGTGCATCTCCACCCAGCAGTGTTATATCGAATCGTTCCATACACTTTTCCCTTCAAAAATCATTTCTCTAATTTTAATGTATGTAGCAGATATATTTATGTGCCCGTCTGCATATTGATTATTCTGGTAGAATTTTTATCCCGTTCATGTTACAATAATTTTGATTTGGAAAATATGGAGGTAATGAAATGCCAAAAAATTATATTGAAATTGAAGATGTTCCAAAAGGATATGAAAACAGAGTAAAACAGAATCTAAGCTTCAAAACCGGTAATTTTATATGGCGCTGCCGGTTCACAACAGCCCTTGACCCCTCCACCATCACCTCCGACAATCTGTATGTAGAAAGTATTGATGGCACCCGCTTACAGACAAAATGTTCATACAATGATGCAGATATGGAGATTGAGGTAGAGCCATTGGAACCTTACGCCCAGAACACGGATTACTTTTTAAATATAACCACCAAAGTAAAATCACGGGGCGGACAGCATTTAAAAGAACCTGTCCAGATTAAATTCCGCCTGTAGCACTTTGCATGGTATTCTCTTTATTTCTATTTCGTTCCAAAAATCCGGTCTCCCGCATCGCCGAGTCCCGGACAGATATATGCGTTTTCATTGAGACACCGGTCTAAATGCCCTACATACAGGTGTACATCGGGATGAGCCTTCATAAGACGGTCAATTCCCTCCGGTGCTGCGATAATACACATAAACTTAATATTCTTACCGCCCCTTGCCTTGATAAAATCCACAGCAGACACAGCGGAGCCGCCAGTGGCAAGCATCGGGTCTACCACTACAATGGTACGCTGGTCAATGGGATTTGGCAGCTTGCAATAGTACTCCTCCGGTTCATGGGTTACCTCATTTCTGCAAAGCCCGATATGCCCAACCTTGGCTGACGGCACCAGAGTAAGTATTCCATTTACCATACCGAGCCCGGCACGCAAAATCGGAACCACTGCCAGCTTCTTTCCTGCAAGCATCGGCGTCATACAGGTTTCAATCGGTGTCTTAACTTCCACGTCCTCCAATGGCAGGTCGCGAAGCGCCTCAAAGCCCATCAATGTGGCAATCTCCTCCACCAGCTTACGGAACTCGTTAGTTCCCGTCCTTTCATCCCGCAGCATGGAAATCTTATGCTGGATTAGCGGGTGTTTTAAAAATGTTACATTTTCTGTATTTTCCATAATTTTTCTCCTTCTATCCAAGAGCCGGAAAGCCCTGTTATATTTATGAAGCTTATTTCAAAGCCCTGGGCTCTGAACCCTCTTTTACCTCTTCTGAGGAATAATCCGGCAAAACCGCATTTAAAATAATTCCAACCAAAGCGCCCACAGCCAGTCCGCTCAAGCCAATGGTTACCTCTCCAAGCTGGATGTTAATGGCTCCCGCCGCACTGTATTTAATTCCGATGGAAAGCACTAAAATCAGGGCTGCGATAATAACATTTCTCGACTCCTTGAAATCCACCTGGTTCTCCACCACATTCCGGACACCAACCGCAGAAATCATACCATACAGGACGATGGAAATACCGCCGCAGGTAGCCGCCGGCATGGAACTGATGACAGCCGCAAATTTCGGAGAAAATGAGAATAAGATTGCAATACATGCCGCAATGCGGATAACCCTCGGGTCATACACCCTGGACAGGGTCAGCACACCTGTGTTTTCCCCATAGGTGGTATTGGCAGGCGCACCAAACAGAGACGCCACCAGCGTTGCAAGACCATCTCCCACCAATGTTCTGTGAAGTCCCGGCTCCTCAAAAAAGTTCTTGTCCACCGTGGAGGAAATCGCCGCAATATCACCGATATGCTCCATCATGGTAGCAATGGCAATGGGCATAATCGTAATCACCGCTGTGATAATCAGAGAAGTGTCCGGCTCCTTAAAAATAGCAAATACCGTGTCCTCCATCCGGAAAGGCAGTCCAATCCATGCCGCCTCCTTCACCCCAGTAAAGTCAACTATACCAAATGCAACTGCCACAATATATGAGCCCAGTGCTCCAAGAATAATCGGAATGACACGAATCATTCCCTTTCCCCAGATGTTACAGATTACAACAATGAAAACAGCAGCCAGCGCCACCACCCAGTTTGTGGAACAGTTGTCAACTGCCGACTGGGAAAGGGTCAGACCGATGGCAATAATAATCGGTCCTGTCACAACAGGCGGAAAGAATTTCATTATCCTCTTCACACCAAATGCTTTAATCAATGCTGCCAGAACAAAATAGAGCAGTGATGCAAATGCCACCCCCAGACATGCATAGGGCAGCAGCTCCTTCTCCCCGTTTGGCGCAATGGCACCGTAGCCTGCCAGAAACGCAAAGGATGAGCCCAGAAACGCAGGCACCATACCCTTTGAAATAAAATGAAACAACAACGTGCCGATTCCTGCAAACAAAAGCGTTGCAGAAATGCTGAGGCCTGTCAGCTGGGGTACTAAAACTGTTGCGCCAAACATGGCGAACATGTGCTGGATGCCAAGAACCAGCATCTTTGGCGCCCCTAACTGTCTCGCATCATAAATTGCCTCCCTGTTACTCATAGATACCTTTCCCATTTTTCCTCCTTTTCCTGCCACAACCTGTTGTGGCACTGTTTCTAAAAAACACTACATCTATCATACTTGCTTATGTGATAGAATGCAAGAAAATAATGGGTTAATTTTCTTCATTTCTGTACCTCTCCCTGTACTCCTCCACAAAGCCCTTAAATACCTCCCACCTGTCCTCATGCTCCACAAAATATTTTGGACAGTTTTTTCCCGTTACATCATAATGCCGGATTAAATGGTCCATGTCCAGATTATAGTAATTCATCAGCTTTGCCACTAAATATACACAGTTGTTATAGGTAGCATCATTAAAATTGCCCGTGTCATCCGGATGGCACATCTCAATGGAAATACATATTTCATTCAGGTTATTGGAGCAGTATGCAATCTCATTACACGGTACGCACTGGATAATCTCTCCCTCTAAGCCAATCACAAACTGGGCGCTGGCATAGGTCTGCGCCGTATCCTTCAGATTTTCAAAATAGTTTCTGTTCTGTTCCGCGGTGGAGCCGGGATTAGCAGTATAGTGAATGACAATATACTGCGGATTGGTGGTCAGGGCAAGCCCCGGTCTGGAATACTGGTTTACCGTCAAAAACTCCTCCGAAATCGGCAAATCCGGGAATTTTTCTGCCACACCGGTAAGCGGCGGCACTTCTATAACCTGCTCCTCCTCTGAATCACTGTTCTGTTTCATTTGCAGATAAAAATGCCGAAAGGAAAAAATAATGGCAAGCAGCACTAAAAAGGCTGAAAACAGCAGCACTCCTACTGTGATAAGTCTTTTCTTTCTCTCCTTCTGCCTTCTCCGGTTCCGGGCACTCTGCCCCGTTCTCCTTCTCTGTTCATTTGTATTGTTATAAAATCTCTCGTATTGTGGTTTCATTTCTTCATCTCTTGTCTGATTCAATCAGCTTAAGCTTGTCCTCCCGGCTTAGCTGCTTTATGGCATACTCCCGCTGCATGGCTTCCTGCTTTGTGGAAAAACTCTCATAATACACCAGACGTACCGGAAGCCGTGCCCTGGTGTATTTCGCTCCCTTTCCCGCATTATGGCACCGTATTCTCTCCTCTAAATGATTGGTCCATCCGGTATAAAGGGTTCCGTCTGCACACAGCACAATATAGGTATATGCCAGCTCCTGTGTATGTATATCCTTATCCTTCACGCCTGTTATCCTCTCCTATGATAAAGCCCTTGATTCTAAAATGTAACTTATTCCTGTATTTTCCCACAACGCTAACTCCACAGCCAGTGGCTGCACCTTCTGCTCCAGATTACCCGGTGAAATATTCAAAGGCGAATTTTCTTATAACCTTAGTATATTCCGATTCTGTGGGTTTGTGCATCCCATTTTTTCTATTCTCTGTATCCAATATGTATCATACCACAAATCCTGCAAAGTGGAAGCTGGAAATAAAATCTTAATTTTTTCTTCATTTCTATTCCCCGACCCCTTGTAGAATCAAAAAAAATAGGGTATGATACGCATAAGTGTAAATGAAGAAGCCTGTCGGAGCATAAGGAGACTGATATGTTAGAAAAAGCGATTGAAATTGCTGTGGAAGCACACAGGGGGCAGATTGATAAAGCCGGAAAAATCTATATTCTCCACCCAATGCGGGTTATGCTCCGTGGGAAAAACGAAACCGAAATGATAGTGGGAATCCTGCATGATACCGTAGAGGACACCCCTGTCACCCTGGACATGCTCCGCATGGAGGGCTTTTCCGAAGAGATTCTCGCTGCAATTTCCTGCATTACCAAAGAAAAGGGCGAGGACTATGGACATTTTATCAACCGGGTTCTCACAAATCCCCTGGCAACGCAGGTCAAGCTTTACGACATAGAGGACAACATGAACCGCGACCGGATTCCATTTCCTACACCAAAGGACGAGGCACGTTTTGCCAAGTATGAAAAATATCACGGCGTCATTTTAAACAAGCTCAAAGAATACGAAAAGCAGGGACTTCTGTAAATTCTTATCTATTCCTCTGGCTTCTGATAAAAGCTTCCTCTCATCACCGCACCGGAGCCATATTTTTCCCTTATGGAATCCAGCGCCATATCCAGATTTTTCAATTTATCATGACTTTCCATATCAAACAAATTAAGCTGCCGCATTCCATTTTCTGTCACCTTATTTGCCGCCACGCCAATCAGCCGGATAGGTGAGCCATCCCATAATTCATCGAAGAGCTCACAGGCGGTCTTATAGCATTCGTCCGTCACATCCGTTGGGGAAAGCAGTGTCCTCTGATGCCTTTTCACCACAAAATTGCTATCCTTAAGCTCCACTGACAGCACAGCCGCCTGTACATCATCCTTCCGCATACGGCTGCAAACCGACTCACACAGTCCCATAATTGTATGGTACGCATCCTCCGCCTCCTTGATGTCATAGGGTATTGTAGTGGAATTGCCATATCCCTTTTGTACTGCCTCTGTCCGGTCCTCCAGTGTCAAATCAATTCCGTTGGCAAAGTTATATATAACCTCCCCATGGCTTTTAAAATGGGCTTTCAGCACAGACAAATCGCTCTTGGCAATATCTCCGATGGTATGGATTCCAAGAGTATGCAGCCTGTCCGCAGTCGATTTTCCCACATAGAACAAATCCTCCACCGGAAGCGGCCACATTTTCTCCTGTATTTCCTCCGGGAACAGGGTATGGACCTTGTCCGGCTTGGAAAAGTCACTTGCCATCTTCGCCAGCAGCCTGTTGGAGGAAATGCCGATATTGACGGTAAAGTCCAGCGTTTCCCGGATTTCATCCTTGAGCCTGTGGGCAAATGCCACCGGGTCGCCATAAAGGGTATAGGTGCCTGACATGTCTAAAAAGGCCTCATCAATGGAATACTGGTCCACCACCGGCGCATACTTCTGAAACAGCTGCATCAGCTCCTTTGAACGCTGCTTATAATACCACATATGCGGTTTAAAGGAACGGAGTCCGGGACATTTTTTCAGGGCAGAAACCACCGGTTCTCCGGTCCGCACCCCGTATTTCTTTGCCGACTGGGACTTTGCAAGCACCACGCCGTGCCGCTTGGAAATGTCTCCACCGATAATAGCGTCTAATTCCCGGATATCCTCTGTCTCCCCTAACTCCTGCATGCGGTATAATGCCTCCCAGCTTAGATAAGCATTATTTACATCAATATGAAAATATACGGTATTTTTTTCTCTGTCTGGCAGCATTTTCTGATATCCTTTCAAATTCCATACTCTTTTTTGTTTCCGAACCGCCCGATTTATGCTATACTATATTTCGCATATATACATTATATTTTATTACAGTTAATATTCTGATGCAAATATCTTTTCACAAAGATATTGTGCCTCAGGTAATTGTTTATAATCGGAAGGGAGAATTATTTTTAATGAAGACAAGTTGTAAAGAGATACAATTGGACGGAGCACCTGTGATTGAAATGAAAGCAGGAGGCTATCTTGCAATTATTGCACCTACGGTGGGAAGTAATATTGCAAGACTCAGGGATTGCAGCCATAAGATTGAGATTCTGCGTTATCACAAGAAATCGCCCATAAAGAAGCTGACCGCTTCCCCGGAAGTGTACGGAATGCCTACGCTTTATATTCCAAACCGCCTGAATCACGGCAGACTGCGTGTTTCCGATGCAGTCTATCAGCTGCCGGTGAATGAGGGACGCTTTCAGAATTATATTCACGGCTTTTTACATAAAAGAAACCATACTGTTACAGAAGCTGCAGTGGATGGCGGTAAAGCCATTGTAAAGACACAGTATATCTATGATGAAAAGGATTTGTTCTTCGAATATTTTCCTGTCAGCTTCCAGGCAGACTACGAATTCATATTAGACGAAACGGGCATGCACTACAGCTTTACCCTGACCAATCTTTCCGACAGACAGATGCCATATGGTGTCTGCAACCATACAGCATTTAAAGCCCCATTCGTAAAGGGCGGAAAGGGAAAGGATATCCGGATTCAGATACCGGCAGTGAAACGCTGTGTCATGAATGAACGCCGCCTCCCAACCGGTGAGCTGAAAGCATTATCCGCCTATGACGAGAAATATGTAAATGGCACCCAGCTGGTAAACAAGGTACCAATTGACAACGACATGTATGTTGTGAAAACCGGCGAACTGGACGGCAGACCATTCTACGGCGCCATCATGACGGAACAGGTTACCGGAAAACGCATCTGCTATGAGGTAGATGAGACCTTCAAATTCTTTATTGTATGGAACGACCGTGGAACTAAGGATTACTACTGTCCAGAACCAATGACCTGGATGATTGATGCACCAAATCTGGACATGCCGGCTGAGGAAACCGGATATATAGAGCTGGCTCCAAAGGAGAGCAAAACGGTAACAGAACACATTTTTACGGCGTAATTTCAGATACGCTTTTTCTTGTGTTTTATAGTCATTTATAATATAATATACGCATACGGCTGTTTTCCAGACCGGAGAGCTTGATTTCGCATTAAAGTCAAATGAAAGAGAGGTATTACACACATGAAATTTGGTTACTTTGATGACGCCAATAAGGAATATGTCATCACATCGCCTAAGACTCCATATCCATGGATTAACTACTTGGGAACACAGGATTTCTTCTCACTGATTTCCAATACGGCAGGAGGTTACAGCTTCTACAAGGACGCACGTCTTAGAAGAATTACACGTTATCGTTATAACAATGTTCCAGTTGATATGGGCGGACGTTATTTCTATATCAACGAGAACGGAACCATATGGAATCCGGGCTGGTCTCCGGTTAAGACCGAGTTAGATTCTTACGAGTGCCGCCACGGTATGGGATATACCCAGATTACCGGTAAGAAAAATGATTTAGAGGCAAAGGTTACTTTCTTTGTTCCTCAGGACTTCAAGGGTGAGGTTCAGAAGGTTACATTAACCAACACCGGTTCTGCCAAGAAAGAATTTACTTTCTTTTCTTTCTTAGAGTGGTGTTTATGGAACGCAGAGGATGACTCCACCAACTTCCAGAGAAACTTTAACACCGGTGAGGTTGAGGTTGAGGGCTCTACTTTATTCCACAAGACAGAATACAAGGAGCGTCGTGACCATTTTGCATTCTACACTGTAAATGCAGATATCGATGGATATGATTGTGATAGAGAGTCCTTTATGGGACTTTACAATGGATTTGGCAATCCGGATGCAGTTATGGCTGGCAAGTCCAATAATTCCAAGGCAGACGGATGGTCTCCTATTGCTTCCCACAGCATTAAGGTTTCCTTAGAGGCTGGTGAGAGCAAAGATTATGTATTTATTTTAGGTTATGTAGAAAACGGTGAGGACAAGTGGAATGCCGATGGTTCCATGAAGAAGGACAAGGCATACGCTATGATTGAACAGTTCAACACCGCTGAAAAGGCAGATGCTGCTCTGGCAGCCCTTAAGGCAACATGGGAGGATTTACTTTCCAAGTATACCGTTAAGACTCCGGATGAGAAAGTTGACAGAATGGTTAACATCTGGAACCAGTACCAGTGTATGGTAACCTTTAATATGTCACGTTCTGCTTCTTACTTCGAGAGCGGTATCGGACGTGGAATGGGATTCCGTGATTCTAATCAGGATTTACTTGGTTTTGTTCACCAGATTCCGGACAGAGCAAGAGAAAGAATCTTAGACCTGGCTGCTACCCAGTTTGAGGATGGCGGATGCTTCCACCAGTACCAGCCGCTTACCAAGAAGGGTAACGATGCTGTTGGTGGTGATTTCTCTGACGACCCGTTGTGGATGATTCTTTCTACCGCAGCTTACATCAAGGAGACAGGCGATTACTCAATCTTAGATGAGAATGTTCCTTATAGAAATGATGAGTCATTGGCTCAGCCTATGATGCATCATTTACAGCAGTCCTTCTACCGTGTAGTGAACAATGTGGGACCTCACGGATTACCTCTTTCCATGAGAGCAGACTGGAATGACTGTCTGAACCTTTCCTGCTTCTCAAGCACTCCTGGCGAGAGCTTCCAGACCTGGACCTCTCCTAAATATGGGGATGACAAGTATTCCAAGGTTGCAGAGTCTTTATTCGTAGCTACCTTATTCTGCTACGCTGGTCCTGAATATGTTGCCCTTTGCAGAAAGAAAGGCATGGACGACAAGGCTGATGCTGCACAGGCAGAGATTGATAAAATGAAAGCAAACATCATCGAGCATGGTTATGATGGAGAATGGTTCTTACGTGCATATGATGACTTAGGACGCAAGGTTGGTTCCAAGGAATGCGAAGAGGGTAAGATTTTCATCGAGCCACAGGGCTTTGCTGTTATGGCTGAGATTGGCAAGGACAAGGGTTATGATATCCAGACCCTGAACAGCATTGATAAATGGTTAAACTGCGAGCACGGTCTGGTATTAAACCAGCCTGCATTTACAAAATATCATATTGAGTATGGTGAAATTTCTACATACCCTGCAGGCTACAAGGAGAATGCCGGTATCTTCTGTCACAACAATGCATGGATTATCTGTGCAGAGGCTTATGCCGGACGTGGAGACAAGGCATTTGAGTATTACTCAAAGATTGCTCCTGCCTTCCGTGAGGAGAAATACTCAGACCTTCACAGAACAGAGCCTTATGTATATGCCCAGATGATTGCCGGTAAGGATGCAGGACGTCATGGTGAGGCTAAGAACTCCTGGTTAACTGGTACTGCTGCATGGAACTTCGTGGCAATTTCACAGTACATTTTAGGTCTGATTCCGGATTATGACGGACTGAAGATTGACCCATCCATTCCATCTGCATGGGATGGCTTCAAGGCTTCCAGAACCTTCCGCGGAGATGTATTCGATATTACCGTTACCAACCCTGACCATATATGCAAGGGTATTAAGAGCGTAACCGTTGATGGTAACGCAATCGAGGGCAATATCCTTCCGGTATTCGGAGACGGCAAGACCCATACAGTAGAGGTTGTAATGGGATAAATATAATTCTAGTACAGATTTTATTTACCTGCAGAACCTGCCACCGGCACCTTCTGCAGGATGCCTGGCAACAGAAACAGGAGAACCGGTGTATATTACATACATCGGTTTTCTTTACAGTAGAGCCTTATGCATTATACATCCATTTTAATGCAATAGAATATAATTTTAATGAGGGAGAACAATATGAAAAGAACGAACACAAAGAAGCTATCTATTTTTTTGACATTTATTCTGGTAACAGCCTGCATTGTAACCGGCTGTACTCCCGGCTTTGATGCAAGTGCCTATATCAAGGCATGCTTAGATGCCAATACCCACGGTGAATTTGCCGAATATGCCGAGATTACAAAAACCTCTGTGGAAGATGTGGAAGCACTTTACAACCAGGGTATTGACACAGAGATTTCCTATCTGGATTCCTATAACATCAGCGATGAGAGAAAGGAAGAATTCCGTAACTTATTTATAGACATATACAAAAACTTCAAATACGAAGTGGGCGAAGCCACCAGAAATGATGACGATTCCTACTCTGTACCCGTTACCACATACAAGCTGCAGATTTTTAAGGATATCATGTCAGAGGGAGAAGCGTACCTGACGGATTATGCGCAGAAAGAGGTGGACGCAGGACGTACTCCAACCCAGGAGCAGTTAGAGGAATTGGCATTGGATTATATGTATGATACAATGAAAGCCAATCTGGACGCCTTGGAATATGCGGATGCTGTAACTATCAACGTTACCGTATCTCCATCCCAGACAGGTTCCCAGACTGTATATTCTGTAAGCCAGACGGATTTGCAGACGCTGCTGGAATCCTTTATTGATATTGAGAATGCACAGTAATATGTATACGTATTTGCGAAACTCTGTTTTTACCGCCGGTTGTGTAAAATAAACAACTATGCATAGAGAAACAAGGAGTTTCGCAAATGCCTGAGCAATAGGGAGAAAGTGCTATGGACTTGTGTGAACAGTGTGTACATTACATCTACGACGAGGAATGGGACTGCTATGAATGTGATGTGAATTTAGATGAAGACGATATGGTTAAATTTCTTCAGGGAAGAAACACCACCTGTTCCTTCTTCCGGTTAGATGATGAATATGGTGTTGTCCGCCATCAAATGTGACAGAATAAAGAAAGACCACTGCATTGAAATGCGGTGGTCTTTCTTTATTCTGTCAGTCTGTTCTGTTTTACAGTTCTACTCCATGAGCCTTTAAGTACTCAACAATATCCTCAACAGTTGCAATCTTCTCTAAATCCTCTGAAGGAATCTCAACATCATACTCTTCCTCAAGAGCCATAACTAATTCAAATAAATCTAATGAATCAGCCTCTAAATCCTCCTTGAAGTTGGATGATAATTCAATTTCGCTTGCATCTACGCTAAGCTGCTCAGCAATAATTTCTTTCATTCTCTCTGGCATAATAAAGTTTCTCCTTTTACTCAATATTCTCTTGGTCAAGATACCATTATAATACTGTGCTACCCCCTGACCTTGCTAACACAAAGACTATACAACATGATATATGCCATGTCAAGTTTTCCTTGGAAAAAAATCCATTTTTAGTAAAATATTCAACCTGTGTCCATTAAATACACTTATTTTCAAGGAATATACCTGCTTTTTGCAAGATTATTCAGTCAGCATAAGCTGTTCAAATTCCTCCAGCGGCATTGGCTTCGCAAAGAAAAATCCCTGTGCCACATCACAGTTTGTGGATTTCAAAAAGTCCACATGCTCCTTTGTCTCAACCCCCTCTGCAATTACCCCAAGCTTTAAATCCTTTGCCATTGCAATGGTGTGGCTGATAACAATCTTACCCTTATCCGTGGTTAATTTCTGGTCCAGAAAATCCTTATCAATCTTAATGGTATTTACCGGAATCTGGCGAATCATATTAAGGGAGGAATACCCCGCTCCAAAATCGTCAACCTCCAGGCTAAAGCCCATATCCTGTAACTCTTTAAGAACCACATATAAATCCTCTGAATCATAAAAAAATGTTTCCGTAATCTCTAATGTCAAATCCGAGGTTGGAATTTTATATTTTTTAATCAGACGTTTCCATACCTTTACCAAATCATTGTTTTTGATATGATACCTTGATATATTGACAGACAACGGCACTGCCTTCCTGCCCTTTTCTCTCCATTGTGCCAATACCTGGCACGCCTGCTCCCACATATACTCATCCAGCTTCAGTATAAAACCATTCCGCTCAAACAATGGTATAAAGTCGTTGGGCTGGATAAGACCCTTTACCGGATGCTTCCACCTCGCCAGCACCTCCGCACCGCATATCTTGCCGTTTTCCAGACTATACTTTGGCTGCAGATACATCAAAAACTGTTTATCCAATATCGCCTGATTCATATCCTGCTCTATCTCTGCGGTCTTAATAATCTCCGTCCGGTACTGCTCATCATAAAAGGCGCAGAAATTCATGGCGCTGTCCTTCACCGTCCGTCCGGCTAAGGAAGCCCGGTCACACATCAGATTGATTGGCGTTGAGACATCCTCCACCAGATAAATGCCAAAGGATGTGTTAATATCAAAGGAAAATCCGTTTTTATAAATTCCCTTGCGGATTTTCTCGATTAATTTTATTAAATCTCCGCGTTTTTCATAGGTGGTACATATAAGAAACATATCCGAATGCACACGGCAATACAGGGCTTCTTCCGGCAGTTTTTCCTCCAGGACAACTGCAATATGCTTTAACACATCATCACCGGTTGCCATGCCAAATAAATCATTTATCATCTTGAATTTATCAATATCAAAGGAAATAATGGCATAATGCTTATCTTCCCTCTCCGTCACCAGACGCCCCGCATCTATGTAAAAACGGTTTACATTTGGAATATTGGTAAGCAAATCGTACTCTGAGCGGTATCTTAACGTCTCATAGGACCTGGTAGCTTCATCCACATCCTTCAGGGTACCGATGACCCGGCTGAGCTTTCCCTCTTCATTCCGGATGAACTGAATGCAAATCCGGTACCATACCACATTGCCATTTGTCTCCCTCAACCGGCAGGTCACCTCACGGGAATCATCCTCACGGTTGGCAAAGAGCATTTTATAAATGTCCACATCCTCCTCGTAAATCAGGGCAGCTGTCTGGGGATGCTTTAAAAAATCAATTTCCGTAATCTCCTCTATACCAAACTTTTCCTTAAATAAGGCGGAGGTATAGGAGGTTTTCTTCTCATAATTATACTCAAACACAATTGTTTTCAACTGGTTTACCACTGCCTGATACAACTCGCCCGACAACCGGAGCTTCTCCGCATAAGTGTCATTTACCAATATATTATTGCGCAGCTTCTCCTCTAAAAGCTTATCCGAATCCAATACCTTGCATAGAATCACCTGCTGTCCGTCTTCCCATGTCAGTTCATTTGCCTTGATTTTTACCTTACGGTCAAATGTCTCCAGATAGCGCTCGATAACATATTCCTGATTATCCTTAAGCGCCACAAAAGGACAATCAATACACGGAAGCTGCTTTGCCTGTATTCCCTTATAACAGGTCCATTTCTCCAGATTCTCCCCAAAAATTTCCTTTGCCTTAGGATTTGCATATAAAATATGAAAATCATTCTTTGCAAACATATATAACGCATGTTCCGATAAATCCATTATCTGACAAACAAGTCCCTTTTCCCCATTCGTTCTCATCCTTCACCTCATTTTATACACGATAGTTATTTCCGCACTTATGTATTCATTATAACATACTGGTAATTTTTTACAAGATGTTGACAGTTCCTAAAACTACATTATATAATAAAATAGTAATAAATACTATTTTCGCTTGGAGGCATGTCAATGGCTGTTCAATCTCATAGAAAACGCAGTAAACAACGCGATGCAATAATCGCTTTTTTAAAAACAAGAAAAGACCATCCCACTGCGGATACTGTATATAAAGAAATCCGGCATACCATACCCAATATCAGTCTGGGAACCGTATACCGCAATCTATCCCTGCTCTCCGAAAACGGTGAAATTCTGAAGCTTTCCTGCGATGGAAAGGCTGACCGGTTTGATGCCTTTTCCAATCCCCACTATCATTTTATGTGTGTGGAATGCGGATGTGTACAGGATATCCCATTTCCCTACTCAGAAGAACTGGACCTGGCTGCCAACAGTGAATTTGATGGTACCATAACCGGCCACTCTCTGCTGTTCAAAGGCTATTGCAAAAACTGTTGTGCGAATCAGGTACATACAGCCTGTGAATCCGATTGATTCTTACAATTCAAAAGGGTGCACTAATGCCTATGGTATTAGTGCACCCTTTTTCCTATGATTCCATTAAATCATTTTCCTGCCTGTGGCTCTTTTCATTATCCCAGCCGCTGTAATCCCTACTCGATAAACAGCAACGGGTCCACTGTCTCCTCTCCCTTAAGCATCTGGAAAAAGAGATGGCTTCCCTCTTCGGCAAAGCTGTCGGTAGGGGTGCCAATGGTGCCAATGGACTCTCCTGCCTTTACATAATCGCCTTCCTTGACATAGATGGTATCCAGCTGTCCATAAACGATACTGTAATCATTTCCAATATATAAGGTGACAAGATTACCATAGACATTATCACTGGTTACCTTCGTTACCTTTCCAAGATATGCATTCTTGACTGTGGTACCACTTCCGGCAGCAATCAACATACCAGGGTTACATTGATACTGGTCCAGCGTCTTAAAATAAACAGTAGTCTCCATACTGTATGGCAGAATCACCTCACCATTTACAGGCCATGTGAGAGTCTTGTCACTTGTAAAATTCAATTCTCCTGCATCCGCAGTAACCGGCAGCTGCTGGGAATTCTCCGTTTCAGCTTCGGTATTCTTTGTTACATCCTCTTCCGTCTTAGGCTCTGCAGCTTCTTTTTCTGTTGTTTTTTCAGTTGTCAAATCTTCCTTTAGTGTATTCCGCTGCTCTGTACCTGTCTGATTTGCGGTTTTGCCATTGGTTTCCTCCACTTTGCTGTCCTCTGTGGTAATAGCAGAATAGTCAGATGCCTTATTCAAATCCACTTCGTTACTGGCAAGCTGGCTGCCATCCCGCTCCAGGGTATATACTGCCACAACGGCTAAAACCGCCAGCAGACCCAGACCCAGCGCTACATAAAATGCATTGTCCTTAAGCTTTTGTAAAAATGTTTTATCACGATTCATCATTTTCATCACCTCTACCAATAGGTTTGCCATAGAGGAAATGATTTATTCAAATTTTTTTAATGAATTTCTTAAGAAACACTCATTGCAGATAAACAACAGGCTGACAGTCAGTCTTTTATCTGATAGGTGACACTTAAGGTTGTCACATTGCCAAAATCATCCTTGGCACAGTACATGACAATATATGGCTCATCTTCCATATAGGTCAGGGGACGGCTGACAGTGACGTCCACCTTGCCGCTGTTATCCGATGCCTCTACCAGACTCAGCAGATAATCATCCTTTAACATATTGGAAATGCGGATATCTCCCTGCTGTTTATTTTTCAGGGTCAATGTCGGCGCTTCCATATCTACATCCACAGATAACACCACAACCTCTGACTGGTTTCCCTCGGAATCCTTTGCCCGGTATTTTACATGGCATTTTCCATAACCCTTTTCCAGAATTTCCGAATAATCCACCACAATGGCACTGTCCTCCAATTCCACATTTCCGTCATATGCCGTAACATTTTCCAGCAGCAGGTCATGCAGTTTTTTGGATGAGGTTGCCTCGTAAGCCCCAATGGAGGTCACCGTCTGGTCTACATACAGCACCGGCGGCTGTTCATCCTTTACGATAATATTAGCGGTGGCAGCACCTGTGATTCCGGTCTCATCCGTCACCGAATAGGTGACCTTGTATATGCCACAGGTATTTAAATCCACCTCGCCATCCACCTTCATATAATTGGTGACATCCTTGCCGGTAGAATCCAGAGCGGTGACACCGGAGGTCACATCAAAGCTGGCATACCGCTCCACCTCCCTGTCATATGCACCCAGGATAACAGGGATATTGCCCATATAGGGATTATTCCTGTCCGGGTCAGTAGGGTCCCAGTTTCCCACAGAGCCGCCACTGCTGATAACGGCAGCCACCGGCTTTCCCATGGGACCGTCATAATCGCTTTCAAATATCTCTACATAAGTATTCTCACTACAGTTATCATAAATCCACTTTGCATCAATTACGGACAGGCGGACACAGCCCGCTGAAACGCTTTGTCCCAGTTTATTATATTCCTCAATCTCCAAATCGCCTTTATTCTGCGTAAAATAAGGCACGGAATGAAATAATATGCTGCCTGTGATTGCAGTGGCATATTGCCCGTATACATCGCCCTCCAGAGCAAGCCACTCTTCCCTGTCGCCTAAATCATAGATGCCAGCCGGTGTATTTCCGTCCTCGCCCACAGAGCATACCATGGCTTTCACCGGCTTACTGTAATAACCATCCTCGCCCACCGTATATACCGTTACCACATTTCTTGTTTTATTTACTTTGATACAGTATGGAAGCCCGTTATCCTTCAAATCTGTTCCGTTGTAAAATGCATCCTCTGGCTGTCCCTGATTGCCACTGGTTCCACCATCGCGAATGACTTCACCGTTATACTGTCCCAGATTGCCGGTCTCCTTCTGGTATCCAACCATCACTGCTTTGCCATCATACTTTCCGGCAGCCAGAATCAACAGCAGGCTAATAATAAACATAACCGGAACATCTGATAGAAAAAACCTGTACTTCATATGTGCACCCTTCTTATATCATAATCGTCGCTATACTATAATCTGTTCTCTCCTATTATCAAATGATAATCGTACAAAACCACAGAATAATTATTCCATAAAATCCTCCTGCTGTCAACGGTTCAAAGGCTCCTTTACCCTATCCCCGTTACAGTTTCCATCTGCCTGACGCTGACCCCTTTATAATAATATTTAATAATTGCCTCCGCCTTCTTTCCCTCCAATGCCATGCGGTTCGCTCCATACTGGGAGACCCCAAGGCAGCTGCCCTTGCCAAGACACACAAACCGGATTCCGTTATCAATCTCCTCTACATAAAAATTGGCAGAAGCCAGAGAAAATTTCTGCATGGCTTTCTCCCCGGTATAGATTGTTCCGTTAACAGACAGTTTTTTTACAAATCCGTTCTCCGTACTTTCCTCTACAGATACAGGAATTTTCTGTACCGCAGTTTCGGTTGAAGTACCGCTGTCTGTCTGTTGTTTTTCTCCGTCCGCTTCCTTACTTTTCGCAGAATCCTCTGTCTGTGCCTCCTGCGATGCTTCTTCTCCAGTCTGTTCTTCATTGCCTGCCAGTTCCCGGAACTCCTGCCATGTATAGGTGACAAGATTCATATAATGCTTTGCCTCCACATCCTGGCTGCTCTCCACAGATTGCAGGTAAGAAATATCCTCTCCCAATATCTCCTTGGCACTGGCGGTTTTCCCGATGCTGACCTCATGATAAAGCGCCATAATCAGAGAATCCTCCTGCTCTACCACCATCCCGGCAGTAGCCACAACAGCCTGCTCAAACCTGTCCGCATATTTTTCATAATTCTTCTCTCCCCATAATGCCATCCGGTCTTCTACCGTTAAATACTGATAGGATAAATCCGCGGCATCTGAGGTATTATTTTCCTGCATTTCCTTTAACACATTGGTCCGAATCAATATCGCCTGAACCTTTAACGTCTCTATATCATAATCTGCCGGAATTGTTCCGGGCAGTATTCCCAGCACATATTCCTCCACATCCATGCTCTTGTAAAGCCCATTCATCTCAATCAGGACTTCTTTTCCCATTAATTTATTTTCCAGGGAATTGCCGCCCTGTCCAATCCGGATGTTGTCACTAAACAGACTGAAGCCCAGACACAATAAAAAGGGAATTACAAGTATACTCACTACAAATAAAATAAATTTTTTCATAAAAAAACCTCTCCCACTATTCTATGTGGAAGAGGTCTGAAATATAACTGTTTTATTTGGAAACCTTCTTAGTGGATGGAGCCTTAGGCATTGTTACATTAACCTTCTCCAGCTTCCAGATTTCCTGTGCATACTGCTCGATTGTACGGTCAGAAGAGAACTTACCGGCACATGCCGTATTCAGCATAGCCATCTTAGCCCATCTCTTCTCATCCCGGTATGCTTCATCTACCTGTTTGTGCGCTTCGCAATAGGAATCAAAGTCCTTCAATGTAAAATATACATCTTCCTTAATCAGAGAATCATATATATCTCTGAAAATCTCTGTATCTTCATGGAAGGTACCATTAATCAGCTGTGTCAGTACCTTACGGACATTTGCATTGCTGTTAAAGATATCTTCCGGATGGTAGTTGTGGTCACGCTCATAAGCCATAACCTCATCAGCTGACAAACCGAAAATAAATGCATTCTCCTCGCCAACCTCTTCTACAATCTCCACATTCGCACCATCCATTGTACCAAGTGTCGGAGCACCATTTAACATGAACTTCATGTTACCGGTACCGGAAGCCTCTCTGGAAGCAGTAGAAATCTGTTCAGACACATCTGCTGCTGCAAAGATAAGCTCTGCATTGGATACGCGGTAGTTCTCGATAAATACTACTTTAATCTTTCCCTTAATGGATTCATCATTATTGATAACATCTGCAACCGAATTAATCAGCTTGATGGTTAACTTTGCTCTCTTATATCCTGCTGCTGCCTTAGCGCCAAAAATAAAGGTGCGTGGAACAATGTCCATCTCCGGATGCTCCTTCAGCTCATTGTATAAATGCATAACATGCAAAATGTTAAGCAGCTGTCTCTTGTACTCATGAAGACGTTTTACCTGTACATCAAAGATAGAACGAGGGTCTACATCAACACCGTTATGCTCCTTAATATAAGCAGCCAGACGGACCTTATTCTGGTATTTGATGTTCATGAATTCCTGCTGGCACTTCTCATCATCCACATATACCTTCAGTTTGGCAAGATGTGGTAAGTCTGTAATCCACTCATCACCAATCTTGGATGTAATCCAGTCTGCCAGCAATGGATTACCGTGTAATAAGAAACGTCTCTGGGTAATACCATTGGTTTTATTATTAAACTGTTCCGGTCTCATCTCATAGAAATCCTTAAGCTCTCTCTTCTTAAGAATCTCTGTGTGAAGCTGTGCAACACCGTTTACAGAATAGGAACCTGCAATCGCAAGATGTGCCATCTTCACCTGTCCATCGTAGAGGATTGCCATGCTCTTAACCTTCTCCGGATTATTCGGATATTTTTCACGGATAGCATTCACATATCTTCTGTCAATCTCCTCAATAATCTGGTATACACGAGGCAGTAATCTTGAGAACAGCTCAATCGGCCATTTTTCAAGGGCTTCCGCCATAATCGTATGGTTTGTGTAAGCGCAGGTATGACAGGTAATATCCCATGCATCATCCCATTCTAAGCCCTCCTCATCCACAAGAAGTCTCATAAGCTCTGCTACGGTAACCGTTGGATGCGTATCATTCAACTGGAATGTAACCTTTTTAGGAAGGTCATGTAAATCCTTGTTGTTCTCCTTAAACTTATTCAAAGCAGTCTGAATCGATGCAGAAATGAAGAAATACTGCTGTTTTAATCTCAATTCCTTACCTGCATAGTGATTATCATTCGGGTAGAGAACCTCAACGATTGTTCTTGCAAGGTTCTGCTGTTCAACCGCCTTCTGGTATTCACCCTTGTCAAAGGAATCCAGATTGAAGTCCTGAATTGCCTCTGCATCCCATATTCTCAATGTATTTACCACATTGTTACCATATCCGATAACCGGTAAGTCATATGGAACTGCACGAATGGAAGAATAACCCTCCTGGATAAAGCGGTTTCTTCCGTCCTTATATTCTACCTTTACATGGCCGCCAAACTTAACCTCACATGCATATTCTGAACGGCGTACCTCAAACGGATTACCATCCTTCAACCAGTCGTCCGGCTTCTCAATCTGATAGCCATCCTGGATTTCCTGGCGGAACATACCATAACGGTAACGGATTCCACAGCCATATGCAGGATAGCCCAATGTAGCCAGAGAATCAAGAAAGCATGCTGCAAGTCTTCCAAGACCTCCATTTCCCAGTGCTGCGTCCGGTTCCTGGTCCTCAATGACATTTAAATCAAAGCCCAGTTCATCCAATGCCTCTTTTACTTCATTGTAACAGGTCAGGTTAATCAGGTTATTTCCCAAAGCCCTTCCCATTAAGAATTCCATTGATAAGTAATAGACAGTCTTGGCATTCTGCTTCTCATACTCTTTATGTGTTGCAATCCACTGGTCAATAATCGTATCCTTAATTGCATAGGAAACTGCCTGAAACACCTGCTGGTCTGTTGCTTCGTCAATCGTCTTACGATAAAGAGCTTTTACATTATTGATAACTTCCTTTTTGAAAGCTTCTTTATCAAAGTCTAATTTTCTAGCCATGTTTTTCTCCTCCTTGTAGTTGGAGTGGTGTTCTCCACCCCTTGCTCTCTAAACATATAATATATTCTAGCTCAAACTCGGTTTCTATTCTACCAAAAATAAACAGTTTTCACAAGACCTAAGTCTATTTCTTTTTGCTCCGGACGCCTTTGGAATTAACGTAATATTTACCAATCCATTTATTTTTTTGCATTTTACCTGTAGATTTACTAAAATAGTAATATTTTCCCTTTATTTTCCTCCATCCTTTTAACATTGCTCCCGTTGTTTTACTAAAATAATATTTATTCCCCTTATATTTAACAAGACCTGTTTTTCTGACTCCATTGGAAGCGAAATAATACTTTTTACCGTCAATCTGTACAATCCGGTTTCTCGTCATGACACCGGTCTCCGTATCCAGATAGTAGTACTTTCCATTCTGCTTCTGATAACCGTAGAGCTGTTTTCCGCTCTCTGAATCAAAGAGATAGTACTTGCCCTTTATCTTTACAGAGCCTGTCACCACATAACGCTTGCTGTTGATGTAATAGGTATCTCCGGCTACTGTGTGCAGTCCCTTTTTCATCTGCTTCCCGGATGAATAGAACAGGTATTTGTGGATTCCATCCTCATACATGCCGCCCTTAACCAGTGCACCATTTCCCTTTGCAAGATAATAAGAACCATTTACCTTAAACCAGCCCACTGCCATTTTTCCGGTTTTCGGATTGAGGTAAAAGGTGTCGTCCCCAAGCTCAAGAAAACCTGTTTTCATTTCCCCGTTTTCATCAAAATAATACCAGCCGTCACTGGTTTTCACCCAGCCAATTACCTTCCTGCCTGCGGTTGTTATGTAAGAGGTTGTTTCTCTATCCTTTGAAAATTCACCTTTGATTACTTTTTTCTTTAATTTGAAATAAGAAATAATTGCCGATGCATCAGCCTTCCCGACTTTTTTGCGCTTTGCAGTTGTCTTAAAGAATTTATTGCAATCCGAGGAGCTGGTGACATAACCGTGCTCAATAATCACACTTGGAATATTCTGTATGACACCCCTGCGGACAATGGAATAATAGTCTGCCAGCTTTCCATTGCTATAGCGGTTGCCTGTACCGGATTTCCGCAGCAGCAAGCCCCTGTTCTTAATTCCGATTCCCTTAAGCTTGGAGAGAACCACCTTTCCAAATGCCTGGGTCTGCTTACGGACGGAATCGTGATATCCGGATTTATATGCAGTCAGAACATTTGCTCCGGAGGAAGCGCCGGCATTTATATGCATACTAATCAAAAAATCTGCGTCCAGCTGTTTTGCATAATTATTCCGGGAAGAAAGGCAGTCGCCTAATTTCAGCGACTCACAGCATGTACTGCTGTCCCGGGTCATGTACACTGTGACATCTCCATACTGGTTCAGCACATCCCGGCAGGATTTTGCAATATCCCATACCACCACTTCTTCTCTTAAACCATTTGCGCTGGCTCCCGGATGCTTTTTACAATGTCCCGGGTCTAACACAATTACCTTAGATGTGGCAGGGGACAATTCTGACACTACAAATTTGTCCGTATCAATCTGTGGTGTATTGTCTCCGGCTGTTTCCTCTTCTGTCTGAACCGTATTCTCTGTGGCATTTACCTCCTGCACGGGCAGCACACAGCTGCAAAGCATTGCACCAACCAGCATCCACGAGGTTATTCTTTTCATTATCTTCAATCTTCCTTCTCCTATTCTTTTGTTATTCCCATTTGCAACCATACTTTTTTATTATAACCTTATTCATAATGCGGTGCAACCTTTGATTGCCAATCCCTTTTTCCAATTCCAGCCTTTTTACACAGCATGCAAAAAGAGGCTGCCATAATAACAGCCTCTTTCTTTTCACTTATTTTTTAATTTTAACAGTGCTTTTCTGACCTTTACCCTTTAACAGCTTCTTATATGCCTTATATTTCTTTTTCGGAACCTTAATGGTTGCTTTTTTGTGGATGTTCTTAAATGCCTTGCTTCCAACCTTTTTCAGTACCGTTGATTTAATGGTAATGGTCTTTAAACTCTTACAGTTATAAAATGCTTTTGCTCCAATCTTTTTCACCTTTGCCGGAATGGTTATCTTTTTAAGCTTAGAACAGTTGTAAAATGCACTGTCGCCGATTTCCGTAAGCTTACTCTTGCTTGACAGGGATACGCTGGTCAGCTTCTTACAGTTATAAAATGCCTTTTTCCCAATCTTCGTTACACTATCTGAAATCGTCACCTTAGTAAGATTCTTACAGTTGGAAAAAGCATTGCTGTCTATCTGCTTAATATATTTTCCAAGCTTAATGGTTTTTATTTTTGTATTTCCCTTAAATGCGTTTGCCGCAATGGTGGTAACCTTGTACTGTACTCCGTTAATCGTAAGGGTATCCGGTATTACCACATTTGCAGTGTCCGTCGTCTTGGAAAACTTAACCTCACCCTGTAAATCCTTTTCGCCCGCCTTTGTCACAACATAAGTGGCGCCGGAACCCGGGTCAACAACCTGACTGTTATTCTGCACCGGCTTAGACGGGTCTTCTGTAACTGCTCCCGACGTTCCTCCCGATGTTCCACCTGATGTCTGACCGGTTTGTGCATTTACTCTTACGCTAACGGTTGCCTTTACTGTACTGTTTGCCCTCGATGTCGGTGCTGTTGCCGTAATCTGTACTGTTTTTCTTGTTTTATCTCCTTTTAATATCCTGACATTTCCCCTGTCATCCACTGCCACATATTCCGGAGCGCTGGAGGTATAGACAATCCTCTTATTGGAGTATACCAGGTATTTTGACATATCCTCTGCCGAAGCAGTCTGCTTTAAGCAGTTTTCATAGCTGCTAAATACATTGAAGGAAGTGCCTGCATCCGCACCACTTGTATACTTATCCGGAACCTTTAATGTTATTCTCTGGATATCGGCATTCACCACATAGGTATAGGTTCTCGCATATTCCGGATGTCCCTTTGGATAAACCTTGATATGCGCCGTACCTACGCCTGCCTCTACCAGATAAAACGTCTGGGAACCTGTATTCGGTGTAATCGCCTGCGTTGATGTATTTACCTTGGTTCCCCTGGTTGTCTCATAGGAGGCTGCCTTGGTTCCTCCTGCACTGCCGGAAGGATACAACACATCCGGATTATCCGTTTCCACTACCACATCATATGTATCCGGTGTACAATCTATCGCCTCTGTATTGTTGATGTCAAAATAATACTGCATATACTTCTTGGACGAGGTTGCCTGAACATTTTCCGTCTTCCCGTATGGCACACTCTGTGTCCGCTTATTATCCGCATACAAATCCGCACAGAACGGAACCTCTTTTACCTCTATGTTATACTTGGCAGAAAATTTACTTGCAGTTACGGATTTATTGTCTGCACACTCAAAGGTCACACTGCAGGTTACACTCAGATTAATCGGTTCTGTTGTGACAGTCACACCAGTAATATCAATGACATCAGCCTCCACAGTAGGGCTAGTAATATCCGTACGCTTCCATGTCTTTGTTCCATCTAACTTTTCATAGTACTTCTCGTCTACAATCTTGTACTGCTCCTCCTCATTTGTCTGCTTCTTCCAGTAATATCCATCCTCTAAGTTTGCACTTACCTTTAAGTGGGTCTTCACCTCTTCCGTTGAGGTTGTGTCGCCCACCAGCACATAATCAAAGCCGGAGGTTCCTTTAGGGTTAACATAGTATGGCAAAGTAATGGTTCTGCCAATCGGAACTGTTGTTTTATCCGGTGTATTCACTACAATTGTAATATTCCCACCGTTTGCTGTATAATCTTTGTTCTGGTTGGCCGGATTTGTGTAGACCTTATAAAATACTTTATTATTTACCGTTGTAGTAGAGGCAAACTCAAGCCTGCTTAAATTCACACAGCCAGCCAATGCATCCTGGTCAATGTAAAGCACTTCCTCTCCAAAGCTTGCAGAGGTCAGGCTGGCACATCCGTATAGAGTAGAATTTGAAATCTTTACAACCTTGGTTCCAGACAGCTTGAAGGTCTCAATTGCTGTCTCCGAAAACGCATAGGTATTTATCGTCTCCAGACTGGCTGCCCTGCTAAACTCTACCTCCTCGACACCGCTTTTCTGGAATGCATTGGAACCAATTGTCTTTAATGCCGGTCCAAATGCCACCTTTCCCAGATTCGTATCCTTCCAAAATGCATATGTGCCGATTGTCTCCAGCGTATCCGGCAGACCGGAATTAGTGAGGTTCAGGGAGATACACTCCGCAAAACCATTATTGCCAATCTCCTTCAGCTTTCCAAAATCCACAGTCTCCAGTGAGGTACACTGATTAAAGGCTTTTTGTCCTAATTTTGTCAGCGTATTCGGAAAGACAATGAAGCCCAGTGCCGTACAGCCGGAAAATGCCTCCTGCTGTATCTCTGTTGTACTTCCCAAATCTACCTGTGCCAGACTCTCGGATTTAAAAAATGTTTTATTCTTCAAAATCAGGCTGACGCCGGTATTAGTCTGTGGCAGCTTCACGCTTGTCAGATTTGGGCATTGCATAAACACACCAACCGGACCGCCGGATAACGTACCGGAGCCAAGCTCCTTAAGATTCTTATATGCAGATAAATCCGCCGACTGGATACCACTTTCACAAAACACACCCTGTCCGATATCCGTTACATAGCTTCCCGTCGGAAGCACATCCTTGGCATCCTTTATATTGTTGCACAACTCGTACTGGGCCACCGGAATAGATTCCCATACATTCTTTCCGGTCGTATCTGCCTGCCAAACCACCTTCGTTAAACCGGTTCCCCCAAACATTCCCTGCTGGTCATTCTCATATACATAATCCGGAATATACACCTCGCCGTCTACCGCATGGCTTGCCGTCTTCATTGTAGTAAAGAATTGCTGTCCGTAAACGAAACAAGAATTAATTAAAAGATTCTGTTTCATTGTGTTTGGCAGAATTACGGTTGTCAAACAAGGGGCATGTGTTGCGTAAATTGTCGTATTCTTATTATTCTCTTCACTTTCTTTCAGCGTATCAACATTTGCAAAGGCTCCTCCGCCAATCTCTAAAAGCTCTGTCCATTTTGTCAAATCCATTGTTGTAAAGGCATTTCCAAAAAATGCCAATGTTCCAATCTCTGTAATCCCAATCTTCTGGTTATTTCCCACATTAAATTCACTTATCGGTGCATTGTAGAAGAAATGTCTTGGTATCTCCGTAATCTTTTCCGGTACAGTTGCCTCTGCCAGACTGCTGCACTGTTCAAACATCTTAATTCCAAGCTCCGGACATGTTCCATCCCTCTTAGACTGAATCGTAATATTTGTCAAGCCCTGGCACCGGAAAAATGCGCCGTCCGCAATGGCTGCCACAGATGCTGGAAGAACATTATCTGTTTTGCCCGCTACACCTAATTTTGTTATTGCCGCACAGCCATGGAATGCATACGCTCCAATATTCATACTCTCTTTTGCATTCGTATTATCCGGAAGGACAACCGTCTCCAGCTTTGCATTTCCCTGAAATGCCTCTGCATATATGTTCCGGCTCTGTCCTGCTGTATCGGACGCCCATGTAACACTGGTAATATTGGAGCGAAGCGCATCAGCCGCTCCCTTATAGTTTGCGAAATAAAAAGCACGTCCGCCAATATTCTTTACGGATGCCGGAATCTTTACGGAGGTCAGCTGGCTGCAGTTTGTGAAAACCTCACTTCCGTAATACTCTCTGTTATTCATTTTCTTCTGATGTGTATCATATATTACAATCGGAAGCTTGCTTGTTGCCACACCACCCACCGGGAGGGACTTAATCTTTTCTGCGTCACTCTTCTCGGTTTCTGTCTTACCCACTGCCTCAATACCATAATCCGTTACCAAATCCATTCTTTGATAACCGATGGTTTCCAGCTTGTTCATGTTCATAAGAAAATCTGTATTGGTAATGGCGGTAGAACGAAATGCACAATCCCCGATTTCCTTTACTTCACAGTTCGATTCGGACTGTCTCTGCTCCACAAAAGCCAATGCGGTACAACCATCAAAGGTATAATCCGGAATCGCTGTCAGTGCCGGTGAAAGAGAAATTCTTGTCATGGCATCATTGCTATAGAAACAACCCTGTCCGATTCCATTTACATAATCAGGAAGCACTACCCCTTCACTTGAGGAGCCTCCCGCTTCATAAATCGTAGTCAGCTTTGTCTTGGCAAACACATTATCACCAAACTTCAGGGTTCCCGTTGTCTTATTTGGTAAAATAACCGCTGTCAGCCCCTCTGCTCCTTCAAAGGCAGAGCCCTCAATGGTGGTCAGCTTATTACAGTTGGTAAAATCAACCGTACCGGTAAGCTTGCTGCCGCTAAATGCACTGCCCAGAATTTTATCCAGCTGGGAATCTGCTTCAAATACCACCTCTAATCCATCTGCCGTATCCGTTCCGGTCTTTGAGAACGCACTGGCTGGTATCGTTGTAATGCTCTTACCGATGGTAACCTTTGCAAGCTTCTTACAGCCGGCAAATAAAGACGGCTCATCCTGCATGATTCGTCCATTTGCAAAGGACGGAATGGTAATCTCCTCCAAGCTTACATCATCCAGGAAAACCTGCTCCTTAATAACCGTCAATCCGGACGGCAAGGTATTGTCAGCCTTTGTAGAATGTACACTCTGCAGACGGGTACAGCTTGCAAATGCCTGTTTTCCCAATGACTGCAAAGTATCCGGCAGTGTAATTGTAGTCAGATTCTTACACTCAAAAAATGCTGAAGCTCCAATTGTGGTAATACTTGACGGCAAATTAATTGTCTCAAAGGCACAACCGGAAAATTCTTCTGCCGGAATGGTTGTTACAGCGGTAAAACTGCTCATATCGATTGACTGTGCTTTCTGTGCACAGCCAAGACCTTCAATGCTTTTTACGCTTGCCGCATTTGCTGCACCGGAAAAATCAAATGTTCCCTCATATGCACTCAAATCTCCATATGTAAAATTAGTCTTGTCCTTCTGTGTTCCCGCCCCTTCATTATAAGCTGATAAAACTATGTCAAAAAGCGTTTTGTCTGTTATCAGATTGTATACCAGTGTCCCCGAACTGGCAGCTGCCGTTGTTTTCTTGATTGTCTCTTCTACAGATACAACATTCTCTTCCTCTGTATCCACCTCCGTAGATGTCTCCACATCACCTTCTGTGGTGGCTTCTGTTACTGCTTCCGTCACAATCTCTGATGTCTCCTGTTGTGTAGAAGCCTCCTGACTATCCGCTTCTTCCTTCCGGATATCTGTTTCTGCTTCTGCTTCACTGACAGCCTCTGTGCTGTCCTCATCTGTCGTCACCGCTGCCTGCGTCTCCACCATGCCGATATCTGCTTCTGCCGCCGATACGTTTCCGACATTGACAGAAGAGATTACAAGTACAACAGCCAGTGTGAAACTAACCAATCTTGACTTTCTTCTTCTCATCACAAATTCTCTCCTCCTTCAAAAATCTGTTACCCTTTCTCTTAGGTAAAAATACGATATCCCATAAGTTTTTTTCACATAGTATGATATCACAATTTTACCACTATTGTAAATCAAAATAATATTTGTCAAGCTGGTATTAACAAACCCGTTTTCCAGCTAACACAGGAACAGCCCGTTTTTCACCGGAACAGCCTGGATAACATGCCCTCAGGTCCCGACAAAACAAATTGGCGCTTCGTCTGCTGTTCCTGTCTTATGGAATCAGCTTTTGCCTGTTTTATTCCACGTTCCACCGTAACCTTAAGCTCCGGCGGAAGCGGTATACTGTCGTAATATTTTTTCATTTCCTCTAATCTGTCATCCCCCATATTGCAGTTCTCCCTCCATCCTTTCAATTCCCAGCTTTTTCAGGCTGCGGTATAACAGTGCATTTACTGTACTGACATTGGCATTTAAAATGACTGCTATTTCCTGTATCTTCTTGTTTTCAAGTAAATGCAGGATGACAACAATCCTTTCCCTTACGCTTAAAGCCTCCAGCATTTTTTCTATATTAATGTCCCAATCCATATCCTCCTGTCCTCTCTCTCTGACATCAAATAATGTTTCAAGGGAAATTCCTCTCTGGTTTTTGTTTAAATACTCCATAACCATGTTAATCAGAATCTGGTATAGCCATGTATCAATATATCTCTCATTTTTTACCTTTGCTGCATCCCGGATTGCCTTATATGCACTTTCCCGGACAATATGTACCGCATCCGCTTCGCTGCCTGTACTTGCCATTGCAATGCGGTACATGGAATCATAGGATTCCATCACAGCCTCTTCTATCCTTTTTTGCATCTTTTCCCGATACATAATTCCACCTCCTTTATTTATCTTTCTATATATATTAGACGAATTATACAGGAAAAAAGTTTCAAAGTTGTTTCAAAAATTGATAATATTTTTAGATAAATTACTTTGGCTGTCCATATTGTCCAGGGCATATTCAATACATTGAATCACTACTTTGTTAAAAGACATATTATTCTCATCCGCAAGCTGCTGAACGGTAATGATTAAATCCTTTGGCAGACGCAAGGACTTATTTTCATATTCCGCAAATTCCTTTTTCAGTGTAAACATATATATCACCCCTTATCTTCTACCAATTATTGTAATATAAAAGATACTGCGGGGATATATTATAAATATAATACATTTGTAATATAAATCAGGATAATAAAAACCTCAGAACATTTCCTTCAATTTGTTCTGAGGTCTCCTTTACACTGCCAGCTACACCAGCCGGCAAATCTCCTTCAATAAATGTATGGCATCCCAAAAGCCCTGCTTGTATGCCATCTGCCCATACCGGGAGCTTCGTTTGTTGCATGCGGACAGGGCATTATCAACAATAAGCCACTGTTCAACTTACACCTTTAACAATATTTCATCATCTAACAAAAAATCAAATAAATTCAATTTTCGATACCCATTTCCCAAATTTGTAAGTGGATTATTATCCATGGTGATAACTATTTTTTTATATCCATCATCTAAATGATAAAATGCTGAAATTTCTCGTTCTCTTGTCTGTACATCATCAATTGTATATGACACCTGTATATAATACTGATTATCTATCAGGTCTTTCACTAAAAAATCAATTTCTTTATTTCGATTCTTTCCAATATCAACTATATATCCTTTTCTTAACAAATCAAGATATACAATATTTTCAATAATATGCGTCAATTCTATCTGCCTATAGTTTATTTTGAAATTTCTAATTCCCAAATCACAGACATAATATTTATTCTGTGTTTTCAAATATTCTTTACCTTTAATATCGTATCGTTTTACCTTATAAAACAAAAAAGCATCACACATATATGTTAAATAATCACTTACTGTTTCATTATCAATAGTTTTGTATCCGTTACTTTTCAATGTATTAGCAATTCTATTTGCTGAAACATAGGAACCTATAGAGGAACAAAGAACATCCATCACAGCAAGAAAGAGTTCTTCATTTCTAATATTATATCTGTCAATGATATCCTTTGTGACCACCGTACTACATATCATATTTAGATATTCTGTTTTATCTGCACGATTCTCTTGCGTTACTACATAAGGAAGTCCCCCAAACATAACATATTCACTAAAGGCATCATTTTTATCTATATTACGATAACTGTAAAACTCCTCAAAAGACAATGGAAATACTTTTATTTCTATTCCCCTTCCTCTAAAAATAGTATTGATGTCGCTGGAAAGCAGCTTAGAATTGGAACCTGTAATATACACATCAGAATTAAACTCTGCTTTTATTCCGTTTACCGCTTCCTCAAAACCATCTACCATCTGAATTTCGTCAAGAAAAATGTAATATCTTTCGTCATCAACAATCTGCTTATTTATATATTCATACAGGGCATTACCATCCCTAAGGCGTTCCCATTTTTTCATATCAAAGGATAGCTTAATAATGTGATTTTTTTCTATTCCACTTTCCAACAAAAATTTGTAAAAAATTTCATTTAATAACACAGACTTCCCACATCTTCTGATTCCTGTTATTATTTTTACAATGTCTTTATCTTTATAGCGTATTAATTTTTCCAGATATTTTTTTCTTTGAATTATCATAACATCACCCCAAAACCATTATAACCGCAAAACTTTTTTTTTTCAATATTTTTGCGGTTTGCTTTTTATTATGTCCACTTTAACTTAATAATATACCAAATTCCATCTAAATCCTTTTCCCGCTTCACTTAATCCCCTCAGCATTCTACACAATGTGAGTCAAAAAAAGCATCCCAAATCTACATTTCTGTAGACCGGGATGCCTATATTGGGGAGTGTTTATCTGTTTAATAATACTACACAAGTATCTTCTGTTTATTTCAGTTCTGGCCAGTAATCCTTATTTACCTCAATCAAGTCATCCAGAATCAATTTCGCCACTCTCGCACTTGGCACGGTCTTAGAAAGGGTGAGTGCCTGCCACATCTTCTGGTAGCTGCCCTCAATCCATGCCTCCACGCAAAGCTTTTCTACACTTACCTGCTGCTCCATAAGTCCCTTCTGGAACTGTGGAATGGAGCCCTGGCAGATTTTCTCGTATCCGTTGCTGCCAACGATACAAGGAATCTCAACCATTGCTGTGCGGTCAAAGTTCTCCACTGCACCCTCGTTTGGTACAATCAATAAGAACCGCTCTCTGGTATTCTTTGCGATGGCGCATGCAAGGTCTACAATGTAAGATGCGTGTACATCTGCCTCAAAACCGCCGTCCTTTGCCGTACCGCTCTCAATAATCTTTCGGCATGCACCAAATACCTGTTTTTCCCGTCCGTCCATAACCTCATTTGCACGGGTATATTCCGGGTTGGAATGCTCTACCACATAGTCCGGATATAAATAATATTTTAAATAGGTATTCGGAATGGTCTCCGGGTCAAGTGCATATACATCCTTTGCCTTTGTAAAGGTCTCTCTCCAGCTTGCATCCACATGCTGGTTCGTCTCGGAAATGGCATCTGCAAATCCATTTTCCTTTACATGGGCACGAATCTTAGGCATTAAATCATTGCCATCCTTGTCATAAATCTTTGACCACCAGCCAAAATGATTCAGTCCGTAGTAGGAAACCACCATTTCCTTTCTGGAAGCCACACCGCACATAGATGCCATCTTCTCCTCCAAATCAATCGGCATATCACAGATATTTAAAATCTTGGAGTTTGGTCGCAGTCTTCTGGTTGCCTCTGCCACAATAGCTGCCGGATTGGAGTAATTTAACATCCATGCATTTGGTGAATACTTCTCCATATAGTCAAGAATTTCAATTACGCCGCCAATGGAACGCATACCGTATGCCAGTCCGCCTGGTCCGCAGGTCTCCTGTCCAACTACACCATACTTAAGCGGAATCTTTTCATCCAGCTCACGCATTGCATATTTTCCAACACGGATATGCGCCAGTACAAAATCAATATCTGTAAATGCGGTCTCCGGGTCAGTGGTGTAAGAAAACTCGATTTCCGGCGCATTTTCTCTTAAATAGATTTCACATGCTTTTGCCACAATCTCCTGTCTCTTGGCATCATTATCATAGAATTTAATCTGGCGGATTGGGAAACGGTCCTGATGGTCTAACAACATCAAAACGATACCCGGTGTAAATGTACTTCCTCCGCCTGCTACTGTAATTGAATATTTTTCCATAATAATCCTTCCTTTCCTAATATAAATAATTTGAATAGCTGCAATGATTTTATATAAAGTTTCTGCTTATACCTTTGTGCGTACCCAGAACAGGAGTCATTCACAGGGGAGAGGGGGAATAACCTGCCCTGCTCTGAATACATTTCAGCAGTAACCTACTGCACCTCTATACATGCATCTTTGAGACCCGCTTTACCCGGTATTGCAATAACCTTGTCAAACTGGTCTGCATTGGTTACCAGCACCGCAATGGTTGTGTCATATCCCTTTTCTGCATGCATTTTCTTATCAAAGGTTACTAATTTATCACCCTTCTTTACCTTATCCCCTGCCTTCACATGGGCAGTAAAGCCTTCACCATTTAATTCAACCGTATCAATACCGATATGAATCAGGATTTCTACGCCGTCCTTTGTCACAAGACCGACTGCATGTTTGGTATCAAATACCATGGCGATTTCCGCATCCTCCGGTGCGTACACCGTATCTGCCTCTGGAACCACTGCTGCTCCTGGTCCCATACTGCCGGAAGCAAAGCCCTCATCCTTCATCTCTTCTAACGGAATCACTTCTCCTTCTGCCGGACAGCCGATGCGGATTCTTGCAGCACCCGCTGCATTTCCTCCCTTTACCAAAAGCGCCTCAAACTCATCTCTTACGTTGGCTACGTCCATTCCCACAATTACCTGAATGGCATTTCCATTGGTTACTAATCCATGTGCTCCCGCTGCCTTAAATGCGGACACATCCTGTACCAGAGAAACATCTGCCACGGTAAGCCGGAGTCTTGTAGCACAATTCGTTACATCCTTAATATTCTCCGGTCCGCCTAAGGCATCCAGGAAATCAGAGGCTCTCTGGAAATATGCATTTCCTCCCTTTGCGCCGCCCTTCTTTTCCTTGTAGTCCGCCTTCGAGAAGAATTTAACCTCTTCATCATCCTCACGGCCGGGTGTCTTGATATCAAATTTCAAAATCACAGTCTTGAATACGAAGTAGTATACTGCAATAAATACAATTCCTACAATAATCTGTTTTACGTAAGTTCCGCCATATGCATGCCCAAGAGGTATCCAGTTGATGGCGGCAAACTCAATCAGACCGCCTGAAAAGTTACCCACAACACCCACCATGTAGGTTACCATATCCATGATACCCGCCAGTACAGAGTGAAGTAAAAATAACGGAGGACAGATGAATAAAAAAGTAAATTCCAATGGCTCTGTCACACCTGCCACAACTGCGGTAAGGGTAATCGGAATCAAAAGTCCTGCTACCTGTTTCTTACGCTCCTTCTTTGCTGTTGCATAAAAGGCTAATGCGATACCAATGGAGCCAAAAATCTTCTCCATTCCATACAGGGCAAATCCTCCCTGTGGGAACAGCTCCTTAAGCGGAACACCGGAGGAAGCAAACTCTCCTAAATGCTGTGTCCAGTATGCCACGATACCACCATTTACTGCCACATTGTCATAGAGGAATGGCGAGTAAATAAAGTGGTGAAGACCTGCCGGAATCAGAATACGGTTTAAGAAGGAATAGATTCCAACTCCTGCTGCTCCTGAGCCTGCCAAAAAGGTCTGTAAGGAGCCGATTGCCAGCTGAATCTTAGGCCAGATTAAAGCTGCTAAAAACGCTGCCGGAATCATTACAAAGAAACCGATAATGTATACAAAGGTGGAGCCCTTGAATATTCCTAAAAACTCCGGCAGCTGTGTGTCAAAAAATTTGTTATGTATCCACACCACAATCGCTGCAATGATAATCGCGCCAATCATTCCCATATCCAGTGTCTTGATTCCTGCCACGCTGGCAAGACCGCTTGTGTTCCCTACCTCCTGGGTGAAATCAACGCCAAAGGATGGCCCCCACAGGGAAAGAATTGTGCTTAAAAAATAGTTAAAGGTTAAATAAATTACCAGCGCCTCCAGACAGGCTCTTGCATTCTGCTTCTTCGCAAGTCCGATTGGAAGACCGATTACAAATACCAGCGGCATGTTACGGAATACTGTCCATGAACCTTCGCTTATCACATACCAGATTTTGTACCACATGCCATCTGGGTTTGCCAGGTCTCCCAAAATCTGTTCGTTCATACACAGGGTGGAGATACCTGCCATAATACCAGCGAAAGCAAAGAGCAGAACCGGTGTAAACATGGCGCCTCCAAATCGTTGGATTTTTTGCATCATAGCGAATCCCTCCTAATAAGATAGTTTCGTTTTTTTGTGTACCCTCGTCATAAATTCCAGTACATTTCTCAAACACTTTTCCGGCCGGATGTTTGTTTTGATAGGTTAATGATATTCAGAAAACCCTTTAAAGTCAACACTTCCGGGCACTTCTGTGCCTTTTTCAGGCTCTTAGTTTTGTTTCACGCCAGCTTGTGAAATTTCACAGGTTTTATCCGCTTTTTGCACAAAAAAATACCATCCTGCATGGATGGTATTGTGCATTTTTCGGGTCAGCCTTTTGTTCTTCACATGGCTGCTCTCTTTTCCTGGTATATCAGATACTTAATCAGCAGCAGCTCCACTGCCATAAAAAACAGGGTCGTAGTCTCATAATTTTCAATGTAGGTGGTGGCAACATTAGAGGTGTTAATATAGATGCTCTCTGTGCTCATCTGTGCCAGAGTATTATTCTTAAGCTTTGTCATGGAGATAATCGGAATCCCTTTCAGGTTCAGAACCTTTGCAAAGCTTGTAACATGATTGGATTCCCCTGTCAGGGAAACGATGATAACCAAATCCCCTTCCTGCAATACATCTGCGATTAAATCCTGCTCTGCCTGCATTCCCTCAATCTGGTACATGCATACCTTTGCCGACAGAAACGCACGCTTGAACTCCTTTGCCACAAAGGACTGTACGGCGCCGGAGCCATAGACAAAAACCCTCTTCGCTTCATATATCAGCTTACAGATATCGGAATAATCTGCTTTCTCCATTTCATCGATTTTTTTCCGGTAGTCGTCACAGACCATCTTAATGGTATCCTTATCCGCCTTCGGAAGTGCATTTCCCTGTTCCATTTTCAGATGAATCTTTAACTCTGAAAAGCCATCCATGGAAAGCTTTTTTGCAAACCGCAGAATCGTGGTTCTTGACACATTACAGTTCTTTGCCAGCTCTTCAATAGTACACTGACAGCACTCCTGCCGGTGCCCATCTATGTAATTCCAGATATAGATATCATTTTCATTCAATCTGTTATAATTCATTTTCACCAAGTCTGCAATCGCCATACCGGATTCCCCCTGCTATTTTTGAACTATTTTACCATAACCCATAAAATGCCGCAATAAATTTACCGTTTTCTGCCTTTGTTAAAATCCGGATAGCCATATAAATTTCCATCTTGTTACGCTGAAAAAATACTATACAATTTGTAAAATTCTGTTACAATATAATGCATAATATAAAAATAGCAAAGGATATCAGCCTATGGAAAAGAAGAAAACAATGAAACAAAAAATTGTATCCTATGTGATGCGTGTATCCATTCTTTTGGGAGTTGTGCTGACCATCATAATGATTGTTAACAGCTTTGTATCAACAAGCTCAATCCTGTCAGATAATCTACAGATGATGGCAAAGACTTCGTCTCAGAATGTAAGCTCCAATCTTCATTTACTGACAGACCGCATGGCAAATCTGGCATTGGAGAAGACTCTGCTGGATGAATCGGCGGACATTGAAGAAAAACAGGAGGTTTTAGATGAGAGAAAAACCCGGATTGAGTTCGTCTGGCTTGCTGTCTATGATTTGGACGGACAGAAATTATATGGAGACGACATTGCTCCGGCTTCCATTGCAGATGAGAAGTATTATACCTACCTGACAAAAACCAGTAATATTTCCATTGGCGAGCCCTATTATGCCGACAACATTTGGCAGCTGTCTGTGGGCATTCCGCTGAATAATGATGAAGGCAGCTTTGCCTATCTGATTGGCAGTTATAAATACGATTTATTAAACGATGTCTTAAGCAATATCAATATCGGTGTAAGAGGCTCCGCTTATATTATTAATGAAGAGGGAACCATTATTGCACATAACGATATGGAAAACATGGAAAAACAGCAGAATGTATATGACCTCTATGGTTCTAAGAAAAATGACGCCATTTTTGATGCCATGACCAGTTATCAGACCGGCTCCGAGCTCATGAATCTTGACCACACAAAGCATTATGTGGCATATTCACCGGTTGCAGGCACAAACTGGACTCTGATTATTGCCGCTCCCCGGGGCGACTTTATGAAAACCTTGTTTGTGTCCATCATAATCTGCGTCCTCTTAGCATCTGCAATGCTGATTGCCGCAAGATTTACCGTTGCACAGGCGGCAGGAAAGATATCCGATTCTCTTTCCCTGTCCACGGAAAGACTTACCTCCTTATCGGAAGGTAACCTGAAGGATGAGGTTATTCTTGCACAGACTGAAGATGAGGCTGCGATTTTGACAGAAGCCCTTTCAAAAACCATTAACAACATTGACTCCTACATAGACAGTTTAAAGACCTCTCTGGGTTACTTATCCGAGGGCGATTATTCCCAGGAGGTTCCGGATACCTTTATCGGCGACTTTGCCGCTATCCGGGATGCTCTGACCAACATTACTGCGTCACTGAACCAGACCATGTACCAGATTAACAATGCCTCTGCCGCTGTTAACCAGAATTCCTCTGAGGTTTCCGGATACGCCAAGCGGCTCTACGATGGCTCAAGGGAACAGTCCGTTGCGTTAGACCGGTTAAATGAAAGCATCCGGATTATCACGGAAAAAATACAGCGGATTAACGAGAGCGCACGACAGGTCAAGATATGCACAGAAGGTGCTGAAGATAAGGTTTCACAGGGTAAACAGCAGATGGATTCCATGCTGGGAACCATGAACAACATTTATTCCAACATGCAGGAAATTATGAAAATCAGCCAGCTGATTGATGACATTTCCTCCCAGACAAGTCTGCTGGCACTGAATGCATCCATAGAGGCTGCCAGAGCCGGAGAAAGCGGAAAAGGCTTTGCTGTTGTAGCCCAGCAGATAGGTGTCCTTGCAGACCAGACAGCCGATGCACTAAAACAGACCGGTGATATTATCTTACAGGCAAATGTTTCCATTGAGGAGGGGCTTACCACAGCCAAAGCAACCGCCGAATCCTTCCAGGAAATCAATAAGGCAACAGAAGAATTTAAGGGAATCTCCAACCAGATTGAACAGGTTGCCACAGAGCAGCAGAATGCCGTGGGAATGGTCTCCAAGGAGATTACCACTGTTTTAGATATTGCCACCACCAACCAGGAGCTGGCTGCCGAGACAGACAAGACTGCCGCCAGGTCGCTTCTGCAGTCACAGGAATTAGAACAGGTTGTCGCTTCTGTAAAGTTAAAGGAGGAATTATAGTATGAAGAAAAAACAGTTATGTCTTTTATTTCTTACCTCATTGCTTTTTATGGTATTGACGGGCTGCAGCGTTGGCGGCAAAATGAAGGATGGCTACTATACTGCTGAAATGTCCGACTACTCATTCGGATGGAAAGAATATGTCTGCATTCTCGTAAAAAACGACAAGATTGTTTCCGCAGAATTTAATGCAAAGAGTGAGAGCGGCTTTATCAAGGCATGGGATAATGAATATATGCGGAATATGGGAACCGTTTCCGGAACCTATCCAAATAAATATACAAGAGAATATGTCCAGCAGCTGATAGAGGAACAGAAGGACATTGAAGTGGATATGGTTACCGGTGCAACCAGCTCCGGCAATAATTTTGAAAAACTGGCTGCTGCGGTAATCGAGCAGGCAAAAAAAGGGGATTCCACTACCGTTGTTGTAGAATCTGAAGAGGAATAACTATTAATTTTATTATGGGAGGAATTTATTATGGAATATTTATGGAGCGACAGAAAGAGAACTCTGTTTGGCTTACCACTGTCTTTTACCAAGTATATGCTGTCAGAAGAACGGTTATTTATTGAACAGGGCTTTCTCAACAAAAAGGAAGATGAAGTCCGGTTATACCGGATTATGGATGTGTCCCTGACTAGAAGCTTCGGTCAGAGAATCTTCGGTGTCGGAACCATTCACTGCTGTTCTGCTGACAAATCAATGGGAGATTTTGATATTGTCAGTGTGAAACATCCAAAGGATGTAAAGGAGCAGCTTTCCCAGCAGATTGAGGCACAAAGAGATGCCAAACGCGTTACCAACCGGGAATACATGGAAGAAATGCATGATAATTTAGACGAAATGGATTGATTTTCAAAACAGGGTATCACTCCCCGATTACATTTACCTGGGGACTATCCCAAAGTTTGTGTAAACCTCCAAACTGATGTAAGATAAGATTATTC
>ENA-OYZN01000100-OYZN01000100.1-human-gut-metagenome-genome-assembly--contig:-NODE-100-length-63871-cov-13.147251_pt1 | contig 63871 bp, 54 predicted proteins | sample MGYA00243294_ERZ653483 | MGnify/ENA primary metagenome ERZ653483 (study PRJEB26926, sample SAMN06165155) | human gut metagenome | biome: ENVO:00009003; feature: ENVO:2100002; material: ENVO:00002003... | reverse complement strand
TGTTACATTTGCACAACTCACATTTTGAAATAAAGAGTTTCGCAATTACCTATATACTGTACGATTCTATTTACTTATTATGAACTATAATAAATGAAAAAACAAGAATAAGATTGCGCTTCTTATTACTCATAAAAGGCTCCCCCTTTGCAGACTTTTAAGATATTTCAATTGTATCATATAAGATGTCCTGAAAATGGGACAGTAAAGGTATTTAAATATTAGATAGCTCCTTCTCATAACACCACCATTGCTCGCCAAATAAATCTGCCTCACCACAATTTTCAAAATCCAGCTTTGCATAAGAACGCAGTGCTCTCTCATTGGTTTTGCTCACCAAAAAATGAACACTTTTATATCCCTGTTTTACAAGCTCCTGCATGGCATATACCAATAACTGCCTTGCGATTCCCCGGTTCTGATATTCAGCTTTTACCACCAGACGGGCAAGCTCTGCTCCCGGTTGTAAATCAGCCGTCCAGCAGGACAATTCCTCAACCACCTTATCATCATCAACGGAAACCGCGCCGATAATTTCACCGGCATCATTTTTCAGACAAAATAACGCATTTCTTTCCAAGTCACCCTGTGTGATTTCTTCATTCGGATAGTCCATCGACCATGTGCATCCCGGACTGCCAATGGCAGCCTGGTATAACTTTGTAATTTCTTCTATATCCTCTTTTGTGGCATTTTTAAAATCCATGTTCTCTCCCCTTCACAGCTCTTTCTGCAAATATATCATGTCCACAAGCTGTATCCCACACTCATATATCGGGTGGTCGTAATTATCTGTAAAAAAGTTTTTTATTCTATGTGTTTTGTGAAAACCGCATCTCTCATAATAGGGAACGGTTAGTGGAGACTCCCCTGTTCCAACCTGTAAAACGGTAAATACATCTTTGTATTTGTCAGCAATAAAGTCAATCAGAATTTTGCCATATCCCTTTTTCTGATATGCCGGCTCGACAGCTATATTCTTGATTTCCAAAACTCCTTTTCCTTCGTCCGTGACAATGCAGACTGCTTTCACACCGTTATCATTTAAGGCATACATGACACCCCGCTCTAAATAGCGGTTTATCATACTTTCCTGTTCATCAGCCAGTAAAAGTAAATCTATGTACTGCTTTTTGTTGTCTTTGATTTCTAATATTTTCATAGACAATGAATCTCCCATCATTTATACCTCGCCACCTCCATCTCCAGACATTTCCACTCTTCACCCAAAATAGAAAACATTTCCGTTTTTTCCATTAAAACCTCTTGAAATCCTACTGATTTGTAACAGCGGTAAGCTGATTCATTCTTTTCAAAAACACCTAATGTAACCTTCTCTGCCCCAAAATAATCAAAAGCATAACGTAATGCAAGGGACAACATTTCTTTTCCATATCCCATTCCCCGTTTTGTATCATCAATGATTACAAATCCCAAACGTAAAATCTTTCTATCTTTATCTATAAAACGCATTATGAAATGTCCAATTATGCCATATTCATTACATGCCACCATAGGATAAAAAGCATGACTACCCTTTAAATCCCCGTATTGTTTATTCATATCATCTGCGGTTATCGGATATTTGTCATATCGGTCTGCACACCATTTCCAGAAGCCCACTTCATCCTTTAACCAGCTGACAATATGTTCCGCATCAAAATCTTTATATGCACGTAAACTCAATCTAAAATCAGAGTGATAAAGGGTTCTATACTCTTCAATCATATCCACGTATTCTCTCTTGTCAAATTGCCAGTTAACCATTTTAATCCAATCAATATTGTCATCCGTCTGCATATAAGGCTGCATATAGTTCCGCAATCTGCGGATATTTTCCTCGTACCAGTTTTCCGATACCCAATCCCAATATTCACGACTGTTATACCGTTCTGTAGCAATGTTATCTCCATATCGTTCCCAGTCTTCATCGGTATAGGCTTCTAAACAAAGAATTCCAGACCTCATTTCCTTCTCTTTATCCCAGTTGTCACGATTTAATACACCAATTTTATCCCAGCATATATATTCTTCTGTTCTACGCAACTGGACAAGAATTACAATACAGGATAAATCACAATCCTCCTCGCATACAAGAATCGGAAGATTCATTTTCTGTTCCGGACTATCTATCAACTCCCAAATAAAATCATTTTCACTTTTCTGCCCCAAATCACCCGTCCATGCCGGCATTAATCCATGTACAGTACCAAATGAAGAAAGCATTGGACATAATCCACCTGCAATAAATTCATCCAGATAATCTACAATTGCTTTATTATCAATCACCCAGTAATACTCTGGATAATCGTAACAGGTTTTTATGTATTTTACCTTTATCTGATTTCTCATATAACCTCTATCCATCACTTTCTAAAACACACAATCATCTATATCAAATCATTATCAATCTCTAATTTATCTTTTCCCATAATACTATTTATCCAGCAACTCTTTCACCGTTTCCCTGCTAATATGGTTCTTTTCTGCAAAGTCGAGTACATCCGATATTTTTTCCTGAAGGTATTCCAACGGATTGTCTTTCTCCATTGCAATGATAATGTCAATTTTTTTCTTGTCCTCCGACTGCCAATCCCTTAATACGTTCTCCACCGAATCATAAAAAATACGGCACTCTTTTGCACCTGCACCATATATGGCATCCTCAAAGGCTTTTATATTCACTATTGTCATTTTTTCAGGTAAACATATGCCTATCACTGGTCTCCTCGCAAAAGGCTTTTTCTTACCCTGTGCCTTGTACAGAAAATATCTCAACAATCGTAACGCACAAGAAAAATCATCTATTTCCCCCTGTTTAAATGGAGATATCACCACAAGCGAGTCTCTTTGTTCATCAGTTAAATTTTGTAAATTCTCACACTCATTTCCAACTGCCACTATTTTATTCTCTGCAAAAGCCATTAGAGATTTTTCCCTTAAAACTTCTCCTTTATCTCTTATATAAATAACAATATCCGTTGGTGCACTATTCTTCATCTCAATTCCTCCTTAAGCACTCGTTTATAGGCAGGTTATTACAAAACCTATTCTTCTATATGGAATATCCGTTCTATATTCTTTCTCGCATTTTCTATTAATTCCTCTTCTGTGACACGCATATACTTGGCAAGCTCCCTCGCCACATATTGAATATTCTGCGGTACATTCGTCTTAGCCAGCCCCGGCACATTTCTTGGGGTCAGATAAGGTGCATCCGTTTCAATCAAAATACGGTCAAGGGGTATCAGCTTAACCGCTTCCCGCAATTCCTTTGCCCGCCTGTCATCGCAAATCCAGCCTGTAATGCCAATAGAAAACCCCATGGATAAATATCTTTCCAGAATTGACTTATCACCAGTAAAACAATGAACCACCGATTTTGTACAAATATCCGGATGTTTCTTAAACCTCCTGATAAATTCATCTGATGCCATACGCTCATGGAGAAATAACGGTTTGTTTAATTTTTCCGCCAGAACAATATGTTTTTCAAAACAACGTATCTGATTCTCCTTTGTAGAAAACATCCGGTCAAAATCTAATCCACACTCACCAATTGCAACAATCCGGTCATTTTCCGTCACAAGCTTTTCGATTAATTCAAAATCCTCCTGCCTTGCGGAATCGGCGTTATGCGGGTGGATTCCCGCTGTTCCGTATACATCATGATTGTTGACAAAAGCAGCAATCTGTCGGTTCTCTTTTGTATCTGTTCCGGTTAAAATGCAGGCTACACCGGCATCCGCCGCATCACGGATAATCTTTTCCGAATCCGGAAACTGCCTGCAAAACAAGTTTAATCCAATATCATAATATTTTACATTCATGTCTTTTTCACTCCTTGTCTGTCCATACATAGTTTCTTCTCCCAAACCTCTCAGCTTTCATCCATTCTCTCCTTAATCCTCTTCCTGTACTCCGTGGGCGAAAGCCCCTTCATCTTCTTAAATATCCGGCTGAAATACAACGGATTCCCATATCCCACAATATTACTGATTTCCGTTACATTATATTCTGTCGCCTCTAACAAACTCTCTGCATTGGAAATCCTTATGGACAGAATATACTGCATCGGAGTAGAACCTGTATATTTCCTAAAGTTCCGGATAAACCAGCTGGTACTCATATGCCTGGAAGCGGCATATTCTTCAATAGAAATGTCCTCATTATAATGTTCATTGAAATAGGTTACCGCAATATCAATCTCCTCCGTCATAAAACCCTTATCAATCCTTTGGGTTCCGTTAAGCTGCCTGTGTATTAAGATAAACATATGGCGCAGCATCATGGATAACAGCTCCTGATAATCCTCTCTGCACATTTGCAGCTCCTGTATCATCATACGGAACAAATTCTGGTATTCTAATGCAGAACCTACATAAAAGACATGGGTGGAATCGGATATTCCATACCTTCTTAAAATATTTTTTACATCACTTCCGGTAAAATGAACCCAGTAAACCTCCGTCTGCTCCTCTCCATAGTATTCGTATCTCTGAATCTCTTTGGGACGGTATAGCACCATATGTCCGGCTGTGACTATTTCTTCTTTTCCATCAAAATGGAAGTGTGCCTTACCTGCCGCAATATATAACAACTGGTAATCCAGTCTTCCCCTGGGTCTGTAGGTAGGCAGCTTTGGTCGTGTGTATAAACGGTATGTGCCACAGCTCCCTACAATAAGAGGTCTGCTTTTATCCTTAAAATCCATTCTTGAATTATTTAAATACGCTGAATTTGTATACATTTTTTCTCCCGGTTTTATGCCAAAATCATCTGACTTTTCAGCAATTCTCTGTTTTCCCTGTACAAAGCATATATAGTTACCCTGAAAATCAACTTTATTGTATCATTTTGTGCATGTTTTGTCTAATATAGACTATGGATTTTAACTACTTTTATTCTTATAATATCAAAAAATACATGTAAAGAGGTGGTCGCAATGATAATACCAAAATACTATGAGAACCTGCATGTTTTACACGAAAATACGATGCCGGACAGAGCCTATTACATTCCTGCATCCAAGGCAATGGACTCTCTCGTTCATAACAGGGATACCTCAGACCGTTTCCAGCTGTTAAACGGGAATTGGCGCTTTCAATACTTTAACAGCATTTATGACTTGAAGGAGAAGTTTTTTGAAGAAGGTTTTAACACTTCCTCCTTTGATGTGATTCCGGTTCCCAGCGTATGGCAGAATCACGGATACGATACACACCAGTATACGAATGTCAGATACCCTTTTCCATTCAATCCCCCATATGTTCCACAGGATAATCCATGTGGTGCCTATTCCAAAGAATTTGACTTCAAAAAAGACCAGACTGCACCATGCACTTACCTGAACTTTGAAGGTGTTGACTCCTGCTTTTATGTCTGGTTAAACGGTGCCTATGTGGGTTATAGCCAGGTATCCCATTCCACCAGCGAATTTGATGTTACAAAATATCTCAAGGAGGGAAAAAACAAGCTGGCAGTACTGGTATTAAAATGGTGTGACGGCAGCTATTTAGAGGACCAGGATAAATTCCGGATGAGCGGAATCTTCAGGGATGTTTATCTGTTAAAAAGACCGGAAAACAGTGTATTTGACTATTTCGTCACAACGAAGACACCTTCCCGGGATACCAGCCAAAAGGCACAGGTTACGATACACCTTAAATATTTCCAGGAGATTATTCCGACAGAATTAACAGTATATGATATGGATGGAAAACAGGTTGCCAGTGCTAAAGTTCCAGCGGAGCAAGCTTTTGAAAACAACCTTAATATCAAGGATGGCTATCAGGTAGCTGCCAGACTTGCGATTGAACAGGCAAAGCTCTGGAATCCGGAAATGCCATATCTCTACACCTTAGTGATAAAAACCTCGAATGAAACCATAACAGACCATATCGGCATAAGGGAAATTTATATTCTTGACAAGGTTTTATATATAAATGGCACTGCAATCAAGTTCAGCGGTGTCAACCGCCATGATTCTGACCCGGTAACCGGATTTACCATAGATATCCACCAGATGACAAAGGACCTTTCCATGATGAAACAGCATAACTTCAATGCCATACGCACCAGCCACTACCCAAATTCACCGGTCTTTTATCAGCTGTGTGATGAATATGGATTTTATGTGATTGATGAAGCGGATATCGAGGCGCATGGTCCATCCGAACTGTTCTATGAAGATGACAGCTGGGAAAATAAGAGCAAAAGATGGAACGAACCCATTGCCGACAATCCTGCATTTATAGACGCCATATTAGACAGAGTAAAGAAATGTGTCCACCGGGATAAAAACCGTCCCTGTGTGGTTATCTGGTCAATGGGAAATGAAAGTGCTTATGGATGTACCTTTGAAGCTGCACTCAAATGGACAAAGGAATTTAATCCAGAACGACTGACTCATTATGAAAGTGCCTTATACAGAAGCAATCGCAGAAAGTATGATTTTTCCAATTTAGATTTGTACAGCCGGATGTATCCTTCCTTTGAGGAAATTGACGAATATCTTGAAAATGAGCCTGATAAACCGTTTATTTTATGTGAGTACTGCCATTCCATGGGAAATGGTCCCGGAGACTTTGAAGACTATTTCAAAATCTTTGAGCAGCATCCGGAGCTTTGCGGCGGCTTTGTCTGGGAGTGGTGCGACCACGGTATCTACAAGGGCAAGGCTGCAAACGGAAAAGCCATGTATTACTATGGAGGTGACCACGGGGAAACCGTACACGATGGCAACTTCTGTATGGACGGCTTAGTTTATCCTGACCGGACACCTCATACCGGTTTACTGGAATATAAAAATGTCCATCGTCCTGCCAGAGTGATTTCATACGACCAGAACAAAAAGGAACTTACTCTCCGCAATTACATGGACTTTACCGATTTAGCGGACATTTTAACCATGACCTACGAAGTATGCTGTGACGGAACCGTTACGGCAGCGGGAGAAGTCAAAAGCATATCCGTTGCTCCCCACGGAACAGGTACTGTATCTCTTAATCCGGTTATTCCGGAAAAGGGAAGGACTTATTTAAAAATTTACTATTATAGCAAAAAAGCCTCTGCATTTATACCGGAGGGCTATCTGCTGGGCTTTGATGAATTGCCTTTGTTAAACAAAGACAACAGAAACCAGACATGTCTCAAGCTGCTGGAACACAGAACAAATGACCCCCATCCAATTGATATATCAGAGGATGACAGTTTCTTAACATTAAAGGGTAACTGTTTCCTATATGTCTTTAATAAGAAAACCGGACTGTTTGATAAAATGGTGTTTCAGGGCAAAGAAATCCTGAACCAGCCAATGGATATAAACATCTGGCGTGCGCCTACAGACAATGACAGAAATATAAAAACCGAATGGATGCGTGCCTGCTACCACCAGGCTTTTCCACGGGCTTATGAAACCGTATATGAGACTGCCGGGAACGGAATAACAATATGCTGCACCTCATCCTTATCTGCTCCGGCTATACAAAAAATCATGGATATCCATACTGTATGGACAGTTCAAAAGAATGGGGAAACAGATATTACAATGTCTGTCAAAATAAACGAAGAATTTCCGGAGCTTCCCCGCTTTGGAATCAGACTCTTTCTTGATAAGAGTTTAGACACAGTAACCTATTATGGCATTGGACCATATGAAAGCTACCGGGATAAATGCCGGGCAGGGAGCCACGGATTATATTCCGGCAACATTCTTAATATGCATGAGGATTATATAAGACCACAGGAAAACGGCAGCCATTTTGATTGTGACTATGTAACCCTGGAAAATAAAACCCAGGGGTTAACCGCTGTAAGCAATAAAGCTTTTTCATTTAATGCCTCTGTATATACACAAGAGGAGCTTACAGCCAAAAAGCACAATTACGAATTAGTACCATGCGAAAGCAGCATTTTATGTTTAGACTATGCCCAAAACGGCATCGGCTCCAACAGCTGCGGTCCAAGACTTAACAAAGAATACAGACTGGATGAAAAGGAGTTCTGTTTTGAAATGAAACTGGTTCCTTTCACCAAAAATGAATAACCTGCTAAACGCAGCATACGTTGTAGCATTGCAATCATACACACATACCAAAAATAAAGCTGGCACAAACGTACCAGCTTTGTTTTTATAAATATTTTTATATGCGTTACAAATTATCTTACCTTAATCTGCTGCTGAATAGCGTAATCACTGGCTACATATTTGCCGTTAATCTTTACTAAAGGCACAATCTTAAAGTAATATTTCTTGTTCTTTTTAAGAGAAGACTTTCCGTATTTGTTAACAGTAACCTTCTTGGTAGAACCCTTTAATGTCTTAAAGGTCTTATAACCAGAAGACTTCTTCGTAGAAACCTGTACTCTAATCTTACCGGTTCCGTTTATCTTGCTCCACTTGAAGTTGATTTTCTTACTGCCTCTGGAGTATTTACCATTCATTTCACAAAATGCTCTATAATCACTCCAGGAACCATATTTTCTACCGTTGTCAGTATCAACGAAAGCTCTTACACGATATTTTAAGAACTTATTCTGCTTATATGGCATATAAGAGGTTGAAGTTCCGTTATATGAATAGCTCTTTGTAACGGTGGTAGATTTTGAATATTTGGAGCCTCCGGCATTTACCAGCTGCACTTCAAATCCACTGCCGGAAAAGATGGCTGCAACACTGACCTTATTCGTAGAGCTCAGAACACCATATATGCCAAAATTGCTTTTTGAAATCTTGGAGGTAAGCAAATTGACGGTTTTGTATTTTGCTGAGGTTTCAGCATTATATCCGGAAGCAGACCTTCTTGCAGCAACTACTTTATAATAGTTACTTGACGAATTATTCATCTTAATTGTATAGCTGGTACTGGTTGTTGTTCCAACCAGCTTCTTTGAATATCCCTCATAAATATAATAAATATTTGCTCCAGGTGCCGAATACTGGATTGTTGCACTGTTATCTGTAGCATTTACAAACTTCACATCAGATAAAGTTCCCGGCGTGGTTACAACCTGTAACGCACCGGTCCAGTTTGCATAACAGTTTTTGGATGTCGTTCCGCAGCCTACTCTGACATAATAGGTAGAACCCTGTGTCAGTCCGCTAAGATATGCAGAGGAGCTTGTGGTGTAGCTCTGTTTAACAATGTTCTTAAAGCTGGCATCTGTAGCAATCTGATATCCATAATACTTATAATTGGATAATGTTGTCCACTCTACCCTTACACTGGTTGTATAATCACTTGACTGCTTCAGACCGCTGACTGCAGCTTCAGAGGTAATGCCGGTTACCATAAACGCCATTGCCATAACGAACACAGCAATCAGACATTTCTATAGAACTTCTCATTGTTTTCATCATAAAATTCTCCTTTTCCTTTCAATATTTTTGTTTATCATGTGTCTAAAACTACATGTATTATATATAACACATTTTATATGAAATTTGTGCGAAATCATAGATGGCATACTGCACAAAAAATTTAGGCGTTTTGACTATAAATTATTTGCAGCCATTCTGTATGTGCACATGCTGTCCCAGCAGCAACGGATATGATACCAGCCTGCTGCCATTCAGATTTTCCCTGTGCATATCCACACCTGTAATCTGGCTGTTTTCATAAGTGGTATAATAATAGATACCTCTGTCGGTATTACAGCAGGAGCTGTAGATTGTCATTTCATATTCACCCTCACCGGTGCGGACACACCCTCTCTGCTGGGATACAGCACCTAAAATATGGAAAAATTGGCTGATACTCTCCGACTCCGAATCGCCGGAAACGGAATTCATTTTTGTAAATGCAGCACGGACAAAACGGGATTCAGAGGATAAATCTCCCGGCATACCCATAGCTCCCATTCCACGGCAATACGGCTCCAGCTTTAACTTCCGGGAAAAATTGTTTACCGGAGGCTCAACGGATAAATTCATATAATTATTCAGATGAAACATCTGTATGTCAAAGCCCGGATTGTTGGTCAATACACCCACAGGATTATCATATACCTTCAAGCCATCCCTTGTACATTCCACTGTAATGGATTCTTCCTTATCCGAAATCATCCAGTGAAGCTCTGCCAGCGGCATATCGTGACGAAACTTAATTTTAACCAGATTAATCTGCTCCAGCTTTTTCCTCACCTCTGCAACCGTGGCGCACTGTCCCAATATCCATGGGATAAATTCAAAGGGGGCAACATTATCCTTCCCCTCTGCCTCTGCCTTATAGTCTGCATTTCCGGGAAAATTCAGTCCAGCCATGCTTAACCCTTTTTCGTTGGTTGCATCATAATAAAGAGGATAGTCATCCGCAACAAAAGCCATTCCAATTATGGCATAATGCTGCAGTAAGTCCCTCTCCCTGCAAAAATGAAAGGGAAATTTTCTCGGTGTTACCGTTACGGTTTCCCCATAGGAATGCTCTAAATCCAAAGTACGTCCGAAGTAATGATTTTTTGTTTTATAGGTTACTGCCGTACACATATTTTGTGCACCCCCTGTTTAAAAATTCCACAATCCATACAGCGGAATGTTCAATATTCCCTTTGAGAAGCCCAGCTCATCCAGTGAAATCCGGATTGCCATGTGATTTTTATATTTACTGTTAAACACCTTAATGCTCTGCGCCTTACGGCGGATTCTTGACTGCACATCCACCGGCACCACTTCCCCGTCATCCTCGAAAACAAAATCCACTCTGGCTGTGGCTCCGGAAATCCAGAAATATAGCTTATCCACTGTGCTGTTCATGGTAAGCTCAGAGAGCACAAACTGTTCCAGCAGCGCACCATTCACATCCTCCATTGCCGAGTCACCCGTCTTCATCTGGGTGTGGGGAATTCCACACATAATCCGAAGCAGTCCATGGTCTAAATGATACAGCTCAAAGGATTTGTCATCCACCTGCAGCGGCAGCGGTGAAATCCCGTCCCTAATCCGGTTCACCTTTCTTACCAGCCCTGTATCCACCAGCCAGTTAACGGACTTTTCATATTCCCTGGCTCTCGCCTTCTCATCCACATACTGATACATAAACTTACGGTTCTCTTTTTCCATCTGTACCGGTATACTGTTCCATATTTTGTTTACCTTTAATGCACAGGTCTTGGGTACATACCGTTCAATATGCTCGCTGCATTTGTTAAGCAATGCTTTCAAAATGGCATCCACCCGGTTCAAATCATGATTCTTCACATAGTCAAGCACCACAATCGGCATTCCGCCGGTAATATAAAATATCTTCAGATATTCCGTGATTTCCTCTATCACCTCTGGCTCCACCGGCTGCATTTTCTGGTTCTCAATAGATTTACACAAATCCTGTGCCTTATTCGCAGTCAAAAACTCCTCAAAGGTCATGGGATATAATTGCAGTTGATAAAAATTATTTTCATACTCCGCTTCATGAACAATACCCCCCACAGTGGAAGCAATCAGGCAGACTGGAAGCTCCGGTCTCTGCTGTTTTAAACTCATAACCGCTTCCACTGCCTTTGGGTATAAATGCACCTCATCAAAAACAAATAAGGTCTGCCCCTCCTCAAAGGTCTGGTCACAATACATACAAAGTGCCGCTATCAACTTCTCCGCCTTCACTCTTGTCCCCTGCTTAAACAGCGGATAAGCCTCCTCATCCTTTTCAAAATCAATATAGATTAGCTTTTTATAAAAGCCCTGTCCAAAGTCAATCATGGTCCAGGTCTTTCCCACACCCTTGGCTCCCTTTAACAGTAATACCCGGTCCTGTGCATTTTCATACCATTCCATTAAATCATTCATTATAATCCGATACATGTTCCGCCCTCCTGCATAATAAGCTTCACAAAATTCCAACCTATTTTTACTATAGCATTCCTGATTTAAAATGTAAATAATTACTCCTTTATTTCCACGCCTTTTTCAAGGCATTTACACCCTCTGTCAGTTCACGTTCCTTTAACCGGGCAAAACCAATCAGAATAGTTGGCACCCGTTCCTCTTCCCGGATATAATAATCCGAAAGCGCATACACCTTTACCCCCTGCTCTGCGGCAAGCTCCACCAGCCGTTTTTCCACATTTGCCGCATCGGAAGTCCGGTCTCCAAACTCCAGCAGTAAATGAAGTCCCGCACTTTCCCCTGTAATTCTCACCGGCAGTCCGCTATCCTTTAACTCCTGCAGCAGAATGTCATGCTTTGTTTTATATATTTTTCGCATCCGGTTCAGATGCCTCTCAAAATGCCCCTGAATAAAAAACTGGCTGATGACTCTCTGGTCAATCCTTGACACTGTGGAAAAATAGAAGCCCGCCGCCCGGTAGTACTGTTCCATCAGACCTTCCGGCAAAACCATATAACTCATTCGGATTCCCGGAGCAATTGCCTTTGACAGCGTTCCCACATAGATTACCCTGTCAAAGGGGTCCTGGCTCTGAAGAGCCGGTATGGGTTTCCCAAAATAACGGAATTCACTGTCATAATCATCCTCTATAATATAGCGTCCCTCTTTTTTGGACGCCCAGGACAAAAGCTTCTGCTTTCGGCTCACCGACATAACCGTTCCCAGCGGAAAATGATGGGACGGTGTAACATACACAAGATTGGCGTCACTTTTTTCCAGCAAATCCACCCGGATTCCCTGCTCGTCCAGAGGAACCGGTGTAATGGGATACCCCACGCTGTTAAATATGGTATACGCCTGTTTATAGACCGGATTCTCCATGGCAATAGACTGCTCCCCCGGCAGAATCCGGCTCAGCAAAAGCAGCATATAATCGCTTCCCGCACCGATAATAATCTGGGAAGGCTTACATCTCACGCCTCTGGACTGATGCAGATAATTTTGAACCGCTCTCCGAAGCTCAATATCTCCCTGATGTCTGCCGGATAAAAATAATTCCTTATTATCGTCAATCAGGCACTCCTTCATAAGCTTTCTCCATTTACTATAGGGAAAATAGTCCATGTCTACGCCGCTTGGGGAAAAATCAATCCGATACTCCGTTTTGTCCTCCGGTTTGTCCATATATTCCTTTTCTGAAATCTCTTCCTGCCGGGAAGTATCCTGGATATGTATTCCCTCAGAATATAAGGTGTCCAGTGCACTGACAAAATAGCCCTTTTTCGGAACCGATTCAATATATCCTTCTGAAAGGAGCTGTCCATATGCCATATCAATGGTATTACGGCTTACCTCCAAATGGGCTGCCATTCCTCTGCCAGAGGGCAGTCTGGTCCCACAGGGAATGTTCCCGTTGACGATTTCTTCCCTGATATACTTGTATATTTGCTCATAAATGGGTTCCTTGCTTCCGGTATCAATTGAAATTGTCAGCATAGCTTCTCCTATCTATTTTTCTTTTAAAGAAAGAGGGGAAACGCATCAGCGTAATTCCCCTCTTATGACCTTTTCACTATATAACGATTGATTGTTTAAAATCACACAAAAACCAAACCATCGTCGTCCTCATCCTTACTGATTGACAGCATTCCGTCATCAGTGGTATTGGACATTAACAGTGTTAATCCGATATGCTTATTCGCCTTATCTCCGGTTGCCACATAAATCTCACCGGACTCAACCAAAGTCAGGGCAATCTCTAACGCCTGTTCCTTAAACCGCATCAGTTCCCTTCTGTCAATGGAGCTTAATTTGAACAGATACTGGTTTTTGGAGCTAATCAACAAAATACTGTACTTGTTATTGCCTGCTTTACGGGTCAGCATACCGGAGCCCACCATTCTGGAATTGGCAACAAGGATTTCTGAATTTTCCTCCCCGGCATATTCATTATAAATCAGGTTAAATACCTTATTGTACTGCTCCTCAGACTCCACCTTAATCGGCATTTCCGCCACCGCAAACTCCACAGCGGAATCTGCGAACCGGATAGTACCGCCCTCGTCATTGATAACTGCCGTACAGCTTCTCGGAACCTGCAGCCGGAAGAATTTATTCTGGATTACCTTATTGGAATCACTTTCCACCGGATTCAGCAGCTCCTTAAACTTCTCCTCTATTAAGTGCATAGCGCTTAAGGCATCCACATCCCCCTGCTTTACAACCTCCTTCAACCCTTCGTATAAATCAATGGTAGGCTGGTCTAACACATTTACAAGGGAAAGCACCTGTTTTACCGCCGGTATGGAGCCCTTCTTTGCCACATCATAATACAGCTTTAATTTCTCATCTACAGATACACCCTTAGAAATCTTATGCTCTACTACCTGATACAGATATTCCTTGCTAAAATCCTCATAACCGGCTTCATATGCCTGGTAAAAATAGTCAAGACTCTTTATCGGTCCGGAATATCCCTCTTCCTTCTCTCTCGCCTGACAATATGCGCCATATTCATATGCCGCCTGAACACTGCCAAGCTGGATTGCCTTCACAAATGCCTGTTCAATCTCATTATCACTGGCAAGATAAAATACCTGCTCCTTTTTGTTCATGGCAACCTTAAATGCCGTATCCGCAATTCCCTCATTTACGGCGCGCTCCCATTTGTCAATGGTTGACTGAAGCTCCTCTGGTTCGCCTAAGCTCTCTATATCTTTAATATACGGTTCTGCCTCAAAGATTCCGTTATCCAGTGCCCGTTTCAGGTACTCTAACGCTTTGACACCATCCCTCTTGCCATCTACCACACCATAGTAATAGAATCTTCCCAGATAGAACGGCACCCGTTTATGATTCAAACGGTCTGCGCTCTCGTACCATATCTTTGCCTCCGCATAATCCTTCAGCTGCTGGTCATATATTGTACCAATTAAAAAGGCTAAATCCGGGTCCTTGTTTGCCTCAAACAGCTGCTTTGCATAGCTTATGGTCTTGCCGATATCACGGTACGGACTGTCCTCATCAAAATACAATTCAATTAACAGATAGCTTGCCTTTTCACTGCCATTCTGCAATGCAATGGTGGCATTGCTCATGGCTTTATCATAGTCCTCCATATTATAATAATAAAGCGCTTCATTATAATACTGAATCTCTGTACGGTTAGCACTCTTATTACTCAACAGGGTTGGAATGACAAATGCAAAGGAATTTGCCACCTCAAAAATAATCTCATTATACTGCTCCATAATATCCATAGTGGAGCACACAAACCGCAGACACGCCCACCGGTTCTTCTGCTTAAACACAAAGGTTACAATTCCCTTGTCAATCTCCTTATGATAGAAACGGGCAGAGATACCGTTGGCATATTCGGTAATATATGGCGTAATATTTACATCACAATCATAGGCTTCATTCATATAATAAAGATAATCATCAATCTTGCGCTCAGAATCCTTTGGAACCGTTGTATAGGTAACATAAATGGCAAAATCCGTATAGGTATGGCTTGGTGCATAGTACTCCTCATCCGTGTCCACATCAATACTCTTTACCCAGTCCTTTGGCAGCTTGTGAATGTAGCCCTCTACCTGGTCATGCACATAGGTATACTGATACTGAAGCTTTGTGGCATCCTGTGCCTTATAACGGAATTCAATTCCCCTTGCCTTGCGCTTTTCTGAAATCTGGGAATATATCTTATCCTTTTCCTCAAACTCAATACTGTCCGCATGGGTTGCATTGTACTCAATCCGTTCAACAGCAGCCTTTGCCTTATCATCGCCCTTGTCCGCCAGCTTCTGATACCACGACTTAGCCTTCTCTATATCCACAGGAACAATAAAATCACTTTTTTGTCCATGTTCATCAATCCGGTTCAGACCGTTTTCATAAATATCACCTAATCGCATATATGCCTGTGACACATTATGGGCTGCAGCCTTTTCCAGATAAGTAATCGCCTTTGAAAAATTCTGGATATCCAGCATCAGCAGGCCAAGCTTATAAAACAGATTCCCATCCTCCACAAGCTTTATGTAACGCTCGTAATACTTTGCCGCCAACTCCCTGTCAACATTTGCCTTTATATTCTGATACTTTCCGGTCTCGTATACCTCTCCCAGAATCTTCAACGCTTCGCAACCATACTGCTGGTACTGCATCTCCATCATCCCAATATCCGCAATCTGGTTCAGTGCCTTAATGGCTTCCTCGGAAATTCCATGTTCAATAAGCTCTTTTGCCTTATTATACTGTTTTTCAACATTATTTGTCTGTTCCTCCTCACGCTTAGCTGCCTGCTTAACAAAAGGAATCTTATTCAAAAAATTAGAAAAACGTCCCATTCCTCTCACCTTCTCTTTTCTATAATCTACAAAACGGCACCCCGTCTAACGGTTTGATTGGCAAATGAAACCAGACTCACCATACTGCCGAAACTACACACTAATTATAGTAATTTTATCACAGTACACATCAAAGGGCAAGACAGGAAACCCCCAAAAACTATACGAAAAAAAGAACGTCAAAAAAGCTATTCTTTGACGTTCTTAACAAAATATTTATTCACTGGTATAAAATCTATAAGAGACTATCTAAAATGTTACCGGTAGAATAGCTGCCCAATGTTCCCGCTGCAGTATAGGAATTACTGTCTCCCAGGGAATTATTCACATTCAGGTAAATGCTGCTGGCTGCTGACTGAACCCTGGCTCCAAAGGAATCACTTCCGTTGAACAAAGTCTTTACCTTATTCATATCCGCACTCTTAAATGTCTCTTCATCTAATGTCAAGGTGTTATCTGTACCAATCTTAATTCCGATGTCATTTAACAAAGAACCATTGGCAGATGCAGAATTAACCATATGTAATGTCTGTCTTAACACTGCATTATCCTTACTGTCCGTTGAATTCTTTACCAGGCTGTTATAGGCATCCACAAAACTGTTCACTGCCTTGTAAATCTTATCCGTATCATACCCCTTTGTGGTTGTGCCATCTTCCTCATTCTTAATGTCTATCTTCTTAAATACCGAATCCTTACCGGTAGTTACCAGTGTATCGGCTGCCTTATAAAGCTCATTCGCCTTACCCTTAAGCGATGTCTTCGTAGCAGTGGTGTCTTTGTCCTTTGTAGAAATACCATCTGCACTCTTCTCTGTTCCATACTTCTTATAATATGCCTTAATCAGCTTGCTGTAAGAACCCTTTGTAATAGATGAATACTCTGCAAAATCAATTCCAAGTATATTCCCGGAAGAGGTATTACTGGTATTCACATTACCAAATAAATATGAATTACTGTTATAATTGCCCCAAATACTATTAATTCCTGCCATACTCAACACTCCTTTGAAATCTCTGCGAACCTCCGTGTTCTAATATTTCATACTTCAAGATTATTTTAGCATATGGTAATTCATTTGAAAAGCCAAAATGCACAAAAAGACTATTTTGCATCCTGAAGATACTCTGCCAGGGTTGCAACTGCCTTTTCCTCATCCTCGCCCTCTGCAGAAATGGTAATTTCCTCATCCTGGCTAAGTCCAAGACTCATCATACCCATAATGCTTTTCGCATTAATTTTTTTATCATCCGCCACAATATACACTCTGCTCTCAAACTGGCTCGCCTTCTGAACAAGAACTGCCACCGGCCTTGCCTCTGCATCCTCCGCTAAATTCACCTTTATTGTCTCGCTAACCATTTTTTCTTTTCCTCCTTAAATCTGGTCATCTTCTCGCAAATCTTTTGCAATACTACTTATCTTTCTTAATCTATGATTCACACCGGATTTTGATACCGGTGGATTCAACATTTCTCCAAGCTCCGACAGATTGGCATCCGGTTCCTCTAACCGGAGCTCCGCCAGCTGCCGCAGCGAATTATTCAGATACTTAAGACCCTTTGTCTTTTCAATATATTCTATATCTTCAATCTGCCTCCTGGCAGCGTTTACTGTCTTCTTGATATTGGCAGTTTCACAGTTCACCCTGCGGTTTATATCATTCCGCATATCCTTGATAATCCTTACATTTTCCATGTCCATCAGACTCACATACGCCTCACAGACATTCAGAATATCCACTATCATGGAACCTTCCTTCAGATAGACCACATAATATTTCTTGCGCTTCACAATTTTGGCATCCAAAGAAAAGCTGTTAATTATCTCCTGAACCACCTCCGCCATCTCCCGGTTGCGCACCACAATCTCAAAATGATATGCCTTATTCGGGTCATTAACGGAACCCGTTGCCAGGAACATTCCCCTTATAAATGCCTTCTTACAACATTCCTTCTGCACAACCTGCTTTGGAAAATGACAGTTCTGCAGAGAAACTCCCCTCAAAGACACATAAGTAATAGAGTCCTCCTCTATTTCCGAAAGCTCCTCTTCATCCAGCCAGTCCTCTTCCAGATAATCCACATAATCCGACAGCTTAATCGTCTGCAACAGCCGGTCTGCCATGTCCTGGTCTGTTATTTCAATATATTTTGAATTTCTGTTATAAAGTACACTTTTTTCAAACAATATATCGATAAGCTGGCAGAGCTTATCTCCCATCAACGCATTCTCCGGCCGTAAAATAAGCTTTATCCGGCTGTCATGCAGTTCAACCTCTCCTGTGGCAAGCACCAGCGCCAGCAGCTCTGCAATCTGGCAATGTCTGCTGCGGCTCACATGTCCGCCAATCTCTTTTTTTACCTTTGTCGAAAACGACATAACCAACCACTAACCCTTTCTAACGGTATCCTTTTCAATATCCCTATGGTAAATTCGTGCACTGTATGGCAGTGTTTCCATTTCCTTATATATACCATTTGCCAGTGTAACAGAACGGTGTTTTCCTCCTGTACAGCCAATCCCGATTATAAGACCATTTTTTCCCTCTTTAATGTAGTTGGGAATCAGAAATTCCAGCAAATCCACAAGCTTGTTCATAAACTCCTTTGCTTCATCATACTGCATCACAAAATCCTGGATTGCCTCGTCATTGCCGGTAAGGGGACGCAACTCCAGATTATAATAAGGGTTTGGCAGGAATCTGACGTCAAACACCAAATCCGCATCCCTTGGAATACCATATTTGAAGCCAAAGGACACTATACTCACAATAAAATTGTTATACTCTGCATTTTCTATAAATATTTTATCCAGCTCTGCTTTCAGCTCACGGGTCAGGAGGCTTGTGGTATCAATAATGTAGTCTGCCTCTTTCCTCAAAAAGGCAATCCGGTTCCGCTCCAGCTTAATTCCATCCTCCACCCTTCCGTTTCTCGCCAGAGGATGATTTCTTCTGGTCTCCTTATAGCGCTTAATCAGCACATCATCATTGGAATCCAAAAATAATATCTCGTAGTTATACTCGGATTCCTTTAACGCCCTTAAGCACTCCGAAAGCTGCTCTAAATATACCCCGCTGCGGATATCCACACCAATCGCCACGTTATTAATATCGTTGTCACTGGCATAGGCAATCTCTGCAAACCGCATAATCAACTGGATTGGAAGATTATCCACACAAAAATATCCAATATCCTCTAAGGTCTTTAATGTTGTACTCTTACCGGCACCACTCATACCGGTCACAATCACAAACCGCATATCCTACCTTCGTTCCTCTGCTTTTCTATCTGTCCGTTTCTGCCGGTCAGCTTAATCTCCGGCTCTAACTCCACCTGGAATCTGTCATATACCCTTTCCCTGACATCCTGAATCAGCTGCAAAACATCTGCCGCCGTTGCTCCGCCCTTATTAATGACAAAACCGCAATGCTTTTCGGAAACCTGCGCACCGCCCACACTGTAGCCCCGAAGACCTGCGTCCATAATCAGCTTTCCTGCAAAATATCCCTCCGGGCGCTTAAATGTAGAGCCTGCGCTGGGAAACTCCAGAGGCTGTTTTGTTCTTCTGGCAGCTGCCAGCTCTTCCATTCTCGCCGTAATCGCTTCCTTATCTCCCCGCTGCAATGCAAGGGTTGCGCCTAATACGATATAACCCCTTTCTTCCACAATACTATGACGGTAACCAAATTCCATTTCTTCCACTGTCTTTTCCAGCAGATTCCCATTGGAATCCATCAGCTGGACCCGTTCCACAATGTCCTTCATCTCTCCGCCATAAGCCCCGGCATTCATCATAATGGCACCTCCAAGGGTGCCCGGTATCCCTGCGGCAAATTCAAATCCCGTAAGACCGGCGTCCCGCACTGCATTTCCAAGCATGTGAAGCATAACCCCTGCCTGCGCCTTTACCCTGGTCTCCTCAATTGAAAAATTTGAAAAATTGCGGTAAAGCTGGATGACAACTCCTTCCATTCCCTCATCACTGACCAGCAGGTTGCTTCCGTGTCCCAGCATAAAAAACGGAACCTTATACGCATTACAGGAAAGCACCACCTGTCCCAGCTCCTCTGCTGTCTGTGGTGTCACAAATATCTGTGCCGGACCGCCGATACGGAAGGTAGTATGTCTGGACATGGGCTCATTCAAGCTTACATTCTGCTCTCCGACTATTTTATACAATTCACTAATTAAATTCTGATTCATTTTACTACAACCATTCATCATTTTTATATATATACTTTAGAATATGAAATTATATTATTCTCCCACACTTCCCCATTTTCTCTCATTATATTCTATCCCTTCATGTAAAATCAATGTAAGAAGTAACGAAAAAAAGGGGGAGAAACTCTCCCCTTTCGTCTTTTTTACTAATAATTGCTGTTTTATTTGGTTAAAATAGCCTCTGCGCAGCCATAAATTCCCGCATCATTTCCCAGTGTCGCAAGAACAAACTTTGTATTCTTGCATGCATGGAATACATACTGCTGGTAATATTTAGCAGTGGTATTAATCAATATATCCCCTGCCCTGGATACGCCGCCTCCGATTACAAATGCTTCCGGGTCACATACACAGGCAACCGTTGCCAGTGCCTTGCCCAGCGTCTTACCGTGAGCCTCCACCAATTCAAGGGCTAAATCATCCCCCTCCTTAGCTGCATCAAAAATCTCCTTTGCAGATATGTACTGCACGCTCCGGAGCTTTGACGGGCGGTCTGTATTGTTCAGTGCCCGCTCTGCCATTCTGGTAATTCCCGTTGCCGATGTATACTGCTCCAGGCATCCCTTCTTACCACAGCCACAGACCTCTGTCTCGTCATCATTTACACAGATGTGTCCAATCTCTCCGCCGGCTCCATTGGTTCCATACAGCATCTTTCCATTGATAATAATCCCTCCGCCAACGCCGGTTCCCAGGGTTACCATAACGATGGAGGAAAAGCCTTTTCCACCACCCTGCCACATCTCGCCAAGAGATGCCATATTGGCATCATTTCCAACCTTTGCCGGAAGACCAAGAAGCTTCTCTACTTCCTCTTCCACATTGAACACTCCCCAGCCAAGGTTTACACAGCGGAGCACTGTACCATCGTCCTTCACCGGTCCCGGCACGCCGATTCCCACACCGGCTACCTCTTCCTTGCCCACGGAACGCTCTGCAAGCTTTGCCTCAATGGATGCCGCCACATCCGGTAAAATGAAACGTCCGCCTTCATCCTTACGGGTTGGAATTTCCCATTTATCCAGCAGCTCGCCCTCTACCGTGAAAAAGCCAAGCTTTACTGTGGTTCCCCCAATATCCACTCCAAATACATATTTCTCCATAGTACTATATCCTCCTTACTATTCCTGTTACTGCAGGATTATAAACGCTTTATATTTTAAATGTTACTTCTTTTTATTCATATTATTGGTAACCCTGTTATAGAGCTCCTGTGCCGCATTATAGCCCATCTGCTTTTGTCTGTGGTTAACCGCAGCTGACTCTACAATAATGGCAATATTACGTCCCGGACGGATTGGAATATTGTGGGACACTACCTTATTGCCAAGAATTTCCGTATACTGGTCTTCCAGTCCCATCCGGTCATAATTGTTATCCTTGTCCCATTCCTCCAGATTGATTACCAAATCGATTCCCTGGGTCATCTTAACACACTCAAAGCCGAACAACGCCTTCACATCTATAATTCCGATTCCCCTAAGCTCAATAAAATGGCGGGTGATATCCGGAGATGAGCCAACCAGGGTATCATCCGATACCTTTTTAATCTCCACCACATCATCCGATACAAGCCGGTGCCCCCGCTTAATCAATTCCAGGGCAGCCTCTGATTTACCGATTCCGCTTTCCCCTTTAATCAGAACACCAACGCCGTATACGTCAACTAAAACCGCATGAATGGAAATGCGCGGTGCCAGCTCCACATGAAGCCAGCGGACGGTTTCATGCACAAAGGCAGAGGTAGTTGCATCAGAGGTCAGAACCGGAACCCCATATTTTCTTCCCACCTCAATAACAAAATCCTGGGGCTGAAGTCCCCGGCAGAATACCAGACAGGGAATCTTATGCTGAAATAATTTATCAAAAATCAGCGCACTCTCATCCCGGTCATGGATACTGCTGATATAGGCATGCTCTACATTACCGCAAATCTGAATGCGGTTTGCATCAAAATGTTCAAAAAATCCGGAAAGCTGCACTGCCGGCCGGTTAATATCCGGGTCGGTAATCAGAATCTCATCCGTATTGATTTCCGGAATATGATTGGTCAGACTCAGCTTTTCAATTAACTTTGTCAGTGTTATGGAATACATTGAATCCCTCCTCATTTCACAAAAAAACTATATTCATTGTATCATACTATACCCGGAAACTCTAGGAGATTTTCATTCTTCCTCATGAAAAAAACGGTAAATTTCTTCCGCCACCTGGGGAGTTATCTGTTTTACCTCTGTCAATTCCTCCACCGTGGCATTTTTTATCCTTTCAATCTCCTTAAAATGCTGCATCAGGGCTTTCCGTCTGGCAGGCCCCACACCGTTAATATCATCCAGAATACTGTGCACCTGCTCCTTTCCCCGCAGCAGCTTATGATAGGTAATGGCAAACCGGTGTGCCTCGTCCTGCAGCCTTGTAATCATTCCAAAAACCTCACTGTTCCGCGGAAAGGATATCTCCTCATTGTTATAGTAAAGCCCTCTTGTACGGTGATTGTCATCCTTCACCATGCCGCAGACCGGAATATGGATATTCAGCTGTTCTAACACCTGTAAAGCCACATTAACCTGTCCCTTGCCGCCATCCATCATAATCACATCAGGATAGACATCAAAGCGCTCATCCGTAAAACGTCTCGTCAAAACCTCTTCCATGCTCTTGTAATCATCCGGTCCGGAAACGGTACGGAGCTTAAATTTACGGTATGCATTTTTTCTGGCTCTGCCCTTTTCAAACACCACCATGGACGCCACAGACTGGTACCCGCTTGTGTTGGATATATCAAATGCCTCCAGGCGGTCTGCGCAGGGTAGTCCCAGCAGCTTCGCCAGTTCATTTGCCGCACCGACTGTGCGCGCCTCCTCCCGTTTCAGCTTCTCCAAATCTCTGGACAACACCACCTTGGCATTTTCCCTGGCAAGGTCAATCATTTTGGATTTTTCCCCCTTTACCGGGGTAATGATATGTACCCTGCCGCCCCGGCGCTCTCCAAGCCACTGCTCCAGCAGCTCCTGCTCCTCCACCGCAAATTCCGTCAGCAGTTCATTGGGTACAAAAGGGGTTCCGTTATAATACTGCTTGATAAAGGTTTCCATTATCTGGGAGCCACTGTCCTGCCCGGAATGCTCAATGTGAAAATGTTCTCTTCCAAGCAGCTTCCCATCCCTGACGAAGAAAACAGATACCACCGTCTCCTCCTCTTTTCTCGCCATGGCAATGACATCCCTGTCAATTCCGCCGGTTTTTACCACCCGCTGGGAGCCTGTCACATGCTCCACACTGGCTATCAAATCCCGGTATTCTGCCGCCTCCTCAAAGGCATACTCCGCCGCCTTTTCCTTCATTTTATGCTCCAGCTCTGCCAAAACCTTCTTATAATCCCCATTCAGAAAAGCCAGCAGCCGGTTAATCCGCTCCCCATACTCCTCCTTTGAAATATATCCCTGGCAGGGTCCGGCACACTGCTTCATCTGATAATACAGACAGGGTCTGCCCATCCCCAGCTCCTTTGGCAGTGACTTGTTACAGGTCCGGATGCCATACAGCTTCTGCACCAGTTCAATGGTATCCTTAACTGCTGCGGCACTGGTATAGGGCCCAAAATACTTCGCTCCGTCCCGCCGCATCTGCCTTGCAAAAAGAACCCTCGGAAAATCCTCCTGCACCGTTACCTTCATAAAAGGATAGCTCTTGTCATCCTTTAGCATGGTGTTGTATTTCGGGCGGTGCTCCTTAATCAGGTTATTTTCCAGCACCAGCGCCTCTAATTCCGAATCCGTCACAATGTACTCAAAGTAATCTATGAGGGTAATCATTTTCTCAATCTTCGGTCCACGGTTGTTTACCTTCCGGAAATACGAACTAACCCGCCGTTTTAAATTGATTGCCTTGCCGACATAAATAATCTCATCATTGCCTGCATGCATCAAATAAACGCCAGGCTGGTCCGGGAGCTTCTTCAATTCTTCCTTTAAGTCGAAGCCTTCCTTCATCAATCTCCCTCTGTGGCAGCCTTCAGGGCAGTGCCTGTCATTTCCTCAAATATCTTCATAAACTCTTTACCTGTAATGGTTTCCTTCTCAATCAGATGCTGTGCAAGAGCGTCCAGCAGGGATACATTTTCCAACAGAAGATTATAAGCCTTCTCATAAGCGCTCTTTATCACTCTGCGAATCTCATCATCAATTTTGGTTGCTGTCTCCTCTGAACAGTTCATCACTGCCCTGCCGTCCAGATAACGGTTCTGCACAGACTCTAATGCCACCATGCCAAACTCATCCGACATACCGTACATTGTAATCATGCTCCGCGCCATATTGGTTGCCTGCTCAATATCGTTGGAGGCTCCGGTTGTGACGGATGGAAACTTAATAGCCTCCGCTGCACGTCCCGCAAGAAATGTAACAATATCCTCTTCCATCTCCGCCTTGGTATTTAAATATTTTTCTTCCTCCGGCACCTGCATAACATAACCCAGGGAGCCCATGGTTCTCGGTATAATCGTAATCTTCTGAACCGGCTCTGTGTGCTTTTGCAATGCAATGCACAGAGCATGACCGGTCTCATGGTACGCAACAATTTCTTTTTCCTTTTTACTGAGGATTCTGTCCTTTTTCTCCTTACCTGCAAATACCACCTCGATGGACTCAAACAAATCAGCCTGGCTGACAAATTCCCGTCCGGCTTTCACTGCTGCCAATGCCGCCTCGTTAATAATATTGGCAAGGTCCGCACCCACAGCTCCGGAGGTTGCAAGGGCAAGCTCCTTAAAATCAACGGTTTCATCCATCTTAACATTCTTGGCATGTACCTTCAGGGTTTCAATCCGTCCCTTCAAATCCGGTTTTTCCACTATAACACGGCGGTCAAAACGTCCCGGACGAAGCAGCGCCTTATCCAAAACCTCCGGACGGTTGGTAGCCGCTAAAATAACGATACCCTTGGAGGTATCGAAACCATCCATTTCCGAAAGAAGCTGGTTTAAGGTCTGCTCCCGCTCGGAATCACCGCCGCCATATTTGCTGTCACGGCTTCTGCCAATGGCATCAATCTCATCAATAAATATAATACAAGGCGCTACAGAATTTGCCTGCTTAAACAAATCCCTTACACGGGAAGCACCAACACCCACATACAGCTCTACGAAATCGGAACCGGATAAGGAGAAAAATGGCACATTCGCCTCTCCTGCCACCGCCTTGGCAAGCAGTGTCTTACCTGTTCCAGGAGGTCCCACCAGCAGAGCGCCCTTTGGAAGCTTTGCACCGATTTCCAGATACCGCTTGGGATTATGCAAAAAGTCCACCATTTCTTTCAGGGATTCCTTGGACTCCTCCTGTCCTGCCACATCTGCAAAGGTTACTCCCGTTTCCTTTTCCATATACATTTTGGCATTGCTTTTTCCAACACCCATCATTCCGCCGCTCTTGCTCATGGAGCGCATAAACAGCCAGATAATTAAATAAAATACGCCAAACATTAATACCCACGACAATATATTTCCTATCATCGCAGAGCTGCTCTCATCCACAGCCGTATAATCCAGCTCTCCCTTTTCCTTTGCTTCCTCCAAACGGTCTACCAAATCAATATCGGAAATCCGGATTGCATAATAGCTTTTCTTTTTGCCGGATTTCGTCTTTTCCTTTGGTATCACCTCAACGGTAGAGCTGTAAATCTTAACGGTCTCCACCTTGCCCTCATCCAGCATGGATAAAAATTCACTGTAGGAAATCTCCTCCTGCTGGCTGGTCTGGTAACTGCTATAGGCATAGAAAAACAGTAATGTCAGTCCCACCGATACAATCACCATAAACAAAAAGCTTCTGTTAGGGGACTTTCTGCCATTATTGTTCTGATTATTCTCATTATTCTGATTTTTATTTTCTTCCAACTTTTTATCCTCCTGTTATTTTAACAGTATCTATTATAAGAGGAATTTCTAAAATACGCAATTCCATTTTCATGTAATTTTTGTGAAGTAACCGGAAAGATTTTCCAACCGGAGGGTCAGCCGCAATCTATACATTTTATCATTTCCCATTATGCGGGAAATATTTCTTCTTCTCCGCTTAAATAAAGAAAGAAAAAATAAGAGATTTATCAATTGACTAACCCTCTTATTTCATATAAAATAAAGTCTATGTATGTCAATGTACAAGAATATTTGTTTCTATAAAACAAACAATATAACGAAACCAAATTATACACGGAGGAGAAATATATGGCAGTCAAATATGTATTTGTCACAGGTGGTGTTGTTTCCGGACTGGGTAAAGGAATTACCGCCGCTTCTTTGGGAAGACTTCTGAAAGCCAGAGGCTATAAAGTAACCTGTCAGAAGTTTGACCCATATATCAATATCGACCCAGGCACCATGAATCCAATCCAGCATGGTGAAGTATTTGTAACAGATGACGGCGCAGAGACAGACCTGGACCTGGGCCACTATGAGCGGTTCATCGATGAAAACCTGAACAAAAAATCCAATGTCACCACCGGCAAGGTATATTGGAGCATTTTGCAGAAGGAACGCCGCGGTGATTTCGGCGGTCATACCGTCCAGGTTATTCCGCATATTACCAACGAGATACAAAGCCGCTTCTACCGCAATTTAGACGCTTCCGAAACGGAATTTGCCATTATCGAGGTAGGAGGTACGGTGGGCGATATTGAGAGCCAGCCATTCCTGGAAGCAATCCGCCAGTTCCAGCACGCGGTGGGACACGAAAACTGCATTATGATACATGTAACGCTGATTCCTTATTTAAAGGCTTCCGGTGAAATGAAAACCAAGCCCACACAGGCCAGCGTTAAGAATCTTCAGTCCCTTGGTATCCAGCCGGATATCTTAGTCTGCCGCTCCGACTATCCGTTAGAGGATGGCATGAAGGACAAGATTGCGCTATTCTGTAATGTACCAAGCGAGAATGTTATCCAGAATCTGGATGTGGACGTCTTATACGAAGTGCCGCTTGCCATGGAAAAAGAAAAGCTGGCAGATGTGGTATGCAAATGTCTCCATGTAGATTGTCCGGAGCCAGACCTTGACGAATGGATTGCCATGATTGACCGTTGGAAAAATCCGGTAAAGAAGGTGAAAATTGCTCTGGTAGGCAAATATGTATCTCTGCACGACGCCTATATCTCCGTTGTGGAAGCATTAAAGCACAGCTCCTTTGCCTGCAACTCTGATTTGGAAATCATGTGGATGGATTCTGAATTATTAAATGATGACAATGTTGCCGAGGAATTGAAGGAGGCGGACGGTATTATTGTTCCGGGCGGCTTTGGTGACCGCGGTATTGAGGGAATGATTAGTGCCATTCGATATGCCAGAGAAAACAACATCCCATATCTCGGACTTTGTCTCGGCATGCAGCTGACCATTGTGGAATTTGCAAGACACGTATTGGGATACCATGATGCAAACTCCAGTGAATTTAATCCAAGCAGCGTACACCAGGTTATTCACATCATGCCGGACCAGGACGGCGTCACCGACCTTGGCGGTACCTTACGGCTTGGCGCATACCCTTGTGTATTAAAGGAAGGTTCCAAATCCTATGCATTATATGGTCAGAAAGAAATTACGGAACGTCACCGTCACCGTTACGAGGTTAACAACGACTACCGCGAAGCTCTGGTTTCCGGCGGAATGGATTTGGTGGGCCAGTCCCCAGACGGACATATTGTGGAAATGATTGAAATTCCAGAACACCCTTGGTTTGTGGGCACACAGGCACATCCGGAATTTAAATCCCGTCCCAACAAACCGCACCCATTGTTTAAGGGCTTTGTGACTGCCGCATTAGAGCATCAGGAAAAGAAATAACGCAAAAACGGGCTGTCGTGCTAATTGCGGCAGCCCCATTCTTTTATGTGCTTAGTTCCACTTCCCAACTATCCTAATCAGATTCTAATCCTTTTCACCTTCGACCACTTGCCATATACATTTGCATTCGTGGAATCTTTTTTATAGGCTCTCACACGAACATAGTATAGTTTGTTCTTTTTCAGTTTACGGATTGTCCGGGTAAATGTTTTATTCTTTTTATAGGTTTTGCTGATGGTCGCTTTCTTTTTAAACTTCTTTGACGTAGATATCTGTATCTGATATCCCTGTGCCGATGAAACCCTCTTATAGTTCACTATCAGTTTGTTTTTCTCTGTGGAAAGGCTCTTTATAGAAGCCTTCTTCACGGTGACCTTTGACCAATGGGCATAAACCGTCATATTCGCTTTTGCTTTTTTGCCAAACGCAATTTTCTTTCCACCTTTTTTTGCGGTATACCAGCCTTTAAACTTGTATCCTTTGCGGGTTACATCAGGGAAATAATCCAACTTCTTGCTAACCAGCTCACATATTATCAAATCTTGCGTTCCATAATTCTTATTGAACTTTATAAGATAATATCCTTCTGGAATCTTCTCCCAATGTGCATATAATGTCATATCAGACGTTATTATATTGGTCTGATTAATTTCTACTCCGTTATTTTTTTCTGTATACCACCCTATAAACACATATCCGTCTTTTTCCGGCTCTGCAGGAAAAAATTCAATAGAAGTATTTTTGTCAACCGCTATTGTACAATAGTGAGTGCCATCCTCCAATTCAAACCTAACATAATATTCCGTTGGTTCCTCCACAGGAGGGTACAGATTTTTGACAGCATCCTCATCTAACACTGGATGTTTCTCTTCCTCTATTTCTATTACCGGAGGCTCCCATACCGGGTATAATGTTGTATCCTCATAAAAAACCGTTTCAGATGTTACAATATTCCGGTCTTCTATAGCTGCATCAGGATTCGTAATCCAATATGCAAAGGTGACTCCGCCCTCCGCTTCAGGAATCCATAAATCCAACGTTTCCCCTGGATGAATCGTCTCTGTTTTTGTGATATCATTACAGATGTATGTAATCGTAATAAACTCCGGCTCATCATTTTCCGTTGCCACGACTTTGGTTTGTGGCAGCAAAACAGAGAAACACATAAACAGAAGAATAAATAGCAATTTTCTCTTTCCCATAACGCTCCCCCCTCCTACTTTACCTTGACTCTTTTTGTCTTGGACCATTTACCCTCTATATGCATCAAAAGCTCATTCATAAGTATTTTTTATACCAGCTATTTCTACTGTATAAACGCAATACTCATATACTACACATTACTTATTTTCTGCTTTTTTAGTGCGATTTAACAGTATCATATTTACATTGTTAGTGCAATATGTTTTTCAATTTTTGTAGCAAATTCACAGATTCATTCTAAAATATCTCCAAATAAATTTTTATTATATTATTCTAATGAAAAAGTAACGGTAACATCTCCGCTTCCCAGCGCATCTTTCCAGCCGGACAGGTTATCTATTCTTCCAAGTCTTGTGTAACTCCACGAATTGGAGCCATAGAAGATGACAATCTGATTTCCGTTATATAAAACAATATCCCCGGATTCGGTTGTGGTTTGACTATCGCTGGTCGGCAGGCTTGTTCCCAGCGAGCCGACTTTTTCAAAGCCGGAATAATCGCTCATTTGAATGGCAATTGGCGCTTCACGCATCATATCCACAAAAGCGTCAACTGCCGCATTGCTTTCCAAAGTTGCTGTAAAATTATTGTTTCCAATTTGCAAGGTTATTTTTTCCACTGTGTTTTCCTCCGTGGTAGAATTGTCATTTGGTTGCAACACAGGAGTCTTTGATTCTTCCAGTGGTTTCGTCTGCTGTGTATTTGACGAATCAGAGCCATCAGGGCGATTTGCCGATGTTGCACCTTCTGAACAACCAGACAGAAAAACCACTATAATTATGACACAGGAAAATAACTTCAAAAGTTTTAATTTCATTTTAAAAATAATATCCTCCATTTCTGTATATTAAGTTTGTTCAAAGAAAAGTCGCAGCAGTACGATTATTCCAAAGAGAGAAAGAATACTGCCAAATATCCGATTCATATAGCGGAAATTGAATTTCTCTGTTTTTTTCTTGATGATACAGGTGACTGCACTAAGCGCTCCCCACCAAATATAAGTGCCAACCAATACACCCATTACGAGCATACTTCCACGCAGCAATCCTGCATCAGCAGAAATCCCAAAATAGGAAAACGCAAACAGAAATGTAAGTATTGCCGCAGGATTTGTAACGCCAACCATAAAAGAGGAAAAAAACATCTTAATTGGGTTCATTTTTTCCACCTTTACTCCGGCTGCATCTTCTTTTTTTATCAGCAGGCGGATTCCCATAAACAGTACAAAACTGCCGCCGAGAATATTGATAATGACTTGATATTTCAGCAAAAAGTCGGATATAAGGGTAAGACCGAACACTCCCACGCAGGCATAAAAGCAATCGGCAACAGAAGAACCCAATCCTGTAAAAAGACCTGCCTGCATTCCGCCATTCCAGGTTCGTTGAACAGTCATCGTACCCACTGCCCCCACAGGCAGACCAAATAATAAGCCGATTAAAATACCCCGCAAAAGATAGTCCATTTCTTATCACCTCATTTCCTTTACTGCATTTGCTTTATGCACAGCAGGCACAGGGTGTATTTTTATGGTTTGAATCCTTCAAGATTACCTCGCCCTTTGCCTCGTCTATATCCATAATAATTTCACCAACTTCAGGAACATAGATATGCCCGGACATCGGATTTTTAATACTGACAATCGGAGCGGTGAGGGTAGCTTCCACATCGGAACGTTCAAAGGAAAGGTCGGTGTCAATCATTTCGCAGTTAATCAGCTTCAGGTTTTTGCAGTAACAAAGCGGTTGTGTCCCGATGATTTTACAGTTTTCAAAGGTGATATTTTCGCTGTACCACGCAAGATATTCGCCCTTTACAATGCTATTTTTAACTGTAATATTTTTTGCGTGCCAGAAAGCGTCTTTTGTATCAAACACACAGTTTTCAAAAACAGAATCAGCAATGTACTGAAAGGAATATTTACCTTTCATACGGACATCGCGGAAAGTCAACCGCTCTGCACGCATCATAAAATATTCGCTTTCGGCAGTACAATCCTTCATCTCAATACCACGCACTGACCAGCCAAATTCAGGGGAAACAATGTCACAGCCACACATTTTGATATTGGTACATTCACGCAGAGCCTTAATACCGTAGAGTTTGGTATCATTGATTTCCACATTTTCGGAATACCAAAGGGCTGCTCTGCAAGCTAAAGTCATTTCTGAATTTTCAATTTTCAGCCCTGTGTCATGCCAGAACGGATAGCGGAGATTAAAAAAGCAGTTATCTACTGCAACATCTCTGCTCTCTTTAAACGCACTCTCTCCATCGGCGGGACCATCAAAGGCACAGTCCTTTACTAAAACATCCTGTATTGCATAAAGGGCTCTTTCTTCATCAAAAGTTTTGTTTGTAATAGTAGTCATAGTAATGTACTCCTTTCAGGTATTATGTTATTTCTTTGCTTTCTTCATCTGATAGATAAAGTAATCAAGGCAGTCGATACATTTCTGCTCTCTATGTAGGGAATCAAGCAGATTTTTTCTGTGGACGGCTAACCGCTTCAGACCATTTGCTTCTTTTCCTTTTTGCAGGTCTGCCATAAATTTTTCAATCGTTTCAGAATCACAGCCCGCATCTTTCAGATTTTGGATGATAGATTCCGAATTTTCATTTACACTCATTGTTTTCCTCTTTTCTGTATAGGCTTATTCTCCGTCACTAATCTGAACAATTTTATTGCCCCAGCCCTCCAGCACAGGGTTATCCTCAACCGCACTACGGAATTCTTCAGTGTCATCAAAATATCCTACCGGTGTATATTCACCTGTTACCTCGGCATCTCCATAGAAAAGAATAATACGGTTCGGCTCCGAATAATAGACAGTTCCGGCAGCTTCTTCAGTAACAGTTTCGGGATTCGCGGGAATTTCATATTGACTGGGAATGTCATAATATTGCATAACCTCCCAGTTTTCGTAACCCTCGTAGTTATAAATGGGCAATCTCCAGTCAGCCGTTCCCACATGGCGGGCAATTGCCTGAGCAGTGTCATTTTCATACAGGTGCATTACAAACGGTTCTCCATTATCGCCAAATCGAACAACCAGTTCCGCAGCCATCGTCCCACTCTCAGATTCAGCATTATTGTCAGCAGCAGAATTTTGGGGATTGTCAATTACTAAATCGGAAATTTGCGACGAGCGGCTTTCCTTGTCGTTATTTTCTTTGGATTGACTACTGCAGCCTGTAAATACACCGATAGCCAGTGCCAACCCAAAGACAAGTATAATACTTTTTAATATTTTTTGTCTCATATTCATTCCTTTCTTATGCCAGACCGGGCACAAATAAAATATTTAAGTTTGTTCCTTTGTTATTATTATAAGCCTGCTTTTCCTCTATAGCAAATACTTATATCAAATACATATCTATAACAGATAGGCATATTTATTCAGTGACTCATACTGTGAGCGGTACCTTTTTGATTTTTCCGGCAAGCCACCAGCCAAAAACGGTAAATAGAATCGTTACAACAGCCATCGGCAGAATCACGCTGATAAAGTCCGGGTGTGATACAAAATTACTGATACCAGCGAGTTTCATCACAGAAGATACAATCGGGTCTGTAATGACTGCTGCCAGAACCGTACCAACCAGTCCTCCGAGAACAGCAACCATAGTGAAACGCAGGGAAAAAGTCAACCGCAGGCTTGCTGATGAAAAGCCGATTGCTTTATAAATACCTAAATCTTTCTGTTCTGCCAAAAGGATTTTACTACCTGTCATAACCGTTACAATCAAGATAAAGACAATTACCAAAGCATACATCAGCACAAGAAGAGCCTGCATAGCCGAGATAATTCCGAAAAGCCCCGGCCAGGTGTTTTCGTGCACATGAATGTCACCGCCGTATGCAGATTCCAGAGCTTCGGTAATCGCTTCTTTTTGTGAACTGTCTGCAAGGAAATAATGCCAGCACCAAAGGTTCGGATGATTGTTGCCAATCTTTAAGTATCCCTCACGGTTCATACCAAAATTATCACCCATATCATTTGCACAGGAATAAATACCCGACACAATATATTCACCACTGCCATTGTCGCCCTGAACCATCACGGTATCACCGATAGCGATACCAAAATTAGCGGCGATAAATTCTGTTATTACGATTTCGTTATCAGCCGTACAAGTACGCCCCTCTAAAATGTGAAAACGCTCCGGCTCGTCAATTACATTTGCCGTGTAGGAAATTCCGTTCAGTGAAACGGTAGGCATTGCCAGCACATAAGTATCGGTAATATCCGAATATTCACGAATGATATTTTCAAATTCCTCCTGCGTCAACTCACCGAAAGACTGAACGCCGATGTCGTGGTCGGCGGGATTGAATGCGTCCATCATTCCCTTACCGTCAGAACCGAGCCAGGCGTCCATTCGTCCGACAAGAGAAGTAAAAAACACCAACAGGATAGCGACTGCAAATGCTCCGATATATCTGCTTTTTCCGCTCATTAACTGCCGAAACGCAAGGCGGAAATGAATTCTATCACCAAATGCCCCAGGCTTTGTAATTTGCACAACTGTACCGTCTGTTTCACCGCGAATCGCTTTCATAGGGGCAATTTTGCTAATCTTGCGGGTTTTCATAAAAATAAACAGAACAAGTAAAAGCGAAATGAAAATAAATGCACCCGTCATAAACAGGAGTGACGGTGTTTCAGGAATCAACACCCCCGTTGTTGTAAGCGTAGCGTCTGCAACCGCACCGCTGAGAAAGACAGATAGCAAGAAGCCAATAACGAGTCCCGAAGCAGCTGGAATACTATATTGTAAAAGCTGTAAAAGGCGAAGCCTGTTTGCAGTAAAGCCCATGGTTTTCAAAATACCCATATTTACAAAATCAGAAGCAATCGTACTACTGATACTATAGCTCAAAACAATCAAAACCACAAAGAAAAGCACAAGGGAAAATGCAAAGAGCAGTCCGCTAAACGCCCGCAGCAGTATCAGCATAAATCCTGCTATGGCTTCCTTGCTGTAGACGGCTTCTGTATATTCGGCAAGTGCAGTTCGTTTGTTCAGCAGACTGTTTAACTCTGAAACAGTCAATCCGCTTTCTTCGGCCGGGAAGATATGGAGCATTGCTCCGTCACGGGCAAGAGCGTCAATTCCTGCATTATTAATAAGGTCTAACACTATGTACCGGTCGGATTCACTGATTAAAAAGCCCTTCATACCAATCATCGAGCTTCCCATAAAAACATCTTCATAAAAGCCCTTTACGGTAAAGGTCAGATTTTCTCCGGCTCTTACAATAGGAAATGTAATTTCGTCACCTATCTCTATCCCAAACATAGAAATCATAGAAGGGGACACATACACCTCTCCCGGTAAAATTTCGTCGGGCTGTTTTACATATCCAGATAAATCCTCAGCAAAAAAACGATAGCGATTTTTCAAAGGATTGTAAGTTATGAGCTGCCCCTCACTGTCCGATTCGGTTCCATTTGCGGCATAGTTTGAATAAATAATGCTTTGTGTTTCCACACGCTCAATTTCTTTTAAAGCCTCTATACTGCTTTTCAAACCAGATGTGTCAGGTAAATTTGCCACCCAGACAGTAAGCTCGCCAAATCCAGCCCGGTCAAGCTCATTTCCAATGTATTTTTCGGAATTAGACCAAACGGTGAGTATCATTCCCAAAGCTGCCGCAACAAGCAGGGTAAGAATAAAAATTCCGTAAAGCGCTCCCTTATGCCACTTTAAGTTTGCTTTTAATAAGGTCTTGTTCCCCATAAAACAACCTCCTGTTTACCATTGTAAAGAGGAAAGCCAACTGTTGACTTTGTTCTCTCTTGTTTTCAGATTGTCGTGTCCGTATGGAGGCAGATTCAGTTCATCAAGAATTTTGCCGTCCTCCAAATATAAAATACGGTTTCCGTGTAAAGCCGCCCGGACATCGTGTGTTACCATTAAGATACTTTGTCCGTCGTTATTTAACTCGGTTAAAAGGTTCATTACTTCTTCACTGTTTGCCCTATTGAGCGCACCAGTAGGCTCGTCGGCAAATAAAAGCCCCGGATTGCCAATCATTGCTCTTGCAATAGCAGCTCTTTGTGCTTCCCCGCCCGATACCTGCGATGGCATACGGTCTTTGGCGTTTTCAGTATGCATTTTCAGAAGAAGCATATCGGTTTTCTTCCGAATTTCTTTTGTGCTGCCTGCCTTTGCTACAAATCCCGCTACCGCAACATTTTCAAAAAGAGTTAAGTTGCTGACAAGGTGGGTTTGCTGAAAAACAAAACCAAATTCATTTGCCCGGAGCTCAGCCATCTGTTTTTCGGAAAGTTTACTGATTTCTCTATCCTTAAACCTAACGCTGCCACCGGAAATGGTATCCATACCGCTCAAAGCATAAAGAAGCGTAGACTTTCCCGCTCCCGACGAACCCATAATCACTGTAAAGTCACCCTCGTAAATATTCACATCAATATCTATAAGTATTTGTATTTCTTTCCCACCTTGCATAAAGGTTTTTGAAACATTTTTTCCGCAGAGTATTGTATTTTTCACAGCCTCTCCTCCTTATCTGTAAGTATCAATTGCTTTTTACCTGTTTTCGGGTCGGGCAGGATTTCGGAAACAAAATTTACATAAAACTGCACATACCCTAAATTTTTTTCTTCAAGAATCGTTTTCATCTTCTGCAGCATTTCGCTCCGTACCGCTTCCTGCAAGGAATCATCGGAGATTTCGGCAATCATCTCAAAAGCCTCCGGCGACAACTGTTTAAACTGATAATCCCTCATTCCCTTAATGCAAAATCCCTCCATCGCAAGCGGATGTAGAAACTCACACTTTCCATTCCCGTCATTGAACCATAAAACATCCTCATTCCTACCGAGCAAACCTGCCGCATGAGTAAAAGGATAACCGTTTTCTTTTGTTGGCGCCTGCAGAGTTAAGCTGTCCGAAAGCCGATAGCGAATAAGCGGCTGAACAAAGTTATAAAGACAGGTAAGATACATTGCTCCGTTGTGGGTTTCTACGATGTTCATATCATCAAACAGCAACATACCCTCCTCCGGGTCGCTCTCTACACCCAGCGACAATGATTCGCTTGCCCCGTAAAAATTGATTACATCAGCCCTGAAAACATTTTCGAGATATTTTCGCAGGCTTGCTCCCAGCGGCTCACCACAGGAAACGACACGCAGAATATGTAAATCAACATCTCCGTTTTCGACAAGTGTCCCAAGTATTTTAATAGCAGACGGATAACCGATAATCATATTGGGTTTAAACTCTTTTACGGTGTTTATCCATTCATCAAGCGGAGTGTTAATGTCCAGATAAATTTGCTTTGCACCCACACCGTCGATTCCATCGCCTACAGCCATTGCCCCACCATAGCGTCCGTCGGTAGCGGCAATATATACGATACGGGGACCTCGTGCCAAAAATTTTAGAATCTGTGGCATAGACATATTCCACAGTGCTCCACGGATTATACCAGACAGCATACTATTCCAAGCACTCTTGTCATAAACAAAATATCCCGGTTTTCCAGTGCTGCCGGAGGAATGAACAACATGATATTTTCCCTTAAAGGGTTTCCGATTGAGCTTCTCCTGCTCATCAAACCGGCGGATTTCCTCTTGTTTTAAGTCCGGTACAGTAACAAGAGCATCGAACTGCGACAAGAGAATAGATTTGTCGATTGCAGGAAATTTTGAAAGTGGTGTACTGTCAATTTTTTCGATTGTAATACCCGCTTTTTCAAAGCTGTTTCGGTAGTATTCAGAATTTTCATACGCATAACGCAACAGACAACGGAGCTTCTGATTCTGCAAATTGGAAATTTGCCGAGGGGTCTTTTTTTCGTTTCTCTTGAGATTCCATAAATCAAATAATATTTTAATGTAATTCATTATTCCTTTCCTCCTGTAACGTTGAAAACATACGGTTCTGTATAATTTTCACGGTGATAATACCGAACCTCACCCGTAGATTGATTCATTATAATACTCCATTCAGTAGATTCAAATTCTCCGAAATTGTCCTTACTTACATTGTCGAGCGCATCCCTAACATCGTTCATTTCCATTGTTTCGGTTTCTTTAAGCCGATTCATCAGAATTTCATAACGCTGGTGAGATTGCCGTGTCCCGATTCCATTTTTATCACCCTCTGCCAAATAGAAATTGGTAACCACCGGAGTTTCGGTAACAACCATTTCATTGTTTACATATTCTACAACTACACTGTTACCGGTCCTGTCAGCAATCGCAAAATGAACCATATATCCAAAAGAAGCGTGCATATCGTAATTGTTCAACAGTTCGACTGCTTCTTCTACATTGGAAGCTTTATCGAGCAGCAGCCGGATAGCAGTAGTGGTTGTAATATCGGGTTTTTCCGTGTTCTGCTCAATGGTATCGCTGTCCTCAATCATATTCACAGAGACAGCAAGTCCCATTTCATTCAGACCGTCAAGGGGGGCATACAGTCCGGCAAGTACCTGTATTTGATTAGGCAGCTCCGACAGGCTGATTCCTCCCATACTGATAAAATCGGTGTTAATGGTAGATATGGAGCTGTAACCATTTTCCGGCTTGCTCTGTATCACCATTGCATTACAGGTGTTCCAGTCGAAATTTCTACCGAACAGCGAATTTCCATTTGTATCTTTAACGGATAATGTACTACAGCCAAAGGAATTACTACCGAATATCATACTTCCCAAATCAGACAGCACATTGTCTGCTAAAAAAGAAACTATTTCAGATTCTGACGAAGCGCCGCCCTGTTTTAAAAACAAATCAAAACCATAATCGCCATCATATTGTACTGCCGAAAATCCATCTGTAAGTTCCATAATTTCATCATTCAAGGCAATAGGGGCAAGCGCCTCCTTTTCCTGTGTATCGAGCAAAGGCTCATTACTGCTTTCGGCAGGTAATGTTCCTTCCGTGCCGCTACACCCTGCAAACACTGTCACCACCAACAGAGCAATAAATAGATTAAAAAATACTCTTCTCATAGATACAACTCCTTTTTTCTATATATGCTTGTTATATTTTTATTATAGATTCCACCTTTGAAAATAGCAAATACTCATGTCAAATATTCACCCATGCTTGACAGGCATATTAAATCTTGATATACTAAGCACAAATAAGGAGGCGCTTTTATGGAATTTCGAGTGTTACAATATTTTTTAACTGTCGCAAGAGAGGAAAGCATTTCCGGAGCAGCAGAATTTTTACATCTTTCACAGCCTACACTGTCCCGTCAGCTCAAAGATTTAGAAGATGAACTTGGCAAGCAGCTGTTTATAAGGGGTAACAGAAAAATAACCCTCACGGAAGAAGGTATGCTATTGCGCAAACGTGCGGAAGAAATTACAGACCTGGTCAAAAAAGCAGAAGATGAAATTTCTGCATCTGATGATATGCTTGCAGGCAATATTACAATTGGTGCCGGTGAAACAGATGGAAACCGCTTTTTGATAAAGGCAATGAATAGTCTCCAACAAAATTATCCTCTTGTGCATTTCAACATCATAAGCGGAGATAAAGCTATGATAACCGAAGCAATTGACCGGGGTTTGATTGACTTTGGATTGGTTTTCGGAAATGTTGATTTGACAAAATATGATTCTGTATCGATTCCTTATAAAGACACCTGGGGCGTACTTATGAGGCATGACGCACCTCTTGCAGATAAAGAATTTATTACGGCGGAAGATTTGATAGATAAACCTTTGATTGTTTCACGGCAGGCATTTCAAAATGTAGAATTTAAAGACTTTTTTATTTGTGGTCCAGAGAAACTTAACATTATTGCAACTTATAACCTATTGTTCAACGGTTCTCTTATGGCAGACGAAGGAATGGGTTATGTCCTTTGTTTTGATAAGCTGGTAAATGTTTCAGGAAATAGTAATCTGTGCTTCCGCCCGCTTGAACCAAGAGTAGAAGCGGGCATGAATATTGTCTGGAAAAAATATCAGATATTTTCTAAACCCGCACAGAAATTTTTACAGATACTACGCACTCCAAACCACTTTACTGATGATAATAGCTGAAGAAATCTGCAAGCTTTTCCACAGACTCTTTCAGCACTTCAATCCTCGGCAGATATACCACACGAAAATGGTCCGGCTGCTTCCAGTTAAAGCCGCCCCCATGTATCAGCAGAATTTTTTTATCCCGCAGCAAATCCAGGGCAAACTTTTCGTCATCGGTAATATTGAACTTTTCTATATCTATCTTAGGGAACATATAAAAAGCTGCTTTCGGTTTTACACAGCTGATGCCCGGAATATCCGTTAAAGCCTTGTAAATGTACTCCCTTTGTTCATAAAGCCTTCCTCCCGGTACGATATAGCTGTCCACGCTCTGGTGCCCGCCTAATGCAGTCTGGACAACAGACTGTGCAGGTACATTGGAACAAAGACGCATATTGGAAAGCATGTTGACACCCTCAATATAATCCCTGGCAGACGCTTTGTTGCCGCTGAAAACCATCCAGCCAATCCGGAAACCGGCAATCATATGGGACTTGGAAAGACCGCTGAAGGTTACACAGAACAAATCCGGTGCCAGCGAGGCAATGGAAATATGCTCCTCTCCGTCCATAACCAGACGGTCATAGATTTCGTCAGAGAAAATGATAAGCTGATGCTCTCTTGCAATGTCAACAATCTGCTGCAAAACCTCCTTCGGATACAGAGAACCCGTAGGATTATTAGGGTTAATAATAACAATTGCCTTTGTCCGGTCCGTAATTTTCTTTCTTATATCGTCCATATCCGGATACCATTCTGCCTGTTCATCACAGATGTAATGCACTGCCTTACCACCAGCCAGAGTTGCGCAGGCAGTCCACAACGGATAATCCGGAGAAGGAATTAAGATTTCATCCCCATCATCAAGCAAAGCCGACATACACAGATTAATCAGCTCGCTGACACCGTTTCCCGTATAAATATCTTCAATGGAAACATTCGGCAATTTTTTCAGCTGTGCATACTGCATGATTGCCTTTCTTGCCGAAAACAGACCCTTGGCAGGAGAATACCCCTCACATTCCGTCAGCTGCTGCCGCATATCGTAGATTACCTCGTCCGGTGTACGGAAACCAAAGGGAGCAGGATTTCCGATGTTCAGCTTTAGGATTTGAGTTCCCGCCTCCTCCATTCTTGCCGCTTCATCCACAACCGGTCCTCTCACGTCATATAAAACATTATCTAATTTTGATGATTTTCTGAACTCCCGCATTTTCTTTCCTCCTGACTTTTCTTTTACATTTCCATTTCTTAACCAGTCCTCATCAACCTGCAGCGTTTCCGCAAGAAAATGAAGAATATCCGCCCTGGGAATGGTTTTGCCGCTGACATACTGGCTTACATGACTCTTTCCAAGCTTTACCCCCTGTTCAGCCGCAATACGAATCAAATCAACCTGCTTTTTCCCCTGCTTTTCCATTGCCGCTTTCAATCTGTCTGCAAATGTTTCCACTACTATTTCAGCCTCCATAAGTTCAATTTTGATTAATAGGTTCAATTTATAAAAGGTATAATATCACAATTACCGCATAAGTTCAACCAAAAATCACAGATAGTTCAATTTTCACAGTCCAAAAAAGTCCACCTGAGCTTTTTTTCATATGCCCGGCAGCAAAAAAAACAGACCCCCGTCTTCACCAAATGTGTAAAACGAAAGGGTCTGTCTGCTCCATTGCATTATATCAGAAATTTTACTACCGGTTATCTGTCACAACCACCTGCATAATCATCCCTGGTACGTTGTCTCACGAATCACCTTACGAACCGGAAGTACAAAGGTTGGGGATACGGATAATTCGTCCAGTCCCATCCTGATAAACTGTTCTGTCAGCGTTGTATCTGCGCCTAATTCGCCACAGATTCCAACCCAGCAGTTTTCTTTATGTCCGTTATCAATAACCATCTGAATCATGCGGAGAATTGCAGGATGATGGGAATCGTAAATGTTGTCAAGCTTCGGATTCTGACGGTCAATCGCCAGGGTGTACTGTGTCAGGTCGTTTGTTCCAATACTGAAGAAATCAACCTCCTTGGCAAGCAGGTCGCTAATCATAACCGCTGCCGGAGTCTCAATCATAATACCCAGTTCCACTTCACCATACTTAACTCCGCCGGCATCCAGCTCGTTTCTTACTTCCTGACATATTTTCTTAATGTCCTGCACCTCTTTTACAGAGATAATCATCGGGAACATGATAGAAATGGTTCCAAAGGCAGATGCCCTGTAAAGAGCCCGCAGCTGGGTTTTGAAAATCTCTACCCTGTCTAAACAGATTCGGATAGCCCGGTAACCCATTGCCGGATTCTCCTCATGCTCCATGTTAAAATAATCCACCTGCTTATCTGCACCGATATCCAGTGTACGGATTACCACCTTTTTTCCCGCCATATTCTGGGCAACCGTCTTATACACCTGGAACTGCTCTTCCTCTGTTGGATAATTGTCCTTTTCCAGATACAAAAACTCACTCCGGAACAAACCGATTCCCGCTGCATCATTGGCAAGCACATTGGTTACATCTGCAACGCTTCCAATATTGGCATACAGCTTAATATGTCTTCCATCCAGCGTCTCATCCGGCTGGCCCTTAAGCTTTAGCAAAAGCTCCCTGGCTTCCTCTTCCTTCTTCTTCTCTTCAATATATTTCTCCAGGGTAGTCACATCCGGGTCCACAAAGAAGATTCCCTTTTTGCCGTCCACAATTGCCATTTTGCCATTCCACTCTTCTTTGATATCCACACCAATCAATGCCGGAATGTTCATGGTTCTTGCCAGAATTGCAGTATGGGAATTAGAGGAGCCCAGTCTGGTAACAAATGCCAGAAGCTTGGACTTATCCATCTGCACGGTCTCACTCGGAGCCAAATCCTCAGCCACCACAATAACCGGTTCATCTCCAATATTGCCATCATTGCCGCTGCCGGACAGTACGCCAATCACACGCTCCGAAATATCCTTCACATCCGCTGCTCTCGCCTTAAAATATTCGTCATCCATCTCTGCAAACATGACAGAAAAATTATCCCCGGTGGTAGCCACTGCAAACTCTGCATTTACCCCATCATTACGGATAATATTGTATACGGAATCATTGTAATCATCATCCTCTAACATCATGGCATGGACTTCAAAAATCATGGCATTGTCCTCTCCAACCTCTGCCACCGCCTTATCATGCAGCTTCCCCAGCTGTTCAATCGCTTTAGCCTTTGCCTCCTCATATCTGGCAACCTCTGCCTCCACATCCTCTACCTTGGTTCGCTTAACCTGCTGCTGATTCTTTGAATAAAATAAAATTCTGCCAATGGCAGTTCCCTTAAAAATCGACCTACCCGTAAACTGTTCCATTTTTAACCTCCTTCTATCTTATCAGCCCTATCCGAAAAGAAACACGCTGGTGCGTGTTTCTTTCCCTATACACATTACTGCAGATTATCTGTCTGTTATAAATTCTCCTTCATAAACTCTTCCATCTTAGCAATGGCAGCATCTTCATCCTCGCCCTCTGCCTTAATGACAACCTCTGCACCGCTCTTAACTCCGAGGCTCATAACTGCCATCAGCTTGGTTGCATCCGCACTCTTGCCATTGGCCTCCAATGTAATCTTAGAAGCAAATGCCTTGGCTTCCTTCACGAGCATTCCGGCTGGTCTGGCATGAATTCCAATCTCATCTGTAATCACATAAGTAAATTCTTTCATTAATAATTACCTCTCTTTCTTTTTGGTTATCTGTGAGATTCATGTGAGAACGATTACCCATTGTTTCTTCCCACATGCTTCATGGTATTTTGATAAATACTCCCTACCAATTATGGGCTAATTATAACAAATGCACAAAACAAAGTCAATAAAATCCTTAATTTTTTATATTTTTTCTTTTCATTTCCAGCTTTTGGTTTTTTGTGATAATCACTTTGCACTATTTTGTGGAATCGTTTTCACTTTTTAAGGTAGTTTTAACCATAGGAAAACCCATATTCTCCTCCTGCCGGTTTTCCAGTATCCTGGAAATACCATAGGAATATCTCCTGCTTTTGTCTATCATTTTTTCATCCCTGTTCACAGGCATACGCAAAGCAGACAGTTCCCGGAAGCTGCAGGTAAGGTTATCACACTGCTCACAGCTGTGGCATCCGCTCTCCGTCTTGTTTTCCTTGTACTCTGCTGTAAACAGGACACTTTTCAGAGGATGAAGCATTCCGTTTTTCCATTGGATTCCCGCTTCCTCCAGTGCTGCTTCCAGCTCTTTTGGGACATCCGGCTTATCACTGTCCAGGAAATGATATTCTCCCATCCATTTCCCCGTCTCCTGAAAAACCGCTTCATTCATTTTTGCATAAGCCTTTGACAAAAATTCCATCCCTGCGCACTCCATACAGTACGACAGCAGCAGATTGCCGGATTCCTCCACAAGGGCCTCCAGCTCATCATACCGTTTTCCAAGAGTAACCGCACATACCAGCTGCTCTTTCCGGTAGTGAATAACTGCAGTAATGGTAATGACTCCTGCTAAAAAAATACCGGTGGATTTTATCAATTCTTTGTCATTCTCATCAAAATGATACCTTTTTATAAAATTTTCTGTTGAAATATCTTCATCTCCAACCAAAAACCTATAAGTTTTCACATACATAATATTATCCTTCTTCCGGCAATCCATACTTATTAATTTCTGTCTGCTGTTTTTAAACGTATATTTTCCCAGAAAACCAGCATACTAATCTTCATAAATCAGCTAAAAAACATAAAGAAAGGAAACATGTTTAAATCATGGAGTATATCACCATTGTTTATCAGGCTCTTTTTTCCGCCATCGCATTATTAATATTGACCAAGCTCATGGGCTACCGCCAGGTATCCCAGTTTAGTATGTTCGATTATATCAACAGTATCACCATCGGCTCCATTGCCGCAGAAATGGCAATTGACTTAGAGGGAAATTATATGAAGCCTTTTATCGCCATGGTTGTATACGCTGCTTTTGTGCTTCTGTTGTCCAAGCTGTCCCAGATGTCCATTCCTCTGCGCCGGCTTATCAACGGAAAAGCCATCGTCTTATATCAGAAGGGAAATCTATACAATGAAAATCTCAAAAAAGCCAAAATGGACGTAGACGAATTTTTAGTAGAATGCCGGATTAACGGCTATTTCGATTTATCCCAGGTTGAGAGCGCCGTTTTAGAGCCCAACGGAAAAATCAGCTTTCTCCCGGTAACAGAGGAACGTCCCGCCACGCCGAAGGATTTGGGCATCGTTCCCTCCCAGGAAGAAATGTTCGCCAATATTATTGTAGACGGACAGATTCTGGAATACAATCTAAAGCATGTCGGCAAAGACAAAAACTGGCTGAACCAGCAGTTAGACGGGCAGAACATCAAAAAGGTAGAGGATGTATTTCTTGCAATCTGTGATAAACAGGGAAATTTTCATGTATACCCGAAAATCAATCATGTGGTAGACCGGGATATCTTAGGCTAATCCCCATTTTCTAAACTGCAGGGCCTTACACCTCTTCCCCCTGCTCCGGATTGGAGGTCTCCTCCTCTTCTTCCTCCTTCATCGCTTCTGCCATTTTCGCTGCCTCCAGCTTGGCGTCTGCATAGCGGTTATCATAGGAAGTCCCCGGCTCGTCCTTCCATTTTTCCGCCTCTTTCCGTTTGCCCTCATCCAAATACGGCTGGAATACGGAGCGGAACAGTATAGACTGCAGGTAGGCAACCACGGAGAACACCAGAACAAACAGCATGGCTTTCATAACCAGATATTCATAGACACAATATCCCACTACTCCTGCAATACACCAGGCAACCACCGTTTCCGGCAGATGTCCCACAGCCATAATCAACGCATTCTGCAGTGTCTTCTTAATTGTATTTTCAAACTTTGCCTGCAGCGGCCACACATAAGTAAAAATACAGAGATATACAATAAAACCGATAATACAGATAACTATCCATATGCGATAGGCTTCAATTCCTGTGTTCTGCCACTGCACAAACGAAAACCACACATCGCCTCCCATAATAATCCCTGCTGCCAGAAGAATCAGCCAAAGAATCGTGGACTGCTTCAGATTCTCCTTAAAGCTCTTTGTATACCGCTTGAACAACTGGGCATTCTGCGGGTCCCAATCTGTAATACATACATAGTATAATGACGTCAGTGCTGCCCCGATAGTTACAATGGGAATACAGCTGATAACAAAAATCACATTCAGAACTATAAGGTCCACCAATCTGCTTAAAAACTTGAGAACGGGATTATCCAAATCAAACAACGCTGAAAACATAACATTTCCTCCTTCTTTCTTAAAACAATAATATCCCACCTTTCCCTATTATTCAAGTGTAAAATCGATTCTGCTTGACAAATTCACAAAAAATACTACTATATTGTATAGGTGCGCTTGCACAATTTTAAATGAAAAATGATACCACATAAGGAAAGGAATATACATCTATGAAAACACCATTTGTAACAAAGGAACAGCTTGACGCCATCTGCGCCCAGTATCCAACTCCATTCCATCTGTACGACGAGAAAGGAATCCGTGAAAATGCCAGAAAACTTCATCAGGCCTTTTCCTGGAATAAGGGTTATAAGGAATTTTTTGCAGTAAAGGCAACCCCAAATCCAACCATTTTAAGAATTTTAAAGGAAGAGGGCTGCGGTACTGACTGTTCTTCGTATACAGAGCTTTTAATGTCCGATAAATGCGGGTTTAGCGGTAACGATATCATGTTTTCCTCAAATGATACCCCCGCAGAAGATTTCCAGCTGGCAGCCAGACTTGGCGCCACCATCAACCTGGATGATATTACACACATTGATTTTCTGAAGGACGCCATCGGCACAATACCAAAACGTATCAGCTGCCGGTATAATCCGGGTGGAAAGTTCGCCATTGCCAACACAATTATGGATAACCCGGGAGACGCCAAATACGGCATGACCCGTTCACAGATGACCGAGGCATATAAGAAATTAATGAAATTGGGAGCCGAAGAGTTTGGCATGCACGCATTTTTAGCAAGCAATACAGTAACCAACGACTATTATCCTACCCTTGCAAAAATATTATTTGAGACTGCGGTTGAACTGAAAAACGAGACCGGTGCGCATATCACCTTTATCAACCTTTCCGGCGGCGTGGGAATCCCATACACACCGGATAAACAGCCAAATGATATCCTTGCAATTGGCGAGGGCGTGCGAAAGGCTTACGAGGAGATACTGGTTCCGGCTGGAATGGGAGACGTTGCCATCTATACGGAGCTTGGAAGATTCATGCTGGCGCCTTATGGCCATCTGGTTACCAAAGCCATACACGAAAAACATACCCATAAGGATTACATCGGAGTAGATGCCTGTGCGGTTAACCTGATGCGCCCTGCCATGTACGGAGCTTACCACCACATTACCGTTATGGGAAAAGAGGATGCACCAAAAGACCATATCTACGATATAACCGGTTCCCTCTGCGAAAACAATGATAAATTTGCAATTGACAGAGAGCTTCCTGAAATTGCCATTGGAGACACCTTAGTGATTCATGATACCGGCGCCCACGGATTCGCCATGGGATACAACTATAACGGAAAGCTAAAATCTGCAGAAATTCTTCTGAGGGAGGACGGAAGCACAAGCATCATCCGCCGTGCCGAAACCCCGGAGGATTATTTTGCAACATTAGAAGGCTTCTGGGATGTGGATTTATAAGCCTTTGACGCAGCATAAGCTGTAACAGGAAAGGATTGTAGCCGAAAAAGAGGAGGATGTTATGTCCAAGAAAGTTATTGTACCAAAACGAATCAAAATGATGGTCAGAAGAAACCTGATACACCTGCCGCGTCTGTTTACAACTCTGATGCGCTATGCCCAAAACGATAAAATCAGCGAGGAGACAAAGTATGCTTTCATCCGGGAAATCGGAGAGCGGGGATGTAAATGCGGCAATGTGACAGTACATGGTTACGGTTTTGAAAATCTGCCGGAGCAGTCCGGTTATATTATGTATCCAAACCATCAGGGATTATTTGATGTCATGGGACTGGTTTACTTAAATCCCGCACCCTTTGGTGTTGTCATTAAAAAAGAGGCGTACAATATATTTTGTCTGCGGCAGCTGGTTCAGACTCTGGGCGGTCTGTTTATGGACCGGGAAGACCCCCGTCAGGGACTTCAGATTATCAACGAGGTAGCCCGCCAGGTCAAGGAAGGACGGAATTTTGTAATCTTTCCCGAGGGCACCCGTTCCAGAAACGGCAACAAGCTGGGAGAGTTTAAGAGTGGCAGCTTCAAAGCCGCCACAAAAGCCAAATGTCCCATTGTACCTATTGCCATTATTGACAGCTTTCTTCCCTTTGATAACACCACCACAGAGCAGGTTGATTCCCAGTTTCATGTGCTGCCTCCAATTCCCTACGAAGAATATCAGGGCATGAAAACCTCAGAGATTGCAGCCATGGTAAAAAGCCGGATTGAACAGGTGATTGCAGAAAATGAAAACAATTTTAACGAAAAGTATCGATAAATTAACCAGCCACAAGCCCTTGTCCAAAGAGGAGTTTGTGGCTTTATTAGATGGCAATTCCAGGGAACTCCGGAAGAATCTGGCATCAAAGGCTGACACGGCACGCCGTCAGTACTTTGGAAACCGTATTTATATACGGGGGCTTATTGAATTTACCAATTACTGCAAAAACGACTGTCTTTACTGCGGCATCCGCCACAGTAACCGGCAGGCAGTCCGCTACCGTCTTTCCAAAAGAGACATTCTAAAGTGCTGTGAAGAGGGATATGATTTAGGCTTTCGCACCTTTGTACTACAGGGCGGAGAAGACCCCTATTTTAACGATGCTGTTATGTGTGATATCGTAGCGGAAATCCACCGGCAGTTTCCCGACTGTGCCATCACCCTGTCTCTGGGAGAACGTTCCCCGGAAAGCTACCGGCGGTTGTACGACGCAGGCGCAAGGCGGTATCTGCTGCGCCATGAAACCGCCAGCGCATCACACTACAAACTGCTGCACCCCCCATCCATGTCTTACCAAAACCGGATGGAGTGCCTTTCACATTTAAAAGCCATAGGGTATCAGACAGGCTGCGGTTTTATGGTAGGCTCCCCCTTCCAGACCAACGAAATGCTGGCTGAGGATTTGTTATTCATCCAGGATTTTCACCCACACATGGTTGGTATCGGTCCCTTTATCTCCCATGCCGACACACCGTTTTCAGACAGAGAAAACGGTACCCTGGAGGATACTCTGCTGCTGTTAAGCATTCTGCGGCTGATGCAGCCATCCCTGCTGCTTCCCGCCACCACAGCCCTGGGTACCATTGCGCCGGACGGCAGGGAACAGGGTATTCTGGCAGGAGCTAACGTGGTAATGCCCAATTTATCACCAGTCACAGTACGGAAACAGTACTCCTTATACGACAACAAAATCTGTACCGGAGACGAATCTGCACAGTGCATCCGCTGTATGAAAAAACGGATGGAAAGCATTCACTACCAAATCGTAACCCACCGGGGCGACAGCCCGGACTGCCATTGATTTTACCCGCCGGGAATGAATCAGAAAATTTTACACATAGAAAGTTTACAGGAAAAGAGGAAAAAAATATGTACAACCCAAATTCAATGAAAGCCGAAGAGTTTATTAATCATCAGGAAATTTTAGATACCCTGGAATATAGCGACGTCCATAAAAATGACCGGGAGCTGATTCTCCGGATTCTGGAGAAGGCCAAGAAGAGAAAGGGGCTGTCCCACAGGGATGCCAGCGTGCTTTTGATGTGCGAGGACGAAGAGCTGAACCAGCAGATTTACTCCTTGGCGGAGCAGATTAAGAAGGACTTTTATGGCAACCGTATCGTTATCTTTGCCCCTCTTTACCTGTCCAACTATTGCGTAAACCAGTGTGTATATTGTCCCTACCATTTAAAAAACACCCATATTGCAAGAAAGAAGCTGACCCAGGATGAAATCAGAAAGGAAGTAACCGCACTCCAGGATATGGGGCACAAGCGCCTTGCCATTGAGGCTGGCGAGGACCCTGTCAACAATCCTATCGAGTACATCCTGGAATGTATAGACACCATATATTCGGTACATCACAAAAATGGCGATATCCGCCGGGTAAATGTAAACATTGCCGCAACCACGGTAGAAAACTACCGCCGGTTAAAGGATGCTGGAATCGGAACCTATATTCTGTTTCAGGAGACCTATCACCGGGAGAGCTATGAGCGTCTGCATCCAGCCGGACCAAAGCACGATTACACCTACCACACGGAAGCCATGGACCGTGCCATGGAGGGGGGAATCGATGATGTCGGACTGGGGGTATTATTCGGCTTAGAGCTATACCGGTATGAATTTGCCGGACTTTTAATGCATGCAGAACACTTAGAAGCCGTTCACGGCGTGGGACCACATACTATCAGCGTTCCCCGCATCCGCCGCGCAGACGATATCGACCCCTCCGCCTTTGATAACGGAATTGATGATGACACCTTTGCAAAAATTGTTGCCTGCATCCGGATTGCCGTTCCTTATACCGGAATGATTGTCTCCACAAGGGAGAGCAAGGCATGCCGGGAACGTGTACTGCACCTGGGTATTTCCCAAATCAGCGGTGGTTCCAAAACCTCCGTTGGCGGCTATTACGATGAGGAACCGGAGGAGGAGAATTCCTCCCAGTTTGATGTAAATGACACCCGTTCACTGGATGAGGTTGTAAAATGGCTGATGGAAATGGATTATATTCCAAGCTTCTGCACCGCCTGTTACCGGGAAGGCCGTACCGGTGACCGCTTTATGAGCCTGTGCAAAAGCGGACAGATTCAAAACTGCTGCCTGCCTAACGCTCTTATGACTCTGAAAGAATATCTTGAGGATTATGCCAATCCGGACACTGCCAAAACCGGCATGGAGCTTATCCGAAAGGAGCTTAAAAACATTCCAAATGAAAAGGTGCGCTCCATTGTTGAAGCACACCTGAATGACATACACTCCGGGAAGAGGGATTTCAGATTCTAAGCTGCTCAGCAGGCTTCCTCAATCAAGTCTGCAAATTCCTCCTCCGGAATCGCCTTGGAGTAATACCAGCCCTGGAGATAATCGCAGCCAATGCTGGATAATTTCGCCTGCTGCTCCTTTGTCTCTACGCCCTCTGCCACAATATGAACCTTAAGCTCCTTGAGCATTCCAACCGTATATTTTAAGGTAATGCCTGCCCGTTCATTTTCAAATGCATCCCAGACCATAAGCTTATCCAGCTTGATAATGCGGAACGGCAGTCTGTGTATGTAGCCAATGGTAGCATAGCCGGAACCATAATCATCCAGCGAAAAGGAAATTCCCTGATGATACAGCTTCTCTATGTTTTCCTGAAGAATGGAAACGGAATTTACCGCCGCCGTCTCCGTCACCTCCAGATTAATCTGCTCCGGTTTTACATGATAATACTGCATAATATCATTTAATGTCTCCACAAAATCCTGCTGCATACACTGTACGACCGAAACATTCACTTCTATGTATTCGATACTGGTGTCCTTAAGATTATGCTCGGAAATAAACCGGCACACCTTTTCAAAAATCATGGTTCCCATTTTAACAATGGAGCCGTTTTTCTCTGCAATCGGGATGAAAACCTCCGGCGAAATATTGCCCAGCAGGTCATCATGTATTCTGACAAGTGCCTCCGCAGATGTATAACACTGTTTCTCTGTATTAAAAATAGGCTGGTAATGTACCTCCAGCGTATCCTGTTCAATTGCCTTTTCCACTGCCTTTTCAATTGCTTTTTCCTTCCGGAGTGCAAATAAATCCATATCCCTTGCATAGACTATATTGCCCTTTCCGTTTTTCTTAGCTGACAGGACAGAATAGTCAATTACATCTATGATGGATTCCAGCTGGTTTCCGTCCTCCGGACAGGACACGCAGCTGATGGTAGTAGTCATCATTACCGACACGGTCTTGGTTATCCATGGATGGCGGAATCTCTCCTGAATCAAATCCAGCACCTCTTTACAATCCCTCTCTCCCCGGCGCAGCTGCAGTACAAACTGGTCCGAGCCATACCGGAACACACTTCCTTTTCCTGTCAGGGTAGAAAGAAAATGTCCTACCTGTATCAGCATCATATCGCCCACTGCCACCCCGAAGGTTTTGTTTACAAATTTGAAATCATCCAGTGCAAGCACCACCAAATCAAATCTTCTCTCCGCCAAAATCTCTGCCTCTATTAATTCATCCAACATATTCCGGTTTAACACCTGGGTGTTATGGTCCAGAATTTCCGATGAATTTTGCGCTACAGAGTACAGAATCAGCAAAGCAATGGAAACCACAAAATCAATAAATACAACCTGCTCCACTGCTGCCTGTACGAAAACCGCAATACCGGTAACCAGACCAAGTATGGCAATGGTGGTCAGCTTCCCAAAGGAATTAAACCTCGCATGCATTGCACAGTAAATCAAACCATACAGCATACAGTAAACCGCAACACCATTTAAAATATTGACAGAGGAGGTCTCAAGAAAACCATATCTGCTGTCATACCGGTATAAATGATGAACCGCAAAGTTACGGATAATCTCCTCTCCATAGACAAGAACCGGTATCAGAAAAAGGAGGAATCCCGGCCAGTCTTTTCTAAGGCTTCTGCCTGTCCATGCAACCAGATATGCCATAATCAATATTGCAATTCCATACTGTAACACATAATACACATCAATAACCGGCTGAATCTGGTTATATGCCCCGGCACCCCTATAATACAGCACGCCCTTTGAAATCAGATTACAAAAAACCGTCAGTATTTCTCCGATTATAATAGTTATAAAAATCCGGCTTCGTCTAATCGGAACATAGTGCCCGGATATCTGAAGATACCCCACCACAAACAAAATCACCAATGCGCTCAGCTCAAAATCCATATTCCATTGCACATTTATCATCTCCCCATCTATTTCTCACATCACTCCGCCGGCATCATTTCCAGATTCAAATCCACCTGTCCGGAAATACCCGGTATCTGACCGCTTTCTGTATACTGCCAAATCGAAAATTCATACGGCCAGTCCGGCTCGTCAGCATACTGTGCAAACCATATAGGGTATTGGTAAATCCTTTCCAAATCCAGGTACAACGCATAATATGTCCGGTTCGTATACATCATAGCCTTGTGCCCGGAAGCAGCTATCGTCTCCAGAAATCCCAATGCCGCCTGGGTATGCTCCTCCACCGATAAATTGTTGGTCCGGGCATCATCCTGCATCGGGTCCTCCCTGTCTAAAACAATGGGATAAGCCAGATTATACTCACCAAGGTTGCTTAGCACAAAATTGGCCTCCTCCACGCCTTCCTCGTAACTGGTTGCCTGGGAATAGAAATACACACCTACCGGCACATTATTCTCTGCCGCCCCTGCCATATTGGAAGAATACCGTGCATCCAAAGCAATATTGCCATTGGTATATCCCCTGTATCCCAGACGGATAATCGCAAAATCTATCTGACCTGCCACGCGCTCCCAGTCAATAGCACCCTGATGCTCTGACACATCAATACCAACTTTTTTCACGGAGTCGTCAGCCTCTACATAATTCTTAAACAGACCGCTGCTATCCAGATTTGCAAAATCCCACTCATGGCGTTTGATATTTGCACTTATTTTAATTTTCTGCTGTTCTCCAAATTTATCCACAACCCGGATGTAGCTCGCATGCATAAACCTCTCATAATTATCTGCGCTTAAAGCTGCAATATTATCATTACGATACCCCGGCAATTCGGAGGTACTCATTTCAAAGGGCATCCCCTTGCCATAATATTTTTTCTGGCATCCGGCAAGCACAGCCATCAAGCCTATACACAAACCGGCTAATATAATACGCTTTTTCATTTGTATTACCCCATTCTGCTCTCTATAAATACTCTAAAACAATTCCGTTTTCCTTCTGACAATCTAAATATTATCCTGACTTTCCCATAAAAGTCCTTAAAAATACATAGATGTATATATAATACTATAAATCCGGCATTTCTTCAATGAATTTTATAAAATATTGTGAGGTATGTAAAATATTTTTTAATAAATTGAAAAAATTTTACTTTCTTTTCCATTGACTTCCATTTTTAATAATGCTACACTATGCGTGTATTAATAAAGCGTTAAAAGATACCAACACTCTCGCTATGTTTTGGTATTCAGATTACCTCTATGATACAATAATGAAAAAGGAGGTACTTTTCATGAACAAAGGTACAGTAAAATGGTTCAATTCAACTAAGGGATTCGGTTTCATTACCAACAGCGAAACTGGCGAGGATGTATTCGTACATTTTTCTGGCATTGTTGCAGATGGCTTCAAAACTCTGGAGGAAGGTCAGTCCGTAACATTTGATATTGAGCAGGGTGCTAAGGGTGCACAGGCAGTAAACGTAACTGTTGTAGCTTAATTCCCGGCAACGAAAAAGCTGTCATGTCTTGTTTTTCTCTAATCAGAATACAATTCATGACAGCTTTTTTCGTTCTATCTTATAAATGCAGCACTCTTTCTTTAATCTCCTGGGTACGTCCCTGGTTCCAGAACTGGGTTCCGATATAACCGCAGGTACGTCTCGCCACATTCATGGTGTCCTGGTCCGTATTTCCGCAATTCGGACATCTCCAGATTAGCTTTCCCTCTTTATCAGAGGAAATCTGAATCTCCCCGTCAAAACCGCACTGCTGGCAATAATCACTTTTGGTATTCAGCTCTGCATACATAATATTGTCATAAATATGCTGCATAACCGACAAAACCGCATCGATATTGTTCTGCATATTCGGTACTTCCACATAACTGACAGCCCCGCCCGGAGACAGCTCCTGGAACTTAGACTCAAAGGTCAGCTTCTTAAAAGCATCAATCTCCTCTGTGACATGAACGTGATAGCTGTTTGTAATATAGTTCTTATCCGTCACACCCTCAATCTTGCCAAACCGCTTCTGCAGACATTTTGCAAATTTGTAAGTGGTAGACTCCAACGGTGTTCCATAAATACTGAAGTCAATATTGGTCTCTGCCTTCCATTTTGCACAGGCATCATTTAATCTCTGCATAACCTCTAAGGCAAACGGCGTTGCCTCCGGATTGGTATGGGAAAGACCTGTCATATAACGGGTACATTCACAAAGTCCGGCATAGCCTAAAGAAATGGTGGAATAGCCATTGTAGAGCAGTTTATCGATGGTTTCTCCCTTTTTCAATCTGGCAAGGGCACCATACTGCCATAAAATCGGGGCAACATCAGAAGGGGTTCCCTTCAGGCGGTTATGCCTGCACATCAGCGCTTCATAACATAGCTGTAATCTCTCATCCAATATATTCCAGAACTGCTCCATATCTCCTTTTGAAGAACATGCCACATCAACCAGATTCAGGGTTACCACACCCTGGTTAAACCGTCCATAGAACTTCGGCCTGTTGCTCTCATCATGGTAAACAGTGAGGAAGGAACGGCATCCCATACAAGGATAGCAGTTGCCATCCTTCAGCTTCTTCATTACCTTCTCCGAAATATAATCCGGCACCATACGCTTCGCAGTACACTTTGCCGCCAGCTGGGTAAGCGCCCAATACTTGCTTCCCTCCCTGACATTGTCTTCTTCTAATACATAAATCAGCTTTGGAAATGCCGGAGTAATATACACACCCTTTTCATTCTTAACGCCTAAAATTCTCTGGGTTAACATTTCCTCAATCACCAGGGCCAGGTCATCTCTTGTCCTTCCCTCCGGAACCTCATCCAGATACATAAATACAGTAACAAACGGCGCCTGTCCATTGGTTGTCATCAAAGTGATAACCTGATACTGAATCATCTGCACACCCCGCTTAATCTCTTCCCTTACCCGCAGCTCTGCAATGCTTGCAATCTGGCTGTCGTCAATCTGAAGTCCTGCGGCATCGTACTCTTCCTTCACCATTTTCAGGTATTTCTTGCGGCTGACATCCACAAAAGGTGCAAGATGGGAAAGGGTTATACTCTGCCCGCCATACTGGGAGCTTGCTATCTGGGCAATACTCTGGGTGGCAATATTGCAGGCGGTAGAAAAGCTCTTTGGACGGTCAATCATGGTCTCACTGATGACGGTTCCGTTTTGCAGCATATCCTCCAGATTTACCAGACAGCAGTTATGCATGTGCTGGGCAAAATAATCCGAATCATGAAAATGGATAATTCCCGCTTCATGCGCCTTTACAATCTTCTCCGGCAGCAGAAACCGCTTTGTGATATCCTTGCTCACCTCACCTGCCATATAATCCCGCTGTACACTGTTAACAACCGGATTTTTATTGGAATTCTCCTGCTTCACTTCTTCATTATTACACTCAATCAGACTCAAAATCTGCTCATCGGTAGAATTTGCCTTACGGACAAGGGCTCTCTTATAGCGGTAGGTAATATATTTTCTGGCCACCTCAAATGCCTGCATTTCCATAATCTCATTCTCAACCAAATCCTGGATTTCCTCCACACCGAACGTGCGGTTCATACTGCTGCAGGTAAGTGTAACCTTCTTTGCAATCTCCTTTATCTGCTCTAAAGAAAGGCGGTCTGTCTCCACAACCTCCTTATTTGCCTTTTCTACTGCTGCAACAATCTTTGTGATATCAAATGCCACTTCCGTTCCACTACGCTTAATAATTCTCATGTTCTTTCCCTCTTTCACTGCTTCGGCAGCCAGACCGGCACCTTGCCGTTCCGGCTTTCCCGGACTTACTGTATACGCAAATAATGTGTCAGATTTCCCCGTCTGACACAACATCTTGTGTTATTGTAAATCACTTCCCGATAAAAAGCAAGAACATATTTCTACAGTGTTTGTCACTAATTGTCGCATTTTCAACCCGCTTGTACAAATTGCACAATCTTTTTCAGCATTATATGCAAAAAAATCGGGACATCCCCAAAGGACATCCCGATTACTATTTTATATTCTCTCTTTTACATAGTTTTCAATCATTGCAGCCGTTTTTTCAATTCCCAGCCTGCTGCTGTTGATACAGAGGTCATATCCCCTGGAGTCTCCCCATTTAAAATCTGAATACCGGTTGTGATACAGTTTCCGTTTTTTGTCATGTCTCACCATCTTAAGGGTTGCCTCCGTGTCAGACAACTGGTATTTATCCTTCACATGTACCAGCTTCTTCTCCTTGTCTCCCAGAACAAAAACGGATATCAGTCCATCCCTTCCCTTTAAGGCAGTCTCCGCACATCGTCCAAGCACCACAAAGGACTCTCCACTGTCCGCCTTTTTTTGGAGATATTCAAACTGCATCTTCACAAGATTCTCTTCCATGGAATTGGAATGTCCGCTCACACTTCTTGAAAGAATTGGATTTCTTGGTTTCTCATCAAATTTCTGCAGGTGCTCTGCATCAACATCCTTCTCTTTTGCAATGGCGTCTAAAAGGTTCCTGTCATACAGTGGAAGCCCCAAATCCTCTGCAACCTTCTCTGCAATCCGGCGTCCGCCGCTGCCAAATTCACGACTGATTGAAATCATAACTTGTTTCTCCATACTGTTGCCCTCCTTCAATCATAATTATTTTAATGCGCATCACATTTTATTCTACGCCTGTTTCCTTATTTCTAAATTTATTATACCGTTTTTTTCCATAAATTACCACCAAAAAAAGAGTTTTTACAAAAAATTCACGAAATTCTTTGTAAAAACTCTCATCCAAATAAGGGCTCCGTTTTTCAAAATGTCCGGAATGCCTTATCCGCAATAGCGTACAAAAATGAAAATCATGGAAATCAGCACAACAATAACCGTTGCCGGCGCCGATGTTTTGCAGTATCTTCCCCATCCAATCGGATGACCGCTTTTGGCTGCAACAGAGGTACCCACTACATTGGCAGAGGCTCCAATCGGGGTTGCGCTTCCACCAATATCCGTTCCCATGGAAAGCGCCCATGCCAGAGTTGACAAATCCACACCGGTGGCTGCCGCAAGGCTTTTTATAACCGGTATCATAGTTGCCGCAAACGGAATATTATCCACAAAAGCGCTGGCAATTGCAGATACCCAGATAATAATAGCAACCATTGTCTTCAGGTTACCGCCGCTGACATCGCCAATAAAGCCGGCAATCACCTCTAAAATACCGGTCTGCTCCAGTCCGCCTACCACCATAAATAACCCGATGAAAAATAAAAGGGTCTTATAATCCACCTTTTTCAACAGCTCCAATGCACCTTTTCCAGCTGCAATCAATGTAACAATTGCAATAACGCCGCCGATAAAGGCAACGGTCAGGCCGGTCTGCGCATGGGTAACCAGCATAAGAACCGCACATGCAAAAATAACGCTGCTCACAATAAAATCCTTTTTATTGGTAATAGCCTCCTCCGGGTCCGGAAGCGTAGCCGGGTCAACCGCATTGCCAGATTCCTGCTTCAACTCCTTACGGAATACCAGATAATAATATATAATTACCACAATTAAAGAAATTCCTGCAATAGCACCTGTATTTGTCAGAAAGTCTGCAAAGGAATACCCAAGCGAGGTTCCGATAATAATGTTCGGCGGGTCGCCGCACATGGTTGCAGAGCCGCCCAGGTTCGCACAGAAAATCTCCGACAGAATCATCGGAACAGGGTCAATTTTCAAAAGCTTTGACAGCTCTACTGTAACTGCCGCCAAAAACAGGATTACCGTAATACTGTCAATAAACATTGCCAGTATTGCAGACATTACCATAAATGCAATAAAAAGCGGAACCGGCTTATAATTTACCAGCTTGGCAAGCTTCATACAAAGCCATTGGAAAAATCCTGCCTTTGCCATGCCTTCCACCATTATCATCATTCCGGCAATAAAAATAATAGTAGCCCAGTTAATACCGGAGGAGGACTCCTCCGCCGCCCCTGCCGCATACCAGAATTCAACCGTAAAAATGTTTCGCAGATTCAATGTCTCTATGACTGCATCCATACTGTGCATTCCCAGTCCGAATACCAGCACCAGCGTCAACAGTCCGCATACCAGTGTAATGACCTGTCTCTCTATCTTATCCATTACAATGAGAACGAACATTGCGACAAAAATAAGAACTGCTAAAATTTGTGCCATCGCCATTTCATATATCCTCCTACTTCCCGTACCGCCTTCTTACCGGCGGCATTTTATCCGCTACTAATCATAGCACCACCATTCAAAGAAATATATAGACACAGTTCATAATTTTTCATCTTTTTTTTATGAATTTTTATACAAAAAAACGGAAAAATAACAAAAGCTTTCCTTATTATTTATTTTTCATTTTCATATTGCTCTAAAAGCTCCAGAAATTCCTGACATTTTTCCTTATGCTCACTGTTACAGGGAAAAGCCAGGATAGCATTCTCTCCTGCATTCCCATTTACAAAGGCAATATCTTCCTCCTCCAAAAATTTCAGGTGGCTGATATCAATTCCGCATATATACTCATTTCCCTCTTCGTCTTTACCCGTCACAAAATACGGCTCCCACGCCTTACGCTGTTCCTCATCAAGCACCTCCGTCACATCATAGAAGACACGTTCCACCGTATTGCAATACTCCAAAAAGCTCTCCGGTACAATTGCCACATCCAGCGAGCCTGTCCGGATATTCAGAAAAAATTTCTCATAAAAGCTGGTATCCGCCGTCTCATTATCCACCCCCGGATAGGCAATCTGGTATTCCGTATCAAAATAGGCGTACTCTTTCCGGGGCTGGAACCCAAAATAATCATCCAGCTCTTCCGAAAAAACAGTATCCCCTTTTTCCATACAGCCATTTACAAGTGCACAGGAAAAACCGCATTTTGCATTATTAAAAGCAAAATGCCAGGCAGTTCCGGCAGCCGCAGCAATCACGAGCACAAGGGTAAGCAGCCATGCCCTGTAATAGGTGAGGATGTAATCCCATTTTTCCTTTCCCGTCATCCCCGCCATTTTTTCTGTTTCCGTTTTTTTCCATAACCGGAACCGCTGTTTCCATCCGAAAGACTCTGCCGTTTCATCCTCTTTTGCTTCTTTTTTCCCCTTTTTATCTGTTACCGCTTCCTTTTCACGCCCCTTCAATCCTTTTGCCGCACCGGTCTCTTCTTCCACAGGAATGTCCAGCTCCTTCTCCTCAATATAGCGGTCAAACTTTCCCCTGATATAGACAGCCTTCGGGTATTCCAAAAGAGCCAGTCCCGCCAGGGGCACTAATGCAGCAAACATCGGAAAATGCAGCAGCAGAAACACCATGCCCACTGTATAAGCACCCATCAGCACACTTACCGGCAGATAAACCAGTTCAAACCTGGCTGCATTTTTCAAGGCAGAGACGGAGGTTTCCACAAACCGGGCGCGGATTGCAAAATACCAGTCCGCAAAGGCGCACAGCGCCAGAACCATGGCAACCGTAAGTCCGTAAAACAGACTTCTATACTCCACCTCATTCTGTGTCCAGAGAGCCAAATCAACCAACAACAGAATAAATCCCGCCAAAATCAACAGCCATCCTCCAAAGGAACCCCTGATATTGGATTTAAATTCCTTCATAAAGGATTTGATAATCGGTCCCTCCTGATTTTTTGCCATCTTCATCATTACCGCATACATCGCTGTAAGGGATGCTCCCGCCGTTACAACCGGCACACAGCACAAAAAGGTCAGAAGATTCAGCAGACAGAGGTCAAACACCTTTGTCAAAATACGATTCCACAAGTTATCCGCTGTAAAAAAACTGCTCATACCATACCACTCCATTTTAACAATCTGTATCAACCGGAAACCTTACTGTTTTTTAAAAAACGGACGCAACCAACTGCGTCCGTTTCTATAATCATTCTTTATAATACGGCTTGTTACGCCTATCCATCAGCCCTTGACAGCGCCGGAGGTCAGTCCGCTGTAAATGCGGTTCTGGCAGCAGATAAACACAATCAGTGCCGGCAGAAGCGATATAATAACGCCTGCACAGATTAAGTTATACTTACTGCCCAGCGGGCCTACAAAGGTATATAGCGACGTTGCAACCGTCGGATACAATTTCTTATTCTGCAAATACAAATTTGCACAATAGTATTCGTTATATACACCTACACCCTTTAAAATACAGCTGGTGACAATTGCCGGCTTTAACAATGGCAGCAATATCTTATAAAAAATCGTAAAATAGCCCGCACCGTCCACAATAGCCGATTCATCCAGGGAATCCGGTATATTTTCAAAAAACTGGATATAGATATAGATGGAAATAACATCTGTACCACACTGCATAATAATATATCCAACCAATGAATTAATCAAGCCCAGCTTAAACATAATCTCATATACTGCAATCTGCATTGCAATACCCGGCAGAAGGGTTGCAAACAAAAACAGGTTACGAATCAGACCATTACCCGGAAACTTAAAGCGGTTTAACACATAGGCAAGCTGTGTTCCCACCAATGTGGACACAAGCAGCACCGCAACCAGGATAATTGTAGAATTTTTAAACGCAAGCCCCATATTTGCCTTCTGAAACGCCTGAACAAAGTTGTCAAAATTCAACCAGCTCTCCGGCAGGGTCATAACATTAGTCTGCTGATATTCCGTCTCTGTTTTAAATGCTGTAATTACACAGGAGATAATTGGCAGCACTGCAACAAAGGAAAAGAATACAAGTGACAGGTATTTCAAAAAGGTTACAACAAATTTTGATATTTTCTTTCCATTCATTCCTGTCTCACCTCGCTTCTAATTTTTGTACAGTACCCGCCGAGTTCCCATATCCATCGTCCTCCGAATCCCGGAACACGTATTTAAAGAACAGCTTTTGCAGCAGGGTCGCAAACAATATAATAATCAACAGCACAACCGCCATGGCTGACGCCAGACCTACCTTTTGCTGTGTATGTGCAATCTGGTGCATGATTACAAAATAGGTACCGGTTCCATTTGCACCATCCGTAATAACATAAGGCGGCTCAAATGCACTCAGCGAACCGGTGATAGATAAGATTACATTCAACACAACAATGGTCTTGATATTAGGCAGGATTATGTAAATAAACTGCTGGAATTTATTTGCGCCATCCAGCATGGCTGCCTCATACAAATCTCCATCCACCGACATAATTGCGCCGATAAAAAGCACCATATTCTGTCCGAAATAACGCCATACCGAGGTTCCCACCAGTGAAATATTATTGACACTCTGGTCCATCAGCCAGTACGGAAGATTCTCTAAATCAAAGCCACACCACTGTAATACCGTATCAAATACAAAGCCTCTGGTATAGAAAAATTTAAAAATAAATCCAACAGCAATACCATTAATCAGATAAGGGAAGAACATAAATCCTTTGAAGATATTCCCACCCTTTACTTTAAAGCTCAATATTGTAGCCAGATACAAGGATAATACAAGCTGGATAACCGAGCCTGCCATATAGTATAAACTAAGCTTTAACGCTCCAAAACAGTCATCTCTCTGAAATACGCTGATATAATTTTGAAGTCCAACAAATGTCCTTTCACCCACATATTTCATCTTATAAAAGCTGTATCCCACCATCTCTGCAAAGGGGAGATAGGTAAACACAAACAAAAGCAGCAGAGGAATTGTCATAAAGGCAATCATCACTAAAACCTTCTGGCCTTTTCTGCTGGATAACCATCCTGAAGAAGTTTTCTCTTTCTTTTTTTCCTTTTTGATTTCCTTCTTTTCTTCTTTCATATAGCTTCCTCCTCAAATCTGCACAACATTTCCTCAGTTAATTTGAGCCAAGGAGAAGCACTCTCCTTGACTCAATATTCACCAATCCAAAGAAGCGCGAATTCAGATTACTCGGTTACCTCAATTCCTAAATTCTTCTGTGCTGTCTGCCACTTCTCGGTCCACTCAGCCATAATTTCATCAAATGTCTTAGAACCTGTAGCTGCTGCCTCTACGATGCCCTGAACCTTAGCATCACCACCAGCGTTGAAGGAAAGCTCACTTTCTGAGTTCATGTCGTTCATGAAGTCTTCTTCACCCTCTAATGCAGGAGCATTCTCAACAATGGTTGCACTGCTGAAATCAAAGGTTGTTTCAGCTGTCTTAGAGATTGGATATCCTCCCTCTAACTCACACCAGCCAGACTCTTCAACCATCCACTTAACGAATACCATGGCAGCCTTCTGGTTGTCCTCTGAAGTATCTGCGCTGATACCATAGCAATAGTCAGGACCTGCTGTTGCATACTGAACACCATTTACAGTAATCGGGAATGGCATATATCCGATATCATCCGGATTGTCGCCTGCTGCCTTCATCTGTGCAATTGCCCATGAACCAAGCACCATACAGCCAATCTCTCCGTTGTTAATCATAGCCTTACAGCCTTCCCAGTCAGTTGTTGTATAATCTTCCTCTGTTAATTTCTGTGAAACTGCATCATATAATATCTTGTATAATGCATAAGCGCCTGTTCCGTCACCATTGTCCTTAAACGGCTCTGCAGTGTGAACAAACTTCTGGTTTAACCATGTCTCATCACCTGTTGTAATCGCTCCAAGATATGCATCCCACTGGCCACCCATGGTCCAGCCTGCTGCATAGTTGGTATATAAAGGAATTGCATCGGTCTTCTCGTCGATTGCCTTTAATGCCTCAATAAATTCATCCGGAGTCTTAGGCAGCTCTGTTACACCTGCTTCCTCAAATACCTTCTTATTGTACAAAAGACCCTGTGCATTACCCATATAACCGATACCGTAGCAGTTGCCATCCTGTTTCCACTGCTCCGGGAAGTTGATATACTCAGCCATTTCTGTTGTTGTGCCATATGGAATAAAGTATGTAGAAAGCTCTGCCTGGTCAATTGCAGGAATGAACATTACATCGCCCCAGTCGCCTGTGGAAAGACGAAGCAGTGCATCCTCTGCATAGTCTGTAATACCTTCTGTCTCAACTGTAATGTTTGGATAAACCTCATTGAACTTGGCAATCAGGTCAGCCATTGTTCCATCCTCTTCACGGTCTGTCTTATGGTGAAGGAACTTAATTGTTGTTGTCAGGTCTGTATAATCCTCACCAAGCTTGATGGAACCGTAGGTTAAGTCTCCTGATGCTTCTTCTCCGTCCGTAGAAGACTCTGCCTTTTTCTCAGTCGTGTCTCCACTTTCTGTGGTGTCTCCGCCGCCACATCCCACCAGGGATAATCCAAGGGCAGCTGTCATAGCCATTGCCATTACTTTTTTCAGTTTCATGTAAAATCCTCCTTTTCCTTTTAACATGTTTATGTCCAGCAACTTTTTGCTTAAATTAAGTTTAATATATTTTTATATTTAAGTCATCATTTAATATTGCTTTTTATCTGTCTCTTATACACATCTGACGCTGCCGACG